>Ga0247834_1005908_pt1 | contig 14151 bp, 15 predicted proteins | sample LaCruzMarch2015__8_FD_187118 | JGI IMG/M metagenome (GOLD analysis project Ga0247834, IMG submission 187118) | Freshwater microbial communities from meromictic Lake La Cruz, Castile-La Mancha, Spain - LaCruzMarch2015_12m | ecosystem: Environmental > Aquatic > Freshwater > Lake | place: Spain... | reverse complement strand
AAAATAGCTGAGTAATTTAATTTGTTCTTATTACAAAAGTTGCTTAAATTTTTTATTTTATATATGTTTCCATAAATATCTATTAATTCATATTCTTTTATATTTTTAAAAGAACAGTTAGATCCTTTTTCCATTAAATTATACCCGTTAGGAACAATAGAATTGTATTGCTTAATAAACATTTTTTCTATTTCTATCAATTGATCGTAATCAACTTCCCCGTTCCATAGTATTTCAAAATTAAAGTTTTGTAAATTGTATTTTTCTACAGCTTTTTTTAAATGATTGCTATGGGTCCACCTCCACCATTTTTCTTGTGGATATCTTATTTTAAAAGTCCACTTTGTTATTCCTATGTAACTTTTTCCGTTTATCTTATTATAAATTCTATACACCTGCATGTATTTTTAATATACACTCGATAAGCGATAGATAGAATTTAATACGTTCAATTGAAAATGTTTTATTATAATTTGTTTTTTGAGTGTTTTAATGACGCTAAACCATGTTTGCTCCGTCTTGACCTAGAATTCCAGTTACTATTACTTTCATATTATAGATTGTTTAAATAATTAGTTAATTTTATAATATTTTCTTTTGTTACTTTTGAATGTAGCCCTACATAAAAAACATTGTTATGTAGATATTCGCTATTTTTAAAGTTCTTATAATCTCCGTATTGTTTATAACAAGTTTGTTTTAAAAGATTGCCAGAAATGATTGGGCGACTTTCTATTTGATTCTTGTCGCAGAAACTAATTGCTAAATTTCTCTTCTCCGAGTTCTTGCAAAACACTGGAAAACAAAATGGAACGTGACCATATTTGTTTGTGATTATTGGCAGGTATGAAGAATCATTTAATGATTGCTTGTATATATTATACAAATTAATTCTTTTATTCGTAAGATTTTCTATTCTTTCAAAATCTAATAGACCGATAAAAGCATTTATATCTGTATTCCTAAAATTATTTCCAAGAAAATTGAAATCGAATCTGCTATCAACGTCTTTATTAATAAATTTCTCAGGATTTTTTACACTCTTAGTCATTCCATGATTGCGAGCCATTAAAAAGTATTCATACTCTTCATCATCATTTGTAAATATGAATCCACCTTCTACACTTTGTAATTGATGTCCGAAATAAGTGCTTGTAGTGCTAGTGAAAAAAGATGAAACATTTCTAAAATAGAATTGTCCGAATGTATTCTCGCAATTATCCATCATAATTCTTACTCCGTGTTTATCGCCAATTTGCGATAATTTATGCATATCTGGAACAAAGCCTATCAAACTTGTTATAAAAACGCATGATACTGAATCGCGCTCTTTCTCTAAAAGCGAGTCTAATAAATCTAAATCCATAGCAAAATCATTAAATGAAACATCAACGAACAAAGGCTCAAAACCTTCTCTCAAAAATGGAGCAATTGAAGTAGTCCAAGTAGTAGATGGAAAAATAATTTTCTTTTTCTGTTCTGTGTAAAACTTATCTTTTAAATACATTGCCAAAATAGTATTGGCAGTTGATCCGCTAGATACGAAAACAGCGTGTTTACATCCAATATATGCAGCCATTTTCTTTTCGAACAAAGCAACTTGTTTATTCATCGTCCAAAAATTATTTGGATTTAGTATAAACTTAGCAATTTTTAGTCTATCTAAAAAAGAAAAATTAGAATCATTTAGTTTCCAAGCACTCATTGTATTTGATATTATAAGTTTTTTGTATTCCTTCAAATAACGAAGTGAATTTGAAATCAGGATAATCAGTTAAAAATTTTTGTGAAGAAGCGTCTTTTCTAAATTGGCCGTCTGGTTTTGTCTTGTCCCATTTGATTTTTAAATGTTCAGCATCACAAGCTTTTAAAGCTATTTCGGCTATTTCTTTGATGCTTTTATTCTCAGGGGTACAAACATTATAACAAAACGAATTACTATTATTGATAGACAAAGCTATTGCTTTTGCTAAATCTTCAGCGTACATAAACTGTCTGAGAGGCTTACCAGAGCCGAATAATTGAATATATTTTTTATTATTTATTTTAGCATCATGAATTTTTGCTGTTAAACTAGATAAAAAATGAGCTTTATCGCCTTCAAAATGATCATGTTGTGAATATAAATTACATGGTATTATAGAACTATATTTAGTTCCATATTGTTCGTTATAAGCTCGTATTTGAACTTCTAAACACCTTTTTGCATATCCATACGAGAAATTAGTTTTTGTTGGTGGCCCTTCGTGCAGTAAATTTTCAGTTATAGGATATTGATTTTTCTTAAGCTTGTCTGGATAAATACAAGTGCTAAGAACTCCAATAAAATTGGCTGTACCAGATGAAAAACTAGCTTTTAAAACATTTGTGTTTATAAGCACATTATCTTCAAAAAAAGATACTGGATTTTTAATATTGTCTAATATGCCTCCGACTTTAGCTGCTAAATGAATAACTAAATCAGGTTTATTATTATTAAAATATTTCAATGTTGCGTTCAAATCCTTTAAATCGCAATCTTTACTTGTTATGTATTTAGCTTGAGGAAGTATTTTTGACAAATGTTTTCCTACCATGCTTGAGCCGCCAGTTACTAAAATATTCATAATAGATTATTTGCTATAATTAATTACAATTCTCGTTAAAAAACTTATGAATGCTATTTTCAGATAAAATATATTCTTGAGCTATTTTAAAATTTGTTTTAATGCTTTCAATTTTCGAACCATAATAGTCAGAATTTAAATTTGCAATTTTATTTTTAAGATCGTGTTTACTATCAAAAGTTATTAATCCTTCAATATCAAAAAATTCATGTATTGATGGACAGCCATAATATATCGGTATAGTTCCAGTAACAAAACAGTCAATAAGTTTCTCTGTAAACCAAAAATCTTTTTTAACGTTTTCTATAACAATTTGGTATCGATAGTTTTGTAATGATTGTAGTTTATAATTTATAGGGTTATATCCATTCCCATAAATATCTACAACTTCTTTTACAGCATTTACGCATTCATGCCTAAGTTTATGACCACTTAAATAATTCTTATTTGAGCATACTATAGAAAAATTTTTATCTTTGCTGTATATGTTAAAATCTTCTTTTTTTATCCAGCATCCACCATATGGTATCTTATAAGCATTAGGAAGTTTTAATAAATCTACATCATGAGTCAAAATTTTGAAAAATTTATTATAATTTTGACGCAGATATTCATAATTATGAGATTGCAGTTCGTATGGCTCAATCAACCATGCAATATCTTTTTTATTATTATTCCTCGCTTCATATATAATATTATCCGTAAAAATAACATAATCTGAATCAGTAAACTTTTTTGACCTATCCCATTCTATTTTATCAGAAAATTGAATAGGTGGTAATGGATTATTGCTAAAAAGGCAATGAGAAAAACATGTGTCTCTTAAAAATATTTTCATTTTATATTATTATCCAATCTTTTGATATTATATCTTTGCTTGTAAAAGTTATTTTTGGGCCGAACCATGTAGAGGGCGCAATAACTTTTTTGTCTTGATTTTGATTTAACCATGCTCCCCACCAACTAAAAGTGCTATTAGCTATTATATTATTTTTACATAATGACATGCAATATAAATCATCTAAATCAAATTCATTTTTTACAAATACGCAATCATGTCTTTTAAAGATGTCATAACAAGATTCTATATCATCACTGAATATGAAAATTTTATGTCCTTCAAATTGCGCTAGAGCTTTATCGTAATATTGTTTTAGAAGTAAAGGATGAAATTCTTGCAAGTCTTTATAATTGCCTTTTCTAACATGAACGCTTACTGTTTCATTTGATTTTAAATCTGGATATCTATTTAGTAAATCATTTTTAACAGTTTCTTGAGGCGATAATTTTGATATTAGCTCATTTTTGCAACTTAAGAAATTTTTTTCAGACTGAAAATATCCATTTAGAAAAATATTTGCGTTTTGTGGAATCTCTATTTCATAATATTCAAATTTGATTCGATTTATTAATTGAAATTGAATTGGCTCATTCAGTTCTTCGAAATTCTTGAATATATTGTTTTTATAAGCTAATGGAGGAGTGTGAAGATAACCGATGTGATCGTAGCAAAGTTTCAAATTCAAATTGTATTTCTTACTTAGGGCATAAGAAGTAGAAAGAGAAAACAGAATGTTCCCTAATCCACCCATCATTTGGAATGAAATTACATTGCTCACTTATTTAATTCGTTCTTAAAATTATTAAAATTTTGCAGCATCCAAGATCTATAGTCATAATTATTGTGTTCTATGTTCGAAAAACCGGGTCTTTGAAGAGATAGGATTGGATTTGCGATAAAACAATTATTTTTAGATAGAATTGTTTTTGAAAAATACACATCTATAACTGTATATTTATTGTACCAAGAAGGAAGTTCTTCTAAAGATGGTTTGTCTTTAAGAATTGTATCGTAGATGTTTTTGTTTACTGCGAAAGCGTGTGTTGTATGACAAGCGTTTAGTTTAAAAAGATTAGCAGAGTATTTTTCTATAGGATATACATTGTAAGAAGAATCCAAATTTCCGCCCAAATAAAACATATCCCAATTATTGGGCAGTTCTGACAATGACGAGTTAAGCTTCGAATGCAATTCTTTCGGTTCAAATTCAAAACAAAAATCATCTTCAAGAACTAAGTAATTATTTAAATCTTCTTGTTTAGCTCTGTTTACAACTTCGAAATGTGACATGCTGCATCCCACCTGACCCATAGCTTTAATTAAGCGAGGATCTTGATGCATGAATTTTAAAGCAGAAAATCTTTCGACTTTATGCGTCATTTCATATTTATCAAATATTTCACAACATTCTTTCCATCTATCTTTTCTGTCGTCTAAATTTATACAAAAAATCTTATCGAAAAAATTAAATGGATTGTTCATACAGTTTCCCAGAATTTTAAAGCCGCTTTTGAACAATCTTGTCTAAATTTTTCAATACCATTATTTTTGATTTCTAAAAGGCATCCTATTCTATCTTGAGCATTTGTAAGGATTTGCATACCACATAAAGAAGCCTCTGCAACTGATCTGCAAAACGGCTCATTCAAATTCGGGGAATAAAACATGTATTTATATTTATTATAAACTTCAGGCATGTTAGAATGATCTACAAGCCCTAGATATTCTATGTTAGATACACTCCTAGAAAGAAAATTTAAAACATGGTTGGAACACCAGCCAGCAAAAACGAATTGCTTGTCTGGATTGGTTATAACATATTCAAAAAATTCATAACCACCTTTGAGTGGATGCATATATCCAGCAAACAGAATTTTATCTTCTCTTTCTTGATTAAGATTTTTAAACTTATTAGAATCTACTGGGTCATAGATTATTTCCACATTTTTGAAAATATCTCCATAAAACTTCGTGAAAAAATAATAATGAAACTGAGTTAAGAAAATTGTCTTTTTACATGAACCAAAAAGCTTTACCCTATCTTCTTGTTTAAGATACTCGTTTGAATCATGCTCTAATCTAACATGATATTTATGTGTAGATATCTCATTTATAAGATTTTTATGGTTTATCGAAAGAGCATGAATGTTGGAGCTAATAACAACATCGTACTTATAAATGTCAATATGTGGGTCTAAAGTAGCGTTAGTGTGCTTTAAAATATTGAAACCCATCAATCTTCCCTGATCGATTATCATTTGATCGCTTCTTTGCGCTCCTCCTGGGGCTTCATTGAGGTTATAATCAGCTAACCACAAAATTTTACTATTGACATTTAACATATCTAATCTATACTAATCTTATGGTTAGAAACTTAGAAAGTCAAGATGATTTTTATTTGGTCAAGTGTGCTGATTTAGACTGCATGGTATTAGCAGATTCTTTTGAGAATGCTGTATGTTACGGTTTAAAAAAGATTTTAAAAGAGAAGGGTTCTGAAACTAATTTATCTTTTATAATCGGAGTAGATCTTGTAAAAAATTACGATTTTGAAACTAGAATATTTAAGACTGCTGATATTTTAAATGATCTAGGTCATTTTAAATTAGCTGAAAATTTGGCTTGTCTGAGTGATTTTTTCCTTGACAAAGGAGAAAATCCTCATTAAACTCTTGAGCGAAGCGAAAAGAGTTTAATTTATCTTACGAAAATCATACGCAATATCTTAAATAAAATCTTAATAAAAAGTCAACGAAACCTTAACAAATTGGTAAGGTATACCTTAGGAAGCGAAACCTAAGAGACGAAACCTTAGGAGTGAAATGAATAAAACTCATAAATTTTTAATACGAAGAAGAAAAAAAATAATTTTGAAAGAACTACCTTTAATTTTCGGAATCGCAGGTGTAGCCAGATGCGGCAAAGATACACTTGGAAAACATCTTATATCTAAACTTAACAAAGCTGGTTTTCCAGCAATGAACATTTCATTTGCAATGGAACTAAAAAGAGATTTAGATCCGTTCTTAAAAGAAAAATTAAACATCTCGGCTTTTACAGAAATTAATTCTGAAAAAGATCTTATTCGACCAATTCTTGTTTGCTGGGGAACTGACGTTTGCAGAAAAATTGATCCTGATTATTGCATAAAGAAAGTTGAAAAGCAGATAAAATCTTCTATAAACAATAAAATCATAGTTGTTATCACAGACGTTCGTTATGAAAATGAGTCTAAATGGATAAAAGACAACGGCGGGTTCGTGATTCATCTAAGTAGAATGGGTCAAAAACCTTCTAATTTTCAAGAAAGATTAAACGATCCAATTGTAAAACAAAATTCAGATCATATAATTAAATGGAAAACGTTCACAGATGAAAAAGAAACTTGCAATTACCATCTAAGCAAGTTATTCTATCAGAAAGGATGGTCAACATATGGAGACTTTAAGTGATTTAGATTTAATAAACAACATAAAAAACAAGAATAAAGTAAACGAGTGTCTTCAAGAGCTTATAGATAGACATTCGGGAATTTACTTGGATATAGTAAATTCTTTTCTTAGGAACTGCAATAACGACTCTTTAAGAGACGAGATTATTAACGACAAAGAGTACGCCATATACAATTCAGTTCTCAAATACGATGAGAACAGAGGAACAAAGTTTTCTACATTTTTAGGAAACGAAGCGAAATGGATGTGTTTAAACGCTTCTAACAAGAATAAAAAGTATGTAGAATTAAATGATAATACTTATGATTTTGAATGTATAAAAGATAACTACGAGCATACTGTAGTAAACTTTCAAGATCAAATCCTAAAAGAATTTAACGAAGAGATTTCTAAGCATCCAGACAAGCGAATACAAAAAATCTTCTCAATGCGCTATTCAGGAAACAAGAAACTAACTCCTTGGCGCAAAATCAGCAAGGCAATGAACCTAAGCATTCAAGGATGTATAAATATACACAACGCCGCTTTAAATTCTATCTCAAAAAACATAAGATCCAAATATGAAATTATTAGTCAACGCTCCAATTAACGCATTATCTTTTGGCAATGTGTCTGTAAATATTCTTCGAGAACTTCATAAAAAGAATATTGATTTATCTTTTTTTCCTATTGGCGATAAGGCTGAATTAGATGCTTACGATAAGATTGATGGCGAATTTATTAAGTATCTTCAATCGGCTACAAATAATAGATACGAAAAAATTGATAAAAACACTCCTTCTTTAAAGCTTTGGCATGTGTTTGGAAGTGAAACAAGATACACTAAAAATCAATCTTTATTCACTTTTCATGAAGTATCTGAAACTACATTGGTAGAGAAGAATCTTCTTAATCTACAAGATAGGATATTCGTAAGCTCAAATTATACTAAAAACATTTTTAAATTGAACGGAATTGATAATGTTACATATGTTCCACTGGGTTTTGATAATGATTTTCATCTTACAAACAGAACTTATCTTCAAGATAAAATTCACTTTGGAATTCTTGGCAAGTTCGAAAATCGAAAAAATACCGCTCGCATTATTAAAACATGGCTGAAACTTTTTGGAAATAAACCAGAATACCAACTGAGTTGCGCGATCACAAACCCATTTTTAGATAAAGCTAGATTCCAAAACGATCTTCTAAAAATTCTAGAAGGTAAACAATATAACAATCTTAACTTCATCCCATACATGCAAACCAACAGTGAAGTCAATGATTATTTAAACAGTATTGATATCGATCTTGGCGGCTTGAGTGGAGCAGAAGGTTGGAATCTTCCTTCTTTCAATGCAACCGCATTGGGCAAATGGAGTGTCGTATTAAACGCAACGGCGCATAAAGATTGGGCCACCAAGTATAACTCCATTCTGATAGAACCATCGTCTTTAAAAGATTGTTATGACGATATCTTTTTTAAGAAAGGTCAAGCATTCAATCAAGGACAATTTTTTGATATCACTGATGCAGAAATGGAAAACGCCATTCTTAAATCAGTCTCTTATGCAAAAACTCCAAATCCAGAAGGTCTAAAGCTTCAAAAAGAATTTACTTATGAAAAAACAGTTGAGACAATACTGTGTGCCATAAGTAGCCAGTTGTGACGTATTGTGTGTCATATATTCTCTAAAACGCCTTAAAAGACGCTTTAAAACGCTATAAAAAGTTGGCACGATTCTTGCTATAGCATAATTACTATGTACAATAGATTAACATATAAATATCAAGTAAAAGAAGACGGCTTAGTATTCAACGTTGAACTTCCTGGTAAATCAAAAGAAGATGTTAAAATTTATAATGAAGATTATTATATAGGCATTAATGTTGAAGAAAATAGATACAAAATTAGTTATGAAGATTACGTTCTGAGAAACAAGTACGACTTCGACAACGTTAAAGCCAAAATGAAAAACGGTCTGTTAACCATCACAGTTCCGCAAATTAAAAAAGCAGAAAGACAAATACAAATAGAATAACAAACAAAGCGCGATGAAAGTCGCGCTTTAATTTTTTCTGCATAGTATATAATAGATATGGTTTATCAATTTCGTAATAAGAAAACAGGCAAGATTGTAGATATTGTTATGTCTATGAAAGATTATAGGCCATATCGCGGCAAGAGCGACAATGAAGATCATTGGGAGCGAGTGTATGATGTGCCGCAAGTAAATATAGGAAATGCTACTGTCGTTGATCCATTTGATAATAAAGCGTTCGTAAATAAGACCGGCGGAATGACTGGTAAATACGGGGATCTTCTTGATTACTCTTCTGAACTGTCTGATCGAAGAGCGGCTTTGGCTGGTGGCGAAGATCCTTTAAAGCGCAAATACTTTGACGATTATAAAAAGAAAACAAACGGCAAAAAGCATATCAAAGACATCCCAAAGAAAATTGAAACAAAGAATGCAAGAATTGAATTTTAAATTAATCTTGCTGCACCACTAATCCTCATACCGTCTGTTTCAAAAATCTTAAATGAAAATTTAGATTGGAAATTCATGTTGTCGCCGATAGATAAATCAAAAGATTGATCTTCTATTCTTGCGTTTAAAATTTCAACTCTCAAACCAGTTGCGCCATCATAATTTTTTAAATTAAAAGTCAAATCATAAGCAGTATCATTTGTAAAAATACTGCTAAAATCTCCTGTTACTGGTTCGTCAAATATTCCATTGAAACTGATTGTACCAATTAATGGATACATTATTCTTTTATCATATGGATAATTACTTCCAAAACCCAATAAGTCTCTTCGTTCAATTGGAACATCTATTTGCAAAGAAGATATTGTAGCTGGTACATCTCCAGAATATCTTATTCCTCCCATGAAAGTTTGTGGCAACTGAAGAACTATATCTCCAGGTTTAATAGCATTTGGTCTAATATTTTGATTTGATAAGTAATTTGATGGAGACATGTTTGCTCCAGTTAACAAATATTTTTCTGTTGACTTTATTCCATTTGTTAAATTAATTGCTGGAACCTCGCTTCCATTAGTTCCAGTTCCATTATAAGTTTGGAACGTCATATTCAAACAAGCGAAAGAAGCAGAAACAGTTGGCACAGATCCTACTTCAGCAGATAAAGAATAATTAGTTAAGAAAGTATTACCAACAGCAAATACATCATTACCAACCATATTTGTTAAACTATCGGCATCTTGAGCATTAGTATCAGTCAATATAAAAAATAAATTCTTATCTTGACCAGTAACCGCCATGTTTTTTAAGAAAGATTCATTACCTGTTGCATTTAATCCCAGAATTAATTCATTAGAGTTATCTGAAACAATATAATTTAAATCTACAGATATCTCTGGAATGTTTATGTATTTTTCAAACGCAAAATCAGAACTTCCGATTTGTTTTGGACGAGTTACTGGATTATTTATAGATATGCTACTTGATTGAACTCTTTTTAATAGCTTCAAAGACTTAGCGCCAGTTTGTCCGCTCCAAGATGGCGAATCCGAAACTAAAACATCTGTTCCTGCATATATAACTCTGTTTATATTAGAAGACATATATTAAATAATTATTCCACTAATAGATGCCATCATCATATCTATATAAGATGTTCCAGTATTTATAGTTAAATTGGCTCCAGAACTTATGATAGATCCAACATTATTAGATACAACAACATCATAAAGACCAGCATCTTCTTCTTTAACATTGTTAAATACTAAACTAGAATAAATTCCACTAACAATATCAATACCATCTTTTTTCCATTGATAATTTGGACTTGGAACTCCATTAGCCACTACAAACATTTGACCAAAATAACCCGAATTTAAAAAAAGATTATTTGGTTGCGCTGTAATTACTGGCGCAGCGAAAGGAATTACCGTCAAATAAGCTGATCCACTAACTGTTCCTTGAGTGTTTGAAACGCTCAACAGATAAGTCGCGGCATCTGTATTTGTTACATTATTTATTGAATACACACTACCAGTAGCATCTGGTATAATTCCTGAATTTTTATACCATTGATAAGTAAATTCTTTTGGATAACCATTGACTACACCACTAAAAGAAACATTAGAATCTTGAACTACATATTGAGAATTAGGATAAGAAGTAAAATACGGAGCCTTCAAACTTTTTTGCAACCCTAATCTTTTTAAGATGATAGCATTAACATATTCATTATCTTCTTCTGGTGTTAATCCTGCTGGCCATTGCGTCCAATCTGATCCATCAATTTGCACATAACAACCATCAAACATTCCGCCATTTGCGTTAAACAATTCTGCCCATAGAGAAATACCTCTATTGATACCCATTAAATTAATATCTCCAAATCGGCAATTAACTAGCGCAACATTTTTTTCGTTTGTTGGTTGAGTTTCTATTGTGATGATTTCCATAAATTATATTATTGTTTACACTATAATAATCCAAATCTTCCTTTTGTTGCGTTATAGTTTTGTAAAACTTCTGCTGCTGATATTGCTCTGTTATAAACAAACGTTTGAGATATACTTCCTTCAAAAAGATGTCCACTGTCACCGCCTGCGGTTGATCCTATAGTGTATCTATATACTTGTGGTCCCGCACCAACATTATTATTCAAAGCTCCTCTATCAACTCCATTAAAATATCCTCTTCCAGCAGAACCATTCCAAGTTACTACTACATTATTCCATACGTTTGTATTTACAGGATCAATTGATAATTGTGTTTTAGCTCCCCTTAATCCCACCATACAATAATACGGATGAAGTCCTGCGGGTGTTCCGCTAATTCCACTTACAAATAGCGAAAAAGTTTCACCGCCTGCAATACCACCTGAATTGCCGAACATACAATAAGAACAATTGCCGCCATTTATTGTAACGTCTCTTAGCGAAGTTGGTGACGCAGGAAATTTAAACCAAACTGAAACACTCCAAGCATATCCAACATCCGCATAAAAATTATTTGTGGAAGAAATAAAAAATCCAGAAGCTGCACTTAGATAAAAATACTGTGTTGTGCCATTTAATATAAATTCATTTGCTGAATAAGTTGGAGAATTATCAGATGTGAAATTATTAAATACGCCACTAACGTCATACCAAGTTGTACCTGCTCCAGCATAACTATATGGATTACCAGCATCAAGATTTAATACTAATCCTTGTTGTACAATTGTATTTGCAAATTTTGACTTTTGAGCTTCATAATTTTGAGCAACTTCTACGGCACTTAATCCTTTTTTGTAAATTAATACATTAGAAATTAATCCACTAAATGGTTTTTCTGAATTATTTCCATCTATGCCAATATTAACGCTTCCTGTTGCAGATCCAAATACTGATGAGTTAGTTGCCGTCCCTATAACGTTATTATTTGCATATAAAGTAACAGCAGTTCCAGCTCTAGTTAACACAACATTAATCCATGTATTAGCAGAAAATCCAGAAGACGTATTATTAATAATATACCCAGTGCCATGTCTATACACATTTAAAAATGCAGAAGAATTATTCATCATTATCTGCCACTCGTTGGTTGTTTGCACTCCTGCTGTATAATAGTCTCCAATCAAATTTCCATAATTAGCATTTTCAGCAGTTGCCATTGCCCATAAAGAAACAGTGAAATCTCCAGTAAATTGATTTACGTTTGCAGTATTTCCGAGTTTTATATATTTATTACTAGCAAAAAATTTAAAAGATCCTTTGTTATAGTAATCATAAAGCGGCATGTTTGATGTTGAACCGTTACCAAATAATCCATTATCATCATTACCAGCCAAATCAAAGACACTTCTATCAGTATTAGATATTCCCCACTTTTGTCCAAGATATGTGTGAACTTGTTGTAATTCTGTGATTGATAAAATTCTATTATAAACAACTACTTCACAAATTTCTCCATTATAATGTCTAGGCGATCCATGTATTTCGTTACCAGCTCTCCAACTTCCTAGATTTAATCCAAAGTAATTTGCTTGACGTATTTGTTGATCCGCCACAGCAACGTCTCCGCTTGATGAGCCATTAGAATATAATGTAATTGTAGATGACCCTTTTCTCAATGTAACAATTTGTGACGTATTATCAGTATATGAAATTTGATTAGGATTAAACCAACTATCACCAGCAGCATTAGCTACCCAGCTTAGCCAAGCGGATGACACATTATTTCTTTGTATAACCCAACCATTCGCTCCGTCCATTGCATGATCTTGATCTAAAACACTTGCATATGCATAATTTTGTGTACCCGGTTTTATAAAAACTATTGCAGTGACAGAGTTTGTAAATACCATTCCACTATTAACTCTTAAACGATCACCATTCGCAGAAGAAAAATTTACACTTTTTCTACTATTAACTACCGTATTTCTACTTGGTTGATTTCCAACAGTTGCTTGATTTGCATGAAAATTATTTCCGCTTTTATCTCTCCATTGACTTACTTCTGCGCCTGAACTATAACTAAATGTTGAATCGTCTGCGGCATCAAGCCACAGAATCAATCCTCCCTTAACGGGTAAATCAGTTGGATATGATTTATTTTGTGATGCATCTAAACACATCACTAAACTATCCGTCACGATTTTTGGAGAATATTGTAGCATTTTTTCCTTTATAATTATAATCCAAATCTTGTTTTTGTTGCGTTGTAGTTTTGAAGTATTTCTGTTGCTGATAGTACTCTATTATATAATTGAAATGCAGCTATGTTACAATTAGCAAATAAACTACTGCTATATTGTGAGCCGAGGAAAAGGTTTCCTGACAAATTTATATAAGGAATTGCATTGGAACCATTCCTTAGTGTCCCATTAATATATATATAAGCCATAGAAGATAATGTACTAACTGTAACAGCTACATGGCACCAAGTTCCTAATCCAATATTTGCCCCAGAAGATATTGTTGTTGTCGAACCAGCGACTTGGTTATAGTGAAAGCCTACATTAGAAGGAATAAAGATTGTATAAGTGTCAAATGCATCACATCCAAATATTCTACTGCCACTAGCGGTATCGCTTATCCATTTACAAAAAAACATAAAAGTATATTCTGAATAACTGCCGCCAGAAGGCACTATAGCATAATCATTACTTCCATCAAATACTAGAATTCCACCATTTGACGAGCTAAATAATGGCCCATTTGTTAAAGTAGCCGTTCTATTATTACCACTTAAATCATACCAAGTTGTAGTATCACCACTTGTTAATGTAAATGTTCCATTTGAATCAA
>Ga0247834_1005906_pt1 | contig 14151 bp, 11 predicted proteins | sample LaCruzMarch2015__8_FD_187118 | JGI IMG/M metagenome (GOLD analysis project Ga0247834, IMG submission 187118) | Freshwater microbial communities from meromictic Lake La Cruz, Castile-La Mancha, Spain - LaCruzMarch2015_12m | ecosystem: Environmental > Aquatic > Freshwater > Lake | place: Spain... | reverse complement strand
CGCCCTCGATGACTTCGGCTCCGGCTACGCAAGTCTGCATGCGCTGCGCGAACTGAAACTCAGCACGCTCAAGATCGACAGAAGTTACGTGGAACGGTGCTGTGAAGACACCGCCTCGGCTGCCATCATCCACGCCGTCATCGGCATCGGCCGGGCCATGGGCATGAAGGTCGTCTGCGAGGGCGTAGAGACCCCGGACCAGGCGGTCTTCCTCAGGACGGCCGGAGTCCATTATCTCCAGGGGCATCTCTATCATCGCGCCTGCCCCGTCACCGACCTTCCTGCTGCAAGGGCGAGGGCCGCCTGATCGTTAAGCATCCATCTTCACGGAACAGTGTATTTTCCGGGGCATGATGAATCAGGAGATAAACGTGGCCATTATCGTAATCGTCGACGACGACCCGACCATAAGGCTGATTGCCTCTGAAATGCTTCGGCATGAAGACCATGCGGTTGTTCAGGCCTCGGATGGCGATGAAGCCCTGGAGGTCGTGTCCATCCTGCCGGTCGATCTGGTCGTCCTGGACATGCTCATGCCCAACAGGGACGGGCTGGAAACCATCACCCAGCTGAAGGCCGCCCATCCCGAGGTCCGCATTCTGGCCATATCGTCCGGTGGTCAGATGGGCAGTGGCTTGCTGCTGCGGACGGCTCTCGCTTTCGGGGCTGACGAAGCCCTGCCCAAACCCCTGCATGCTGACACCTTTACCGGGGCCGTCGCCCGAATTCTGGCCAGTCGAGTGCCGGCAGGGTCCGCACAGCTGACCGGGTCGCAGGCCGTCTAGCCGTCCGGAAACACCATCGTCATTTCGAACCCCGACTGCATCCGCAGGGTTTGTAGACAGAGACCCACCACCGTAGAGTTGCGCTGACGCAAGGAACCGCTCCGGGCGACGGCTAGTCTCCCTTTGGAAGAGCGGGAGGGCCGGGTGATCGTCGAACAATACAAAGGGCGGGGCCGCCAGGCGTGCGCGACAACTGAACTGCGACAACGATACGGTTTCTTCTATCGCCTGTTCATGCGCTGCTTCCTCGGTTCCCACCGGATGCGGCTGTAATGGCCCGGCGGGAAATCCTTAGAGTGTCCGCGGCGGGCGTGCAGTTGATTGAAGTCGTGTACCAGATGTCGCAACGGGTCTTTTCCCGTTACGTCGTGACGACCCGGTGCGGGCGCAGCCGCCGCGACTTCGTCAACATGAGAACAGCACGGCTGGCCTTCAACGAGGCCGTAGCAGTGAACTGCCCCCCTTCAGACCCGCGGCCATAGTGGGGTCGGCAGGCTTCATGGCCAGAGTGCCATTAGAGTGATGGTGCCGCCTAGGTGACTCGAACACCTGACCCCCGCATTACGAAGGCTGGGGAAGGGCCGGCGGGAAAGCCTTGCGAACAAAGGCTTTGGGCCGGCTTTTCTCGAGGTCCCGTGCCCCAACCCAGCCTCTTCCCAGACTGGCGTGAGGGGGTGTTGAGGGCGTTTCCCAAGTTAGGCGACTTGACGTGGGAAAAGCGGAAATTCCGACCTGCGCCATACCTGCAGACGGGGTGCAGCAGCGCAGCCGCAGCCTTGTTATTGCAACCGGTTGGCGGGTCTGTTCCCGAAACCTCCCCGCCATTTGGAAGCCCGTCGGAACTCGCTGTCCCGCCGGCTACAAGCTGCTGCCCTTGGTCGTCGCCGACCCGAAGTGGCGACCCCGAACCTGTCCGCCCGTGGAGAACCCGCGACCCTAACCCCCGGGTCGCCGCTGCCGGCGGGCAAAAAACACCGCAGAGGCGAGCACCAGGGCCAGACTGACGGCCGCCGCCGAATAGCAGATCGCGATAAAGAAACTCAGCCAGTCCATTTCCGCGACACCGAAATTGCGGAACAGAAGAAGGGCCACGCTGCCGACATAGCCCGAGGCGTCGGCGAGGTAGATCAGGAAGCCGGCGGTGCCGACCCGGCCGGTCGCCGCGATCATGCGATCAAACAACATGGCGTTGAACGGCGTATAGGCCATGTAAAGACCGGCCCCGGACAGGATCATCCAGACGACGGGCGAGATCAGTTCGAACTGGAATGCGAGGGTCGCACCGCCCAGCAGGCCTGCGCCCAAAATCACGATCCCGTGGATCACCAGCAGTGCCCGCAGGTTGTCGCGCACCACCATGATCGCCGCCAGCGCCCCGAGCGCGATCACCGCTACCGGCAGTTCGCTGGCCGAAAAGATCGCCGCCGTCTCGCCAAACCCCAAGGCGGACCAGATTTCGGCGGCGAAATTGTCGCGCAGGTCGCGCACCGCGGTGAACAGGACATAGGCGACGACCAGCAAGGCCACGCCGGGGCCATAGACGCGCAGGAAGGCCGCGCGGGTCGGGCCGTCCATCGGACCTCGCTTGATACGGGCGGCCTCATCCGCTGCGTTCGGAGGCGGAATGCGCGACAGGGCCAGGACCGAAACCAGTAGCAGCGGCACAAACACCAGGCCGGCCGCAGCCGGCATCCACAGATCCGGCACCCCCGCGTTAAGCAGGACCTTGCCCACCGACTTCACGACACCCGATGACAGGATAAAACTGGCGCACAGGATCGCCCCCAGCACCTCGGACGTACGCCGCCCTTCGACGTAGCTGAACACCAACCCCCAGATCAGTCCGAGCGGCAATCCGTTCAGGAACAGGGCCGCTACATTCCAGGGCGCGGGCGCAAGGGCGAAGCCGACCAGGGCCAGCCAGGATGCGCCGATCAGGCCGACGATGGCGACAGCCCTGCGCCTGTGGTCCATTTCCGAGATGATCTTGATACCGATCACCTTGGACAGGGCGTATCCCAGCACTTGGGCAATCACCAGGGCAACCTTGTAGTCGAGCGAAAAGTCCCATCCCGCAACGTCCTCGAAGGTCGCCGCCGTGAAGGGCTTCCTGAAGGCATACATGGCGAAATAGGTCGAGAAGGCTGCGGTCCCCGCAAACAGCGAGAACGCCAGTGGATGCGCCGTTTCAAGCCATCGCTTCGACGCCATGGCCTTCAGGTCTCCGTCGGCAGGTTGCCGACCCGCATGCGGCGCTCGATCTCGGCCAGGGCCCCCGGCAGATCGGCGACCGTATCGATGACCAGATGGGCACCGGCCGCCAGCAGCGCCTGACCCGCCGCCCCGACCAGGTCGCTCCGTACGGCAGCGTCCAGCGCTTCCAGTTCCGCCCGGCCGAGCCCGACGCCGTTGCCGGACGCGGCGATCCCGATGGTCCAGCAGCCGGCTTCGCGGCCTTCACCCATGCCGACCTCGGCGTCATCGACCTTGACGCAGGCCCGGGCGGGCCAGCAGCCCAGTTCGACCAGGGCCTTCCAGAGCATCAGGGGCGAAGGGCGGCCCTCGATCGTCTCTCCGGCGCAGACCACGACCTCGGGCACATAGCCCTGGGCCGCGGCCCGGGGCAGGATCGCCTGCATCATGGTGCGGGTGTAGCCGGTGGTCGAGCCGATCTTGATCCCGCGAGCCTGAAGGGCCCGCGCGACCTCTGCCGCGCCGGGTACCAGGTCGGCGCAGGTCGCCGCCGCGGCAAACATGAGGGGCTCGAGCGCATCATGGATGCGGTCGACGTCCATTTGGGAAGGGGCCGCACCATGGAACGCCGTCCAGGCCGCAAGGACGCGGGGATGGTGCAGGATCTGCGCGACATGATCGCGCTTGGCGCGTCCCATATGGGTCCGGATTTCGGCGTCGGTCACCGGAACCCCTTCGGCGTCGAACGCGTCGCGCAAGGCCATGACCGGCGCGACCGAACCGAAATCGACCATGGTCCCGGCCCAGTCGAAAATCACCGCCTTCAGGTCTGAGGTCATGCTGCGGCGTCCCTTGATCGGCCGAAGAGATCGGCGATGGTTTCCTCGGCGATGGCGAACGCGGTGGAGGCACCGGTCCCGCTGGTCACCATCACAAGGCGAACGCCGGGCTCGGGTGTGGCCATGAACATGTCCTCGTCAGCTGAGGCGTAGACGCCCTTCCAACGCTCGATGACAGGCGGGGCGGAACGACCGGTGGCGGCCTGAAACTCGTCCAGGATCAGGTCCTCGACCTCCTGCGCCGCGAATGGACCTGGCGTGTCGCCATAGTGATGGCTGTCGCCGACCACGAGCGACCCGTCGGCGCTCTGCACCACGATCAGATGGATGCCGTGCTCGAGGTGTCGGGGTTGTTCTTCCGCAAGGCGCGCGGCCAGAGCCGACGCCTCGGGTAGATCCGCATAGCCGCGATAGCGCGTCAGCCCAAGGTCTGACATCAGGGGGGCGGGCAGGGTCGTTCCCGGACTGGCCAGACGCAACATCTGCAGGCTGCAGAGTGTCACGCCGCGGGCGGCGATGACCTCGGGATAGAGGCTCACCAGGTCATCCCCCGGGCACACCACGCAGGTCTCGGCCAGGACCACACCGCGCGAGGTCTGTATCTGGGGCAGCGCAATGGTCTGCACCGCTGCCGGCCGAAGGAAGTGGACATTCCAGGCCTCGGCCAGCCAGGCTGCAAGCCGCGGTATCGCGAGCCGGGATTCCACCCGGACCTCATGGGGACTCCAGAGAGCGGCCGTGACGGGCGCGCCTTCCAGGGCGGGCCAGCGGGCTTCCACCTGGGCCTGCGACAAAAGCTGGCAGTCCACCGCCATCTCGGTGTCCATAAAGGCTTCCAGCACCGTCCGGGCCTCGTCGCGGCGGCCCAGCATCGCGAGGCCGCGTTGATCGATGGCGATACCGGCAGGCCCCGCCACCTCGGCCCAGACATCTCGACTGCGCCGTGCGCGGTTCCACGTGGCCCCTCGACGCTGGCCCGTGATCGTCACAAAGCCGAAATTCCGCACCGAGGCGCCGACAGCGTGAGCGTCGCGGTCAATAACGACGACGGATTTCCCGGCCTTGGCAGCCGCGAGGGCGTGGGCAAGGCCGAGTATTCCGGCCCCTACCACGGCGACGTCGAACCGTGTGTTCAGTATGTTTCGAGGATTCAAGCGCTCGCTTTATCAATCTGGGAGACAGGGACCACCCCCTCGACCAGGGTCGAGGGGGTGGCGGGTCGATCAGAAGCCGGCCGAGACGGTGAAATAGACCGTACGCGGCGCGCCGGGTGTATAGCGCTGATTGAACTCGTCGAGGATGCCGCCGATGTAGCGTTCGTCGGTGATGTTGTTCACCGCGATCTGGGCCTCGATATAGCGCTGCTCATCCTCGCCCAGCGGCAGGCGATAGGTCGCCGACAAGTCCACCAGGGTGTAGGACGGGACCACCAGCTCCGGGCGGTTCTGGGCGTCGCCTTCGGATTCGCCGACATAGCGGGCGGTAAGGCTGCCGGTGAACGGTCCGTTCTCATAGTTGAGCGCACCGGCCAGCAGGATATCCGGCGTGCCGGGCACCTTGTTGCCGGCGGTTACCTGGGTACGACGGCTGCCGCCGTAGTTGGCCGCGTTGAAGGAGGCGCTGTATTCGCTGTTCAGCAGCGTCAGGGCCGCATAGGCGCTGAAGGTCTCGGTCAGACGGACCTGGGCGCTGGCTTCCAGACCAGTGGTCCGGATGCCGCCCGGAGCATTCACATAGGTGCCGCCCGTGCCGACATTGTAGTTGATGCCACCCGTCGTGGAAGCGAATGTCTCGTCCAGGAACACGATCGCCTGGTCGTTCTCGGTGCGGAACACGGTCGCGGCGGCGGCGAGGCGCGGCGTGCTGTAACGGGCACCGACCTCGAAATTGTCGCTCACTTCCGGCTGGAGCTTGGCGAAATCCGTGCCGGTCTTTTCCAGGGCCCAGTCGCCGACCGCTCCGAAGTTCCGGGAGTAGCCGCCGAAGACCTGCAGATCGCCCGTGAAATCATAGACGACGCCGATCGACGGCAGCAGCTCATCGCTGTCGCTGTTGACGCTCGACCTCAGGAGGCCATTGAACGTGCCGTCGGCGGCATAGCGGCTCTCGTCACGGGTCTGCCCCGAGATGTCGACCAGGAAATGCTGCAGCCCCAGGCTGACCGTCAGGTCCTCGGTCACCGACCAGTCGTCGGCGATGTAGAACTTGTACATGTCGGTGACGAAGGTCTGCTCAAAGTCCTCGCGATAGACCGAGTTGGCCACGATCACCGGCCCGGTACGGATGTCCTGGTACCGCAACCACTGGCGACCGAAGTCGCGGTCCATGTTTTCGTACCAGACCCCCGCGCGAATGGCATGGTTGCCGAGATCGAGCCGGGCATTGGCCACCAAGCCGGAGCGCGTGTGGTAATAGGTGCTGTTGCGGTAGGACTGGCCCTGGGCACAGGTCGGCGTGCCGTTGGTCAGCCTGACCGAGCCATCGGTGTTGTAGCAGTCAGCCGAAGTGACCGTGGATCCGTCCAGGGCAATGTAGCTGTCTGCGATGCCGCCCGTGTAGTTGAACACGGCATTGCCGGCGCTGTTCTGGAAGACTGCAGTCCGCGAGCGAGACGCCCCGTTGCCAAATACGACCTGGCGACGCTGGCCACCCACTGTGACGATGCGGGGCTGCAGGCCGGGCGGCAGGAACTCGCCGATCCCTTCGTTCGTCTGGATGTAGGGCGACAGTTCGAAGCTCAGGCTGTCGCTGGCCTGCCAGTCGAACTTGACATAGGCGAAGGCGTTCTCACGGATCGCGGCCCAGTCATCGGCCCAGTTCTCATTGGCCGCCGCGCTCAGCGGGTTGAAGGTCCCCGACGAGCCATCGACGTCCAGACCGCGCGTGTTCAGGGCTGTCCGCGAGGCCTCGATGATGGGATCATCGTCGCTGTCGTTATAGTTGACGAAGGCGGTCACGGTCAGGCCGCCAAGCTCCGTGACCGATTTCGCCTCGACCGAGAACTGTTCGATCCCGGCCGGGGTAGCCCCGCCATGCGGCCAGAGCTTGGCGTCCATCTGGCTGCCGGCGACATACAGACGGGTGTTGCCGAACACGGTTCCGAAATCGTAGCGGCCGAAATAGCGACGGGTGTCGAAATCGCCGAAGGTGGCACGGACGAGGCCGCCGGCCTCGCCCGAGGGCTCGCGTGTGAAATAGGCCAGGGTACCACCCAGGGCGTTGGCCGCCGGCGATCCGACGTCGGCCGTGCCCTGGCTGACCATGATCCGGTCAACGCTCTCGGTGATCACATATTTCTGCGCCGGCGAACCGCCGAGATAGTAGGAGGCGTTGAAGAGCGGGAGACCGTCCAGCGTCTGGCCGATCTTTGAACTGCGCTGGTTGACCTCAAAGCCGCGAATGTTGATCGCATAGGTCCAGGGATCATTATTCAGCGCGTCGGAGCCGCGGATCGAGACGCCGGGAACCAGTTTGATGGCATCCACGATGTTCTGACCGACCGGCAGGGCGTTGATCTGTTCACCGGTGATCACGTTGTTGCCGCGGGCGATAGCCTCGCCGGTCACAACGATTTCGTCCAGCTGGGTGGGCCCTTCCGGTTCGACGACGGTCTGGGCCATGGCCTGTCCGGCCGAGGCGATCGCCAGAAATCCCACGCTCGCGAGGAGCGCGCTCTTGGTGAAAGTCATGTCTGTATCCCCGAGTTGGGCCAGACCCCCCGGGCCATGGCAAGCCAGTATCGCCCGGCGTCGTCAGGGGACGCGAATCGGTTGTCTCTAGGGGGGGCATCGGCCGTTCCGAGGTGTCATCAACCCTTCACCCCACCGGGCTAGACCAGCCGCCCGGGGGCGACCGGTGGCGACCAATTTTCAACATCTTCGGGCCTTCCACGCGGTCGCCAGCGAGGGCAGCATCGTGCGCGCCGCCCGCCGCCTGGCCGTGTCGCAACCCACGATATCGGAGCAACTCCGCACTCTTGAGCAGCGCCACCAGGTCCCATTGTTCCAGGGGCGAAAGCCGCCGCTGGTCCTGACCGGAGCCGGTCAATCGCTCTTCGCCCTGACCCAGCGGCTATTCGCCGTCAGTAGCGAAATCGACCAGTTTCTTTCGCAGTCGCTTCGTCCCGGTGGGCTGGAGTTGCGCTTCGCATCCGACAGTCCGACCTATGCCGCACGGTTCGTTGCAGCCTATCCCGCCCGGCGGCCCGGAGCCCGGGTTCAGGTCAAGATCGGCAACGCCGGTGAGGTTGTCGCCTGGCTAAAGGCCGGGGAGGTCGACGCCATCATCGCCTGCGACCCGCCGATCGACGGCTCTATCTCCTATCAGGCGATCTACAGGGATCAATTGGTGCTGGGATTGCCGCGCGACCACGCCTTTGCCGACGCGCCCACCGCGCCGCTCAACCTCATTCACGGAGCGACCCTTCTCCTGCGCGAAGCTCCGTCACGCACCCGCGAGACCACGCTTCATATGCTCTCCTGTGCAGGCATCGAACCTGCGGAGACCATTGAACTCCACACCCGGGAGACCATTCGCGAGGCCATCGCGATTGGCGTCGGCGTCAGCATGTTCTATTCGGCCGAGTGCCCGCCGGACCCGCGGATAGCCTACCTGCCGCTGGGCTGTGAGGTTCCGATACAGACCGGCTATGTCATGTGCCTCGCCGACCAGCGCCGCACGCCCCTGGCGAAAAGCGTCTTCGAAACCGCCTCCACCCTGACATCGGACAGCCCCATCGCCCTTTGACCGGAACGCTCCCGGGCTTGATTGCCAGTTCGGGAGGGCGACCATGCCGGCGGGCAGCTCACGACTCACGCAGGTGGAGACAAGTTCTGTTTGGACTGACGACACCCACCAATCGCTTCCGGAACCCCACCCAGCCCGGACCCACGCGCAGACCCAGCTTTATGGCCTTTCCGCCGCTCGCTCGCCGGCTTCCTGGCTAGAGGTGCTTTGGATAGGTGGTGCCGCCTAGGTGACTCGAACACCTGACCCCCGCATTACGAATGCGCGCAATTGCTATTTAAAACAGCAGGTTAACTGCATAGTTGTATGGTTTGTTGTACGGTCAAGGTCGCGCAAGTACCTGTTTTCAAACATATTTGTCGGGAAAACCCGACCAACTTTTTCGAGCGCAACGGACCAGTTATCAGTGTCTGTCGGTTTAACCGACATGTCGGGTGGCTCTTGTCGGGTCAAGTTTGTCGGGTAACCCGACGCGCTCATCATCTCCGTCTTCTGATCTGCCCCCCTGGAGCTCTGCCAGTTGCAGCTAGATTCCGACGTCGAGTGAACCAGTTTCCGGGGAGCAGATCACGAATGGGGCGACGGGGCGATCAGATTTCAAACTGAATGACTACCTGAAGGCAGCCTCCCTTGCCGATCCAGCCCCAGGGTCGCATGGTTACCCAAGCATTCAGGAGGCGGCTATGTTTGCAGCGATTGGCTTGGCGGCGGCGCTGGCTGTGACACCGGCGGGGATGGCGCTGGTGCAAGAGGCAGCGCAGACCGTCAGGCCGGAAGATGCATCGAGCAGGAACCTAGACGCAGGCATCCAGGCCTATGATCGGGGCGACTTTGTCGAGGCCGTGGGTTGGTTCCGGCTAGCAGCCAAAAATGGGCTCGCGCTCGGCCAGAACAATTTGGGCGTCATGTACGCCAACGGCCAAGGCGTTCCGCAGAACGATGCAGAGGCCGTGCGCTTGTATCGACTAGCGGCCGATCAGGGTTATGCGCAGGCTCAATACAATCTCGGCGTCATGTACGGCGACGGCCAAGGTGTCCCTCAGAACGACGCAGAGGCCGTGCGCTTGTATCGACTAGCGGCCGATCAGGGTTATGCGCAGGCTCAATACAATCTCGGCTTAATGTACGGAACTGGCCAAGGCGTTCCGCAGAACTTCGCCGAGGCCGTGCGCTTGTATCGACTAGCGGCCGATCAGGGATTAGCGCAGGCTCAATACAATCTCGGCGTCATGTACGGCGACGGCCAAGGTGTCCCTCAGAACGACGCAGAGGCCGTGCGCTTGTATCGACTAGCGGCCGATCAGGGTTATGCGCAGGCTCAATACAATCTCGGCTTAATGTACGGAACTGGCCAAGGCGTTCCGCAGAACTTCGCCGAGGCCGTGCGCTTGTATCGACTAGCGGCCGATCAGGGATTAGCGCAGGCTCAACACAATCTCGGCGTCATGTACGGCGACGGCCAAGGTGTCCCTCAGAACGACGCAGAGGCCGTGCGCTTGTATCGACTAGCGGCCGATCAGGGTTTAGCGCTTGGCCAGAACAATCTGGGTGCCGCGTACCAGTACGGCAGAGGCGTCCCGCAGAACGATTCTGAAGCGTTCCGATGGTACCGGCTTGCCGCCGATCAAAGCAATGAACTCGCCCAATACAATCTTGGTTACATGTACGACCTTGGTCAAGGCGTGCGGCAGAACTTCGCCGAGTCCGTGCGCTTGTATCGACTAGCGGCCGATCAGGGATTAGCGGAGGCTCAATATAATCTCGGCTTCAATTACGCCAACGGCCAAGGCGTTCCGCAGAACTTCGCCGAGGCCGTGCGCTTGTATCGACTAGCGGCCGATCAGGGATTAGCGCAGGCTCAATACAATCTCGGTTTTATGTACCGAGATGGCCTCGGCGTTCCGCAGAACGATGTCGAGGCCGTGCGCTTGTTTCGACTCGCTGCCGACCAAAACGTTGCGGCGGCCCAGAACAATCTGGGGGTCATGTACGATACCGGTCGAGGCGTCCCGGAGAACGACGTCGAGGCCGTGCGCTGGCACCGGCTCGCCGCCGATCAGGGCTTGGCCTTGGGCCAGTTTAATCTCGGGGCCATGTACGACAGCGGCCGGGGTGTGCCGCAGAACTACGCCGAAGCCGTGCATTGGTTTCGGCTCGCAGCTGAGCAGGGATTGGCGGAGGCTCAGTTTAATCTGGGTAACATGTACGCCAATGGCCAAGGCGCTCCCCAGAGCTATGTTGAAGCCTACAAATGGTACAACTTGTCAGCGGCGCAGGGTGAGCCTGCAGCAGCATCTCAAAGAGATCGCATTGCCTCCCGAATGACACCAGCCCAGATAGCCGAAGGCCAGCGGCTCGCAGCTGAATGGCGGCCTCGCTCGCCTCAATAGCGCGTTCGGGCGTCTAATGCTGGCCGTCGCGAACCGTTATGCGGGGTTGGCGTCATCCTTGGCCTGAGCATGCCGGTAAGGTCCGCTATCTATTTTCTACAGTTCATGACCATGTGATCAGGCTGAACAGGAGAGACGGTCATGAAGAGAATATCCCTCACACTGGCGGTTTTCGTCGCCTTCGGCGCTTCCTCTCCGGCATTTGCCCAGTCGCCTGGGACCAACTGTACGCCTAACGGATACGGGGGTTTCCGCTGCAGTGGTCCAACAGGGACCTCCAATTCGGCCCCGAATGGCTATGGTGGCTACCGGACAACTACCCCCAACGGAACCTACAACACCACGCCGAATGGTTATGGGGGATCAACGACTACTGGGCCAAACGGCACCTCCAACACCACGCCGAACGGTTATGGGGGGTCAAGGACCACTGGGCCAAACGGAACATCCAACACTACTCCGAATGGCTACGGGGGCACTCGTACCGTCCATCCAGATGGGTCCGTCACCAACTGCACGCCGAACGGTTATGGCGGCGTTCGCTGCTACTGAACGTCGGGCGGCCCAGATAGCCGAAGGCCAGCGGCTCGCGGCGGATTGGCGGCCTCGTATACAAGTGGGCCGCCAATAGGGTTATGGCTGCAGGGACCGGATTGTCCTCGCCGATCCGGATCTGGCCCAGCTTGGACAAGACCTAGGGAAGTGGGGAGGCGGTTATGTTCGGAGCAATGGGCTTGGTGGTTGTCCTGGTGATGACCCCGGCTAATGCCTTGGCCTTCCTGCCGGCCTGGGTCGCAGGTACCTCGTCGGCCCAGCAGGACCAGCCGGATGCCTTCTCAAGAGGCATCGACGCATACAACCAATCAGCCTTCGAAGAGGCTGTCCGCTGGTTCAGGCTTGCAGCCGATCAGGGATCTGCCCGCGCCCAGTTTAATCTGGCCGTCATGTACCGCACCGGCCGGGGTGTGCCGCAGGACCAAGTCGAGGCTGCGCGGTTTTACAGGCTTGCCGCAAATCAGGGTCACATGGGTGCCCAGAACAGCTTGGGGATCATTTACGACAATGGTGAGGGTGTCGCGCGAGACAGTGTCGAGGCAGCCAGTTGGTACACTCTCGCCGCAGATCAGGGTCACGCAACTGCCCAGAACAATCTGGGCGTCATGCACCGCGACGGCCGAGGCGTTCCCCAGAACGATGGCGCGGCAGTCCGGTGGTTCAGGCTCGCCGCAGATCAGGGTTTTGCTGACGCCCAGAACAATCTGGGCTTCTTGCATGCGAATGGCAGAGGCGTCCCGCAGAACTACGTCGAGGCCGTCCGGTGGTACAGGCTCGCCGCAGATCAGGGTTTTGCTGACGCCCAGAACAATCTGGGCGTCATGTATGGTGACGGCCAAGGCGTCCCGCAGAACTATGTAGAGGCCTATAAGTGGTTTAACCTCGCGGCGGCACAGAGCCATGGAAATGGGGCCACAAACCGAGACCTTATCTTAGACCTAATGACCCCGGCCCAGATAGCTGAGGGCCAGAGATTCGCGGCGGATTGGCGGCCTCGCTAACGGCATTTGTGCTATGGGTGCCATGTCGAGTTTGTTATCCGCAACTCCGAAGTGGGCCGGGCTTTTCGGAATTAGTTTTAGAGCTAAGAAATCATAGGAAACGCATTAAAGTGTTTGGCCCTAGTGGCCGTTCCCTGTTGCGCTTTAGCGATCAGCTCATTGGCCAATCCTGCGTCGGCGCAAAGCTTTGACTGTGCCGCTGCTAATACACTGGTGGAGCAAGCGATCTGTTCGGATCGCGACCTATCCGAACGAGATTCAGCAGTGGCGTTTCTATATCGCGTAACGCTCGAATCCGGCGGTCTAGCTCGAGTCCGAAACGATCAGCGTGCGTGGCTCATGCGAAGAAACGCGTGCGTTGCGACTCAGTGCGTACGTGACCAGTACGAGCAAAGGATAACGGAGCTCAGAAATGCCGTGCCTAGCTTCGTGTACGGTCGTTTCTCGACCGAAAACGACCAGCTCCATCTAATTCAAACTTCGAGTGATCGTGTAGCGTTTCGGTTGTCGGTGGTTGAGCCGGTCAGTGCCGCTGCTCGCACCGGGGAAATCGAAGGCAGTTTGAACTATGTTTTTGGTCGAGCCGTTTTCGTCGATTATAGACCCGGGTGCCGGCTTGACCTTGCGCGCGAAGAAATCAACTGGCTGGTGATCCAGTCCGGGAGCTGCTCGAACTTCTTTGGTTTAAACGTTAATGGAAACGGCACCTACAGGCCAACGACCGGAACTGTGAGTTTGAATTCCCCGTAGGCTGGAAAAACCCGCGACCTCCTGAAGTGACCCCTGAATTACCCTCCAGGTAGTGTGTCAGTCAGCACGACCTCACTGCATCAGCCCTACCGGTCTGGCCGCGGGACAAGAGGGGTGCAGGTCACGAGCAAAGCCTCTGCGCAGCGATGGACCAAGCCTACATCGCCGCATAAGCTGCTCCAAAAGGTCTCCATGAAGCTCGGGGGTCACGTCAAGGCGCTTACGACAAATTCGGACGGAGGGTTAACGTGTTTATTGGAATGGTTCTCGCCACGGTCTTAATCGGCCAAGACTCCGTGCAGTCGTGCGGGATGGAGTTTGGCCGCTGGGTCTGTCGGACGACCGACAATCGCCCGCCCGCGCAGGCGTCGGTTACTGACAGCATGAGCCGCACTTTTGATATGCTCTCACGAATGGCCCCACGGAGGCCGGAGCAGCGGGAAGAACCGCAAGCCGCCCCGGCGGATGAATTGCAGACGGCCACAGCACCGCCTGAAATCAATCTGGGCAGCGACGTCGTCCGTGTCTGCCGGTCACCTACGGCGCGCGATGTTGCGATCTGTGAGGCTTACATCGCGGGCGTCCACGATGCCGCTCTAGACATCTACGACTCGCTTGGTCAGCCCGTTCGCTACTGCCTGCCAGATCGCATTTCCATCCAGCAGGTGGCGCGTGGGGTGACGGCCCGGATATCGGCGGAGCCGAGGCTATATTCTGCCCGGCCGGGTGGAGCGGTAGTCGCATCGATGATCGCTCTCTACCCCTGCTGACCTGCCCCCTTCCTGATCCCTCGGTTTGAGTGAGAGTCCGTCAACCTCAAGGAGACGGACATGAAGAAGAGCAGGTTCACCGAGGCGCAGATCATAGGCGTGCTGCGCGAACAGGAAGCTGG
>Ga0247834_1005897_pt1 | contig 14166 bp, 9 predicted proteins | sample LaCruzMarch2015__8_FD_187118 | JGI IMG/M metagenome (GOLD analysis project Ga0247834, IMG submission 187118) | Freshwater microbial communities from meromictic Lake La Cruz, Castile-La Mancha, Spain - LaCruzMarch2015_12m | ecosystem: Environmental > Aquatic > Freshwater > Lake | place: Spain... | reverse complement strand
CAATCCGTTGGGCGGACTACACTAGCCGCAGCACCTCGGCATTCTGCCCCCGTTCCACGTGCTCGGCCGCCCGGTCCAGCAGCTCAGTGAGAAAGGCGATGAGCAGCCCCGACTTGCGCACCTCCGCTTGGGCCATCTGCTCGCTGATCTCCGAGCGCTGGCGCATCTCATCCGCCACCTTCCGCGCCCGAGATTCGTCCAGGTAAGACAGGATAATCGTGATGACCGCGCCCATCGTCAGCGCTGCCACCAGGGTGCCCAGAGTGACAGCGGTCTGGTGCCGCCGGGCGAACTTCCGCAACTGATACCACGCAGTGGGTGGCCCCACGCTCACGGGCAGATCGTTCAGGTAGTTTTGCAGATCATCGGCCAGCGCCGTCACGCTCGGGTAGCGATCATCAGGCAGCTTCTCCAGCGCCTTCAGAATCACCCAGTCCAGGTCATTGCTCAGCGCCGTCGCCGGTATGTGCACCAATCGCCCCTCGGCCCTGGCACGCAGCACGCAGGTGCTGGGCCGCAGAGGCTCTTCTTCGCAGATGCGTTTGAGCAGCGCACTCAACGATACCCGCTTCTCCGGCTCCTCGCCCAGCGGGGTCTCGCCCGTGAGGAGCTCATAAAGGATCGCACCCAGTGAAAAGACATCGGAGCGCACATCTACCTCGTCACTGCCCATCAAGGAATGCTCCGGGGCCATGTATTGCGGCGTGCCCATGATCAGACCCCCCGCAGCGGACAGCGACAAGCTCATGAATCCGTTCGCGTCATTGGTCAGCGCCTTTGCGATGCCGAAGTCGATGACCTTGGGCAGGGCCTGGTCTTCCGTGTCCTTGACCAGAATATTGGACGGCTTCAGGTCACGATGCACCACCCCGCGCTGGTGCGCGTGCTGCACCGCATGGCACACCTTGATGAACAGCTGCAAGCGCTCGCGCAAGCCCAGGCCACGCGCCTTCGCATACGCAGTGAGGGACAGGCCGTCGATCAACTCCATCACAAAGTAAGGCCGCTTCTGCGGCGTCGCACCCGCATCCAGCACCGTCGCTATGCTCGCATGCGACATGCGTGCCAGCGACTGCCGCTCCACACAGAAACGCGCCAGCACCTCCCTTGAGTCCATGCCCGGGCGAATGATTTTCAATGCCACCTCACGGTTCAACGGCTCGGTCTGCTGTGCGCGCCAGACAACGCCAAAGCCGCCTTCCCCCAGCTTGCTCACCAGCGTGTAGGGGCCAATCACATCGCCCGCCTTCGGCTCCAGGTTGTCCAGGTCCGTGTCCACACCCGCCAAGGCCAGCCCGAGCAGCGCGTGGGCGCGGGCTTGCGAGTCTGTCAGTGATGTCGGCATGTTTTCGGACATGCCTCATCTTGCCCGCAAGCCCCCTGGTTTCACAAGCTGAAAAGCCACTTCGCCCTTGCGCAGTGCGCAGGCTTGTCCACTCTCCCGGCTCTCGCAACCCCACGCACGCTACTCGTCATGGCCCTCATCAACGAAAACTTCCTCAAGCTCAAAGCCGGCTACCTCTTCCCCGAAATCGCACGCCGTGTGAAGGTCTTCGTCGAAGCCAACCCCGAAGCCGCCAAGAAGCTAATCCGCTGCGGCATTGGCGACGTGACCGAGGCTCTGCCTGAAGCCGTGCGCTACGCCATGCACGAGGCTGTGGATGAGATGGGCAATCGAGGCACCTTCAAGGGCTACGGCCCAGAGCAGGGCTACGACTTCCTCCGCAAGGCCATCGCCGAGAACGACTTCCAAGCGCGCGGCATCAATGTTGATGCCGATGAGATCTTCATCAGCGATGGCAGCAAGTGCGATACCGGCAACATCCTTGACATCTTCGGCAAGGGGAACAAGATCGCCATCACCGACCCTGTGTATCCCGTCTATGTGGACACCAACGTCATGATCGGCAACACCGGCGACGCGGACGAAAATGGTGCTTATGCCGGTCTCACCTACCTCAAGTGCGGTCCTGACAATGGGTTCGTCCCCGCCATGCCGGCCGAGCGCGTGGACCTTGTTTACCTCTGCTACCCAAACAACCCGACCGGCGCCACCGCCACCCGTGCACAGCTCGAAGCCTGGGTGCAATACGCACTGAAAAACGACACCATCATTCTCTACGATGCGGCCTACGAGGCCTTCGTCCAGGACGCCAGCATCCCACGCAGCATCTTCGAGATCGAAGGCGCGCGCGACTGCGCCATCGAGTTCCGCAGCTTCTCCAAGAACGGAGGTTTCACCGGCATGCGCTGCGCCTTCGTCGTCGTCCCGAAAGGCCTCATGGGCAAGACCGCCGACGGCACCAAGCAAGCCATCCATCCGCTCTGGAGCCGCCGCCACAGCACCAAGTTCAACGGAGCCAGCTACATCATCCAGAAGGGTGCCGAAGCTCTCTACAGCGCCGAAGGCAAGTCCCAGGTGAAGGCGCTCATCGAGCACTACATGGGCAACGCCCAGCTCCTCGTCCAAGCCTGCAAAGACGCCGGCCTCGCCGTCTACGGCGGCGTGAACGCGCCGTATGTCTGGGTTCAGACCCCGGGCGGCCTCACCAGCTGGCAGATGTTCGACAAGATGCTCAACGAAGCCAATGTCGTCATCACCCCCGGGTCCGGCTTCGGCTCCGCCGGCGAAGGCTACTTCCGCATCAGCGCCTTCAACAGCCGCGCGAATGTCGAAGAAGTGTGCACGCGTATCAAGGCGCTGAAGTAGCGATGGGACGGACCACTTTCCTGCCCGCCGTGGTCACTCAAACGCGCTGACTACCGGCTTCCCGTCGAAGTCGGCAGGGACGGGCACGTCGAGTAGCCACAGGGCGGTCGCGGCGGTGTCGTAGGTGGTCACGGGGTCCGTGATGATGAAGCCTTTCTTGACGCTCTTGCCCCAGGCGATCCAGGGGATGATCATGTCGTCGGGAATGTTCAGGCCGTGGGTCTTTTCATGACCGCCGTGGTCGGCGCTGATGAGGACGACGCTGCGGTCAGCGATGCCGGCTTCCTTCAGTGCTTGCATGAACTGCCAGAGCGCTTGGTCGGTGACTTTGAAGGCTTCTTTCTGCTCGGGTGAACCCCAGCCGCTCTTGTGCCCGGCGGTGTCGGGATCGGCGAAGTGGACGAAGGCGAGGGCGGGCTTGTGCTCCTTGACCCAGGCGCTGGCTTGTTTGGCGACCATCTGCGAGGGCTTCTTGTCCTTCTCGATCTCGGGCGTGCCAGCAATGGGCGCGCGGGTCTGCGGCCCGCCGAAGTCGAACACGTCCAGCGAGCCGTCGAGCCAGAGGTGGCGGAATTTGACCTTGCCAGCGAACAAGCCGGTCACGGCGTGTGGATCCTTGGCCTTCAGCAAGGAGAAGATGGTCGGCACTTTCACAAAGCCGCGAATGGGCATGTAATCGTTCCACAGGACCTGATGCTTGTCGGGCCCCATGCCCGTCATCATGGAGGTATGGGAAGGCAGCGTCTTGGGCGGGAAGATGGTGCTGGCCTGCCAAGTCACGGCCCCCTCAGCGGCCATCTTTTTCAAGGTGGGTGTCTCGCTCTCGGCGATCACGGCAGGCTTACCACCATCGAAGCTAATGATGAAGACGTGCTCGGCGCGAGGTGCCGCATGCAGGGTGAAAGTGAGCGCGAGGACCAGGATGAAGGCAAGAAGACGCATAGGAGGGGTGGATCTAACGTAGAGCAGGGGACCTGGCTTCCAATCATTGGTCACGTCATCGACAACTTCGTGAACAATCGGCCAATCCCTTCAGCGCTGTTCGACATCGCGGTCTTGGCTAGCAGGGCGGTCACTTCCAAGCGGGAGATCTTCACGCCACTGCGCAGCTGCTCATCGCTGGCGGTCTTCATCTGCGCGACGGTGCGCGCGGCGAGCAGCAAGGGCAGCGCGGTGGCGTAGCGCAGCTTCCCATGACGCAGGCTTTGCACGTAGCGGAGGCCTTCTTGCAAGTGCGCCTCGCAAGGCTTCAGCCACTCGCGCCACACTGGGCGCAGGCAGAGCGGATCGGCGGCGACTTGTTCCAACCCCAGGCCCTGGGCCGACCATTGCTCCTGCGGCAGATAGCAGCGGCCAAGGCGCGCGTCCTTGCCGAGGTCGCGCAGGATGTTCACCAGCTGCAAGCCCTGGCCAAAGCGGATGCCCCAGGCGGTAGCTTGATCGCGTGTGGTGCCATCGAAAAAGGCATCGGGCAACTCGCTGAAACAGAGCTGCGTCCAGAACTTTCCCACGCAACCCGCGACGAGATAGGTGTAGTCGTGCAGCTCGTCCGCCGTTTGCAGTGAACGCAGTTCGCCGTCCGAAGGGAAGCGCTGAATGTCGAGCTTCTGCCCGTGGATGATCGTCTTCAGCACGGCACGAATGTTCTCCAGCACGCTGCCCTTTATGGTGCGCAGCCAAGCCAAGGCCTCGGTGAAGCGCTGCATCAGCACGGCCTCTGCCTCATCGGTCTGCAAGGGGCGGAAGCGCTCGTCCAGCACGCGGGCTAGGGCTTGCTCGGTGGTCGCCTCTTCCGCCATCACCAAGGCCTCGAATTGCGTCAAGCACGCCAGTCGCGTGTCGGCATCGACTTGCACCGTATCGGCCATGGTGTCCGCCGTGCGTGCCAGCAGATACGCGAGCGAAATGGGCTCGCGCAGCTCACGCGGCAACGCCTTGAGCGTGAGGTAGAACGAACGCGACACCGACGACAGCAGCTTGCCGCCCAGTTCTTTTTCGTGCTGTGATTCGTCGCTCATTTGTTACCGAACCATGATTTGAGCATGGGGCAGAACCATGTCACGCTAGAGTTCGTTCCGTTTCGCTATGCCTGCTACTCCGACCCCGCCGTCCTGGATTGATTCGCTCGCCGACTTTTTGATGGCCGACGATAAGGTCGAAGCCATTCGTGTGAACCCCGAGCAGCGCACTGTATCAGTCGCCACGTTGGGCCAGGTCAATGAGCAAGCCTTGCAAGCCAAGCTGGCTGAGGTGCTGCGCCTGTTGGACGAGCAACGCGCCGCGCAAGCTGAGGCTGCTGCACCCCAGGGCATGGCGCTGCACACAACGCAGGAAGGGGACATGACGCTCATCGAAAAGGCGTCGTGCATCACCGGACCGAAGCTGTGGAAATGGCGCGAGTTCGAGTGGCCTGAGCCGGACGCCGTGGAAGCGCAGAGCGAGGAAGAGTGGAAGTCCCTGGCGCTGCAAGCGGCGATCTGCGGTGTGGCCCTGATCTCGGGTTATGTCGCATCGCGCTTCGACGCCAATCTGTGGATCGTGCATGGGCTCTACTTCGTGTCACTCATCAGCGGCGGCTGGGATGCTGCCAAGGATGCCTGGGAAAAGATCCGCGAGCGCGAGCTGGACATCCACTTTCTCATGCTCGCCGTGGCGGTGGGCGCGGTGTCGATTGGCGCGTGGGAAGAAGGCGCGCTGCTGCTCTTCCTCTTCAGCATGTCGGGCGCTCTAGAGCACTTTGTTCTGTATCGCACGCATCGGGAAATCAATGCGTTGACCAAGTCTGCGCCGAAGATTGCACGGGTCGTGCTGCCCAATGGTGAGACCGAAGAACGCGCCGTGGCCCTGCTCAAGGTGGGCGACGTGATTCAGGTGCGGCCTGATGAATTGTTCCCCGTCGATGGCACGATCACAACCGGCGAAACCGCAGCGGATGAGTCCACGCTCACAGGCGAGTCCGTGCCCGTGGACAAGACCGTGGGCGGTGAAGTCTTGAGCGGCACGCTGAATCTCTGGGGCCTCGTGCAAGTGCGCGCCGACAAGCTGGCCACGCAGAGTGCCCTGGCGAAGATCATCCACATGATCCAGACCGCGCAGCACCTGCGCGCCCCGAGCCAGCGCTTCACCGATCACTTCGGCACGCGCTACACGGCATTCGTGCTTGGTATCGTAGCGCTCATGTTTTTTGTCTGGTGGCTCTTGTTCGCCATCCCGCCCTTCGAGAGCACCGAGGCTGCACGATCCGCCTTCTATCGCGCCATGACACTGCTGGTAGTGATGAGCCCTTGTGCGCTGGTGCTGTCGATTCCCTCCGCCATTCTCGCCGCCATCGCCTGGGGTGCGCGGCGCGGCATTCTGTTCCGGGGCGGTGCCGCGATTGAGAAGCTGGCAGAGGTCGATGTCGTGGCCATGGACAAGACCGGCACGCTGACCGAAGGCGATCTGCGGGTGGAGAGGATCGAAAGCTTCCCGCCCGGTCATGATGACGCCGTGCTGCGCGTGGCGGTGACGCTGGACTCGCACTCGAATCATCCCATCGCGCGAGCGACGACGCGTCATGCCAAGGAGAAAGGCATCGAGCCCGTCGAGCTGCTGGAGTTTGAATCTCTGCCTGGCAAAGGCCTGCGCGGCCGCACCGCCGATGGCGTGTGTTATGTGGGTCGTCGCGAGCTGGTAGCGATCAGTGAGTTCAGCCAATGGCTGAAGGACGTGCCCGATGCGCCGCTGGGCTTCAGCGAGGTCTGGGTGCTGCATCCCAAAGCCATGGGCCGCATCTTGCTGAAGGACACGATCCGCGAAGGCAGCCGTGCCGTGCTCGCACAACTCGCCAAGGACAAGGTGCGCACCATCATGCTGACCGGTGATCGCCGTGCCGCAGCCACCGAAATCGGCAAGGAGCTTGGCATCGCCGAAGTGCGCGCTGGCCTGCACCCGGAGGACAAAGTCGCCGCGATCAAGGAACTCACCGCGCAGGGCCGCAAGGTCGCGATGATCGGCGATGGCGTGAACGATGCACCAAGCCTCGCTGCGGCGTATGTCAGCTTCGCCATGGGCGCGCGTGGCAGCGATGCCGCGTTGGAACAGGCGGACGTGGTGCTGATGCAGGACAAAATCGAAAAGCTGCTCAGCGCTCGCATGATCAGCCACCGCGCGCGTTGGATCATCAAGCAGAACATCGCCATCAGCCTCGGCGCGGTCATCGTCATGGCGGTGGCCTCGCTATTCGGCCTAGTGCCGCTCACGCTCGGCGTGCTCGCGCATGAAGGCAGCACCGTGGTCGTTTGCTTGAACTCACTGCGGTTGCTGTTTGTGCGGGAACCGAATTGAGAGTTGGCGCTGTTCGTTGTTCTGATTAAATTCTCGACATGCTGACCTGGGATGATCTCTGCAATGACAAGCGGTTCGCCGACTTGCCCTATAAAATCGAACTCAACGGTCGCGGTCAGATTCTCATGAGCCCCACCTCTAACTACCACGGCCATCACGCGGCCCGCATTGCCATGCTCCTGGATGGCTTGCTGCCAAAGGGCGAGATCATCAGCGAGTGTGCGGTGCAAACAGCCGACGGCGTGCGCGAAGCTGATACGGTGTGGTGCAGCCCTGAACGCTGGGAAATCATTAAGGACGAGACTGCGAGTTCTGTCGCTCCTGAGATTTGTGTCGAAGTGATTTCCCGCTCCAACACAGCCGCTGAAATGATGGCCAAGCGTGCTCTTTATATCGCTGCCGGAGCCAAGGAATACTGGCTCTGCAATCGCGAGGGTGAGATGCGCTTTTTCGATGGCACCAAGGAACTGGAGCAGTCGGTCATGTGCCCAGCCTTCCCGAAGGTGCTGCCGAAGCGCGGGTAGAACCGTTCATCGTTTCCGCAGCGCCGCCCAGGCCATGCGCAGGCCGCCGACGACGAATAGCAGCGGGAACCAGATCGAATACAAGGCGGCGCGGGTTTCGTGCTTCAGGATCGCGAAGGTGGGCTCTTCCGGCTTCACGTAGCAGATGATCGCTTGCCCCGGAGTGTATTCCTCGCGCAGGGCCTCAGCTTCGTCGTGATCGCGCTTCGGACTGTTCACGCGGCGGATGCGTTCGCTGACATGCGTCTGTCCTTGCCAGACATACTCGTAGCGCACTTGAATGGCGAACTTCGTGGGCGAGTTCGGCGTGGCCTGCACGGGTCGCAGCTGCGAGGACAGCACTTTCGCCGGTGTGGCAGTCCAGCGGCGCGTTTCCTCCGCGCGCTGCCACGCGGTCCATAGCATGACCACAAAAAGGCCGCCTGCGATGGCGAGCGCGATGCCCATGCCCGCGAGCCAGCGCGAACCGGCGCGTGATGATATGTTGATGTTTTGATCCATGCTTTGACGAGTGGCCTTACATTCGCCATGGGTAAACGCTTCCCGTTTTCCCTTCGATGTCTGCCGAACCTGTTCTTTTCTCTCTGCCACGCGCTGCCTGGGTGCTCAAGCCCAAGGCTGCCTTGGCAGCAGAAACGTTGGTCAATGGGCGGCCTCTCGTGCCGCTGATTCGGCAATTGCTCGGCCAGCGAGGCTATCAGACACCCGCCGAGGTGAGCGACTTCCTCAACCCGAAGCTCGCGAGCCTGGCCGATCCCTTCGACCTGCCAGAGATGGACATCGCGGTGAAGCGCATCTTTGAAGCCGTCGATCAGCAGCAGAAAGTCGTGCTCTATGGCGACTACGATGTCGATGGCGTCACCAGCATGTCGATTATCCACCTGACGCTGAAAGCGTATGGCTTGGACTCGAAACTCTTCCTGCCGCATCGCATGGAGGAAGGCTACGGCGTGAGCAATGATGGCATCCACCGCGTGCTGGAGGAGTTCGGCAGGCCCGACCTGATCCTCGCGCTCGACTGCGGCACGACCTCGCTCAATGAGATGGCCATCCTGGCCAACAACGGCGTGGATGTCGTCATCGTCGATCACCACGAACTATCACCATTGGGCCGTCCTGCCTGCGTGGCCTTGGTGAACCCGAAGCTGGGCGATACGAATCATCACTTCTGCACTGCTGGCCTCGCCTTCAAGGTGGCGCACGCATTGCTCAAGACGCGCAAGCTGCCTGACTTCGATCTGAAGGCGATGCTGGACTTGGCCACGCTCGGCACCGTTGCGGACCTTGTGCCCTTGGTTGCTGAGAACCGCACGCTCGTGCGTCGGGGTCTGGAGTTGATTGCTAACACCGAGCGCCCTGGCCTGCGTGCGCTGAAGGAAGTCGCGGGCTTGGACGGCCTCGTGCAAACGCATCATCTCGGCTTCCGCATTGGGCCGCGATTGAATGCGGCGGGTCGCCTGGACACCGCGCTCACGTCTTTGAATGTGCTGCTGGCCACCGATCACACGGAGGCGATGGAAGGCGCGCAGATGCTGGACATGCACAACCGCGAGCGCCAGACGGTTGAGAACCTCGTCTTCAAGGAAGCGGAAGCGATGCTGCAAACGCTCGGCTCGCTGGATGACCTGCCCAGCATCGTGCTTGGCTCACGCGACTGGCATCCCGGCGTGGTCGGCATCGTCGCCTCGCGCATCTCCCGCATGTGCCATCGCCCTGCCATCTTGATCGCCATCGCCGAAGACGGCATGGGCAAGGGCAGCGGTCGCAGCATCCCCGGCATCAGTTTGGTCGAGGCCATCGAGCCCTGCCGCAGGTTATTGGAAAAGGGCGGGGGACACGCCATGGCCATTGGCCTCAGCGTGCAGGAGCACAACATCGACGCCTTCCGCACCGCCTTTGCCGACGTCATTCGCGGAAAGCTCGCCAGCGACAACCTCGTGCCCATCCTCGAACTCGATGGCGAGCTGCGCCTACGCGACATGACCAGCGATTTCCTGGAGCAATACACGCTCATGGAACCCTACGGCCAGGGCAACCCTGAGCCCATCTTCCTCTGCCATGGCGTCACCCCGCGCCTGCCCGGTCGCGTCATGCGTGAGAAGCACCTGCGCGTGATGCTCCGCCAAGAAGGCGCGCAGCAAGACGCTATCTACTTCAACGCCCCGCTCAACGAACTCCCGCCCCCCCCCTGGGATGTCGCCCTGCGCCTGCAACGCAACTGGTTCCGCGGCAGCGAGAGCTGGCAGTTCACGATCGAGGGGATTCGGGCGGCGGAGGTATAGCTTCGCAGAGCTAGCTACCCAAGCTGCCTGATGGCAAGTTCGAAGACCCTCATGCCAGCAACGCACAATGCCCGTCACGCGGAGCGGTGACGGCTACTTTCGCTGATGCCCCTTCAACACATCTTCAAATCATGATGCGTTGATATGACCAGTTGAAAGCCCCGAGTGTTTCACTACCATAGAGCCATGTCCAAAGGCTCCGCTATCCGGTCTGAACTCGAAGCTCTCATGCGCCAGCGCATCGTCGTCATTGATGGCGCGATGGGCACGACGATCCGTGAATACAAGACTAAGGGCTTGCTCAATGAAGCCGAAGCGCGGGGCACACGCTTCAAAGACAACGACAAGGACTTGCTGAACAACGGCGACATCCTTTCGGTGACGAAACCGGAGATCATTGAGGACATTCATCGGCGCTTCCTCGAAGCAGGGGCGGACATCATTGAGACGAACACCTTCTCGGGCACGAGCATCGCGCAGAGCGAGTTCTTCGTGGAGGACCCGCGCGAGAAGGGCGGGCGCAAAGATCCGGAGTTCTTCCAGAAGATCATCGAGGACAAGTTCCTCAACGACCTCGCGTGGGAGATCAACTTTGAGTCGGCACGGCAGTGCCGGAAGTGGGCGGACATCGTGGGTGAGAAGACGGGGCGGAAGCGCTACGTCGCAGGTGCGGTGGGGCCGTTGACGGTGTCGCTGTCGCAGTTCCCGGACTTGCAAGACCTGAGCTTCCGCTACGTGACCTTTGACCAAGTGAAGGCGGCGTATGCGCATCAGATTCGCGCCTTGATCGCGGGTGGCGTGGACACGTTGCTGGTCGAGACGATCTTCGATTCGCTCAATGCGAAGGCCGCGCTGGTGGCGATTCGTGAAGTACTGGATGCCGATGGCGTCGAGTTGCCGATTCAGATCAGCGCAGCGGTCGGACCTGGCGGTGAGACGATGATCTCGGGCCAGATGACCGAGGCTTATCTCAATGCGATGCGGCATGTGAAGCCGCTGTCCATTGGCCTGAACTGCTCGCTCGGCCCAGATAAGATGCGGCCGTTCCTGGAGGAACTCGCGACCAAAGCCGACTGCTTTGTGTCCGCGTATCCAAACGCCGGTATGCCCAATCCGTTGGCACCGACGGGGTTCGATCTGCTGCCGCAGGACATGGCGAACTACGCCATCGACTTCGCCAAGAGCGGCTTCGTCAACATCATGGGCGGCTGCTGCGGCAACACGCCGGCGCACATCGCAGCCATCGCAAAGGCGGTGGAAGGCATCGAGCCGCGCCATGTGCCGCAGCCTGAGAAGCTGATGCGTTTGTCCGGCTCCATGCCGTTCAACCTGACGAGCAACGCCAACTACCTCATGATTGGCGAGCGCACGAACGTGGCGGGTTCACCGAAGTTCGCCAAACTCATCAAAGAGAGCAATCTCGAGGAGGCCGTGAAGGTCGCTCGTCAGCAGGTCGAGAACGGCGCGAACGTCATCGACGTGTGCATGGACGAAGGTCTCATCGACGGCGTCGAGATGATGACCAAGTTCCTCGCTCTGCTGCAAACCGAGCCCGAGGTCACGCGCGTGCCAATCATGGTGGACTCCTCGAAATGGGAAGTCATCGAGGCCGGACTGAAGATGCTGCAAGGCAAAGGGATCGCGAACTCCATCTCCCTGAAGGAAGGCGAGGAGGCATTCCGCGACCGTGCGCACACGATCAAGCGCTACGGTGCTGCGACGGTCGTGATGGCCTTCGACGAGCAAGGCCAAGCCGCGACGTATGACGAGAAGATCCGCATCTGCGAGCGCGCCTACCGCATCCTCGTCGATGACGTGGGCTTCCCGCCGGAAGACATTATCTTTGACCCGAACATCCTGACCGTCGCGACCGGCATGGAGGAGCACAATAACTACGCGCTCGACTTCATCAACGCCACGCGCTGGATCAAACAGAACCTCCCCGGCGCGAAGGTCAGCGGCGGCGTAAGCAACATCAGCTTCAGCTTCCGCGGCAACAACAAGGTGCGCGAGGCGATGCACAGCGCCTTCCTCTTCCACGCGATCAAGGCGGGCATGGACATGGGCATCGTGAACGCCGGGATGCTTGAGGTGTATGAAGACATCCCGAAGGAGATGCTCACCAAGGTCGAAGACGTGCTCTTGAATCGCAACCTCGGCGCGACCGAAGCGCTCGTGGAGTATGCCGAGCAGTTCAAAGGCGTCGCTGGCGCGAAGAAGCAGGAAGCCGATCTCGCTTGGCGCGAGACAACGGTCGAGAAGCGCCTGGAGCACGCCCTGCTGCGTGGCTTGACCGACTTTATCATCCCCGACACCGAGGAGGCGCTGGCCAAGTATGGCGTGCCACTGAAGGTCATCGAAGGCCCGCTCATGGACGGCATGAAGGTCGTGGGCGATCTCTTCGGCGAAGGCAAAATGTTTCTGCCGCAGGTGGTGAAATCTGCGCGCGTGATGAAGCAAAGCGTGGCGGTGCTGACGCCGGCGATGGAAGCGGAGAAGCTCAAGAACCCTGTCAGCAAAGGCGCGGGTAGGTTCCTCATCGCCACAGTCAAAGGCGATGTGCATGACATTGGCAAGAACATCGTGGGCGTGGTGCTGGCGTGCAATGGCTTCGAAGTCACCGACATGGGCGTGATGGTGCCGTGCGAGAAGATTCTCGACAAGGCGCGTGAGATTGGCGCGGACGTGATCGGCTTGTCCGGTCTGATCACGCCATCGCTCGATGAAATGATGCACGTCGCGTCCGAGATGGAGCGCCAGGGGTTCAAGGTGCCGCTGCTCATCGGCGGTGCGACCACCAGTGCCGCGCACACCGCGATCAAAATCGCCCCACATTACTCGGGACCTGTGGTGCATGTGCTCGATGCCTCACGCTCAGTGCCAGTGACCACCTCGCTCATCAGCGATGAACACAAGGCTGCTTTCGTCGCTGCCAATGAACGGCGCCACGACGAAATGCGCGCGAAGTATGGCCAGAAGAAGGCTCGCGACATCCTCAGCCTCGACGCCGCCCGTGCGAACAAGTTCACCTGCGACTGGAGCACGGTCGAAATCGCGACACCAGCGTTCACGGGTGTGAAGCGCGTGCTGACCGAAGGTGGCGACATTGCGATCAGCCTCGAAGAATTACGTCGCTTTATTGATTGGTCGCCTTTCTTCCACACCTGGGAATTGCGCGGTCGCTGGAACTCGAAGGAGCAAACCTTCTCCAGTGCCTGGGACGAGGCCGACAAGAAAGCCGGTGCCGAAGCTGAGGCTGCGAAGCTCTATCGCGATGCCAACACGCTACTCGATCAAATCATTGCCGAGAAGCGCTTCACGCCAAAAGGCGTCTGCGGCTTCTTCAAAGCCAACAGCGTGGGCGATGACATCGTGCTAGCGGACGGTGGGGTTTGTCACACGCTGCGTCAGCAGCAGATCAAGAAGGACACGCCGAACTACGCCCTCGCCGACTTCATTGCGCCGAAAGACAGCGGCCGCACCGATTACCTCGGTGGGTTTGCGGTTACCATTCATGGCGGCGATGAATTCGCGAAGACCTTCGATGACAAGCAGGACCCGTATTCCAGCATCATCGTGAAGGCGCTCGCCGACCGCTTCGCCGAAGCCTTCGCCGAGTGGTTGCATCAGCAGTCCCGCTTCCAGTGCGGCATCGAGAAGCCCGGCGATCTCACCAACGATGACCTCATTCGCGAGAAGTATCGCGGCATTCGCCCTGCGCCCGGCTATCCCGCCCAGCCTGACCACACGGAGAAGGCGACCTTGTTCAGCGTGCTGAAGGCGACCGAGAACACCGGCTGCGAACTCACCGAGAGCTTCGCCATGCACCCGGGTGCCAGCGTGAGTGGCCTCTACTTCAATCATCCCCAGGCCAAGTATTTCGGTATCAGCACCGACTTGGGCAAGGACCAGATGGAAGACTACTCCGCTCGAAAAGGCATGACGTTGGCCGCCACGGAGAAGTGGCTCAGTCCGTGGCTGAGCTATTGATACTGCTCCAGCAAGTAGCGGATCAGGTCGGTGCTGGTGACCAAGCCCACCAGCTTGCCACCATTGACGACGGGCAGGGAATGGAACTCGCCCGAGATCAGGGCTTCGGCGGCTTCGCGAATGGTGCTGTGCTCGGTGAGGGTGACCAACTCGGTCTCCATGATGTCTTCGATTTTGAAGCCATGGTCCAGCGCGGCATCGACGGCGTGCTCGTCACCTGACACGGCACCGAAGTTCAGTTTCAGAATGTCGACCGAGCTGAGCATGCCGACCAACTGGTCGCCGCTGACGACCGGCACATGGTGCAGGCCTTGGTCGCGGATGAGTTGGCGCA
>Ga0247834_1005896_pt1 | contig 14170 bp, 13 predicted proteins | sample LaCruzMarch2015__8_FD_187118 | JGI IMG/M metagenome (GOLD analysis project Ga0247834, IMG submission 187118) | Freshwater microbial communities from meromictic Lake La Cruz, Castile-La Mancha, Spain - LaCruzMarch2015_12m | ecosystem: Environmental > Aquatic > Freshwater > Lake | place: Spain... | reverse complement strand
TTTGCTCACATACTATTTTACACTCACATCAGGTGCATGTAAAACGTCATGAGATATTCCATCTTGGTAAACATACCTTTGATTCCAAGTTAGTTTGTATGGCTGGAAGATGGAATAAGAATGAATGGAAAGGTCCACATCGGAATGTTACAAAGGTTTGCTTTGATCGCTGGGTTGAGAATCTATATCTGGGGATTAACGATTCATCCTCCTCTTCCTCCTTTTGTGATGAGAATACGAAGGATTGTGGTGGCGATGGCAGCAAGGTCAATGTCGTTACTAAGGTTCAGAAAACGATTCCAGTACAAAATGACGGAGGGTATCAGAATGAGTTTCTATTTGCCGAGCGGCGATCGGTCATGTGACCTTCATGATATTAATAGGTAGTGTTGCTGCAAGGATATGAAGGAGGAATCAAAGTGAAACAAAACTTGTTTCAATGTCTTACTTGGATTGTTGTTATAAATTATCTATTGTACACAAGAAAGGAATGCACAGAAGAGACATGACTTTTTTCTCACTTCGTTTCATGATATCAAACTATCCTCCGCCACTCTCATTCCCAAACCCAAGTGTCCTGCACCGGAGATTCATCTCTACTTCTTACTACCTACCTCACACGAGCAATCCCATCTCTCCACCATTCGCCTTGGCAAGCTTCACCAAATTCGTTCGCAAAAGACGTGGTGCCTCAATCATAAATTCATCCAAACTAATCGTCAAGTCACCATCGGCATCCGCACGTTCAAATATCCCATCGACCTGTTTCTCACCCAGCCATTTAAAACCCAATAAATTCAATGCCGTCGCCACCTCCTTCTTATCCAAATAACCCGACTTGTCGGTATCGACGAAGTTGAATAATTGACGTAGGACGGCCTTGCCGAATTCGGAATCGGCAGTATTGACGAAGCTCTTAATCAAGTCGGAATGCAGACCGATGACCTTTCCCCGAATCTTATTTAGTTGTTCTTCGCCCAGGATCGTGCCCGCGGCTATTACTATGGGCGAAAAGACGCCTTCCTTGTGTGGATTGCCACCCTTCTTGACGACCTTGGGTGGTGCCGGGGTGGTGGTCATGGGGGCGGCGACGGACGGAGCCACGGGGGTGGGCGGGACGTCCATAATCATCTTGGCAGATTCAATAGCCGAATCGGCAGCATCGACGGCTTGTTGGACTGCGTTGTCAATTTGTTCTGATGCCCGTAACATTGAACTGAATAGTGGTGACCTGTTGTATCTTGAGACAGTGCTACTAGATACCACAACGAAGGCGTGGCTGGTGGTGGCGGCGGCCATGGCCAAGACGATGATGATTGCGCTTCTGTTAATCATTGTTGTGGATACTTCGGATATTGAGAGAAGTGATGTTGTTTCAATGCGATAATATTGTGTGATGAAGAGATGATAGTGAAGAGAGGGGCGTTGCTACGATATCAACTGACTCGGCCAACACGTCGCTCGATAAAAAAGGAGAGAGGAACGATCGACGTGGCTCTATTTAAGACGTCCATCTCAAATGACTATTAGGAATATTTTTTCAAAGAGCTCCGGACATATCTGGACATATATGTACCGTGTAAAGATCAATGCATCCGCGTTCAACGAGGTCAATTGACATAGAGCGAGCAATGAAATCAGCCCTCGTTTCGGTTGTGGTGTTCCTTCCATCGACGGGAGTGGCCTTCGTCGCACCGCCTTCTCAAATTGTACCCGCTGCCGCCCGTCCAACTTCTATGCAACAAACGAAGGATGATAATAAAAGAGAAAAAGCCGAGTGGAATATCGGGTCGCCAACGACACGAATGCTCGAGACTGCGCGGAAGAGACAGCTGGCAAGGAATGCAATCAACAAATTACTAGAAAAACAAAGGAGGGATTTGCAACAGACACTCGATCTATTGACGAGTATTGATGATTCAATGGATAATGATGACGATGAAATTAGCGAGAATGATAATGAACATCATCGACAAGTGTTGCAGCAACAATCAACAAATCATGTCATTGTTGACGACATTGACAATGATGAAAATGAAAGTGATATTTCTCCACGACATTCCTACATTACATCGTCAATAATCGCATCTGTGGCATCGGGTGTGGACTATGGCTACACTTCACGTTCCGAAGGTTGTCGTTCCGAAGCGATCAAAAAACAATCGTCACAAAGTTCAAGTCACAACATAGATGCAAGATTTGAGGGCTACGGTCCTCCGGGGAATATATTTGCATTAGGTTCACAACAATTTATGCGCAATCTACGTGCCATGATTGGTGAATATTATAGCGACGACGAAGAAGAAATGACCAATCCAACAATATTGACTACCCACCAGGTTGAATTACAATCTCAATTACATTTGTTGACACTCAACAGTACTGCTATTTGGGATCGGGAACGTGCACGTGGTCCAGTCATTGCACCGTATCTTATCAAGATACCGTACTACGCATTATGTTACTTACTCGACGTCGTCTTTGAGGGACGTAATGTATTCGGTAGATTCTTTTTGCTAGAGACGGTGGCACGTATGCCCTACTTTTCTTATATTACCATGCTACATCTGTATGAAACATTGGGATTTTGGCGCCGTAGTGCCGATATTAAACGTATACACTTTGCCGAAGAATGGAATGAATTTCATCATTTACTAATTATGGAAAGTTATGGTGGTGATCAACAGTTCTGGGTACGATTTTTGGCCCAACATTCGGCACTGGCATACTACCTGGCATTATGTATATTATGGATGCTATCGCCAAGTTTGAGTTACAAATTCTCTGAAATGTTAGAGACGCATGCAGTGGATACCTATGGTCAATTTGTGGATGAGAATGAAATCTTGTTAAAAGGATTACCACCCAGTCTTGTTGCCGTGGAGTATTACACTATTGGATTAAATGATCCAATGTTTGGTGAATATCAAACTGCAAGTGTCATGGATCCTCAACTCGCAGGTGGTGTGCGTAAACCTGGTACTAATATGCAATCGCTGTATGATGTCATGGTCGCGATACGTAATGATGAAAGTGATCATGTACATACAATGGCAAACTGTCTTGATCCTAAAGTTGCCGTCTTATCGCCTGCACTTGAAAGTCGCGTACTCACAGGCATTGCGCTAACAACGGGATCGAGTCTACTTCTTGGTGCTAGTGGACTTGTAGGCGGGGGTGTGATGGAACTCAATAGTATCGAGGGCATGGCCAATATGGCAGATGGTTTGTCGGATCTCGATTCCGTCCTGGCAGAGGACAATGGCATATTCAACGCTGCAGTGGGAGGTCTGGCTGGTCTCGCGAATGGTATTAGTGAGCTGTTTGGCACGGAAGCAGAGATCATTGATGACGATGTCTCTGGCTCAACATTAGAAAATATAGCAACGGGTGGATTAGATGGATTTGAATTGGAGTCAATAATTGAGCTAGTCAAAAACATTATCTTGGGCATTATTGAGATCATCGGCATTGGTTTGTAATCCAACGAGGAAAATGTTAAAGTAGGAAGCTTTAAATACGTTATCCAAAACCACTTTGATTAGAGATCTCTATTATCCGTTAGTTCAGAATGCCTTCACTAATTTGCTCCTCTCTGAGAACACACCTCTTAGACTATTACAAACGAATCCGTGACGGGAGGATAAGTCAAGACCATACGCGCTGGTAATGGCCTCGGGCTGCCGTCGTACCAGTTCTGAATGTAACCTTGTGTGATTAATTGCATAGGGTTGGATGATCCGTTCGATTTTGGTGAAGGCTTCTTGCGACTATTACTTTGCTTGATGTTCTTGAGAATTTTTGAATACATGCGTTTAGAGAATCGCTGTTGCATAATTGCTTGATGTTCTGAGGGAAGAGTGTCCTGTTGTTATTTACATATGGGTAACGGATCGTTCGAAGAAGTGAAAAAATAATTTCGCAAACGGGTGAAAACTTTGCGATTGTTAAAAGTACATAATCGAAACTTATGTCTTCATTAAAATTACAAGGTAACAGACTGCTATACATACAAAACCTCCCACGTACGTACACATTCCAATCGTCAATACCAAACTGCCATTAGATAGGTTCAGCGCAATTAATACACAAGTAGGCTGGGCAGAATTGACAAATCCAGTCAGCTACAATCTCGGTGGCCGTGTCGACTTCATCATCATCTTCTTCTTCTTCTTCAATGCCTCCGAAAACAACGAGGGACATGGACATCGACATCGATAGCTCGTCAAGGAGAAGTCTTCCGTCGTGGTTGTCCAATGCGTTGTCAGTATGCGTCGACGTAGACTTCGTCATGAGCATGCTGCGGAGACGTTGTGGACCTGCCGCAAGCTGTGCCGTCGAGAGGGACATGGTGAAGAGCATCACGTAAAGGATTGGCTTGATCATGGTTAATGGACGTGGATGAATGAAAATCGAGTATCCGCTTGAGAGTTATGAAAAGAATGAGACGAACTCGGTGGCAAAGCAGAAACATGTCACCTGAAATACTTTCTTGACGGCGAGCCTTCTTAGCACCCGATTCCCACTTTCATTGTTTGTATGGAGTGCACATACAATATATTTCAGTTGTATCGCTCCTGACAGTTGCATCGAGGACATATTGTTCCGGCAGCCTCATTGGTATGCATGGCAACGCAAACCGTCCAACTGACCATGCCCACGCTGTCGCCCAGTATCACCATCGCAGCACACAATGAAACCTCCTTCAACCCTCCCTATCAGATAAAATGCAAGTCAAAGCGACTCGGGAGGCATCTATCCGGCTCAAAACTTTGGATTTCCTTTCAATTTGGCTTCATAGTCGACGGTAACACCGTGGCCAACTATCGCAATGAGGAACACGAGGTCGTATTGATTTGGTCGCACATTACAGGGAAACGTCAATTATTCATGGATGGAAAGAAAATACATATGATGAAGTCTCCAAAGCCCATAAGTTTGAGTCAGGCTAGCAGTAGTAGATTCGAATACTGGTGGATCATCCCAGGGAATCACGTACTCAAGATCATTACCAACGGCATTCTACCCATCCCAGCGCATCGGTCCAAACGATTTGACCTCGAGTTAGATGGTGTTAGCTATTTTGATCTTCGTAAGCTCGAGACCGTTCGTGGCATCTCAAATCAACGCACAATGAAGAGTTATCAACCCGAGGTCACTGCGCCCTTCTCGAATCTCAAAGACGAGGAGGTGGAGCACCTGCAACTCGACGAGATACAAGGCGAATTCGAAAAACAGCTGACATCAACCGCGACGACTAGATCAATCCCCTCGATGATCGGAGGCACCCTTACATCGACCTCATTCGAATCATCCTATTGCGATTCCACCGCACCGAGTAATAACTTGCCAGAAAAGTTTCGCAAAATCATCGAATCCTACCCTTACGCATTGCATCGTTCGAACAGATTTCTATTCAGTCCGAAAGAGTGTGTGGACGAGGAGCAGACGAATGGAAACACATCATTGTTCAGATTTCTCTTCAGTCCGAAAGAGTGTGCGGACGAGGAGCAAGCAAATGAAATGTCATCATCCATAAACAATCGTTCATCTCCGCTTCTAATGGTTTCAACCCCACCAACGACTTCGACCCCTACAGTGGCTTCAATTCCGATTGTGGAGACGAGGGAGGAAGCGACTCTTGTTGAACAAACGACATCGGCCTCAACAGCGGCCTCAATTCCGATTGTGGAGACGAAGGAAGAAGTTTCACTTATTGAGACCATGCAGGAAATTGCCACAAAAAATGAAAAATCATGGGTCCCATTTTTTAGGTGTCCAATGACAGAGTCGATTTCGTCATCGTCGTCATCAGCATCGTTGTTATCACCATCGTTGTCTTCGGAATCATGGTCTTCGGAATCTTACTCTTCAGTGTCGGCATCAACATCAGGCAAGGCAGACTCATTCACGACAATTACAACACCGATTAATCAAACTGATTCAATCACCACGTTTACATTTGAGGAGCCTAAGTCTTCACATTCAACACAAGCCTCAACCAGCCTTGCTGGATGGTTACTCACCGTCACGCGGCAACTCAAGAAGGCAGACAAGCTGGTAGACGAGAAAAAGTATACCGTCACCAAGCAGAATCAGCCACGGGTGATTGTTGTACAGCCTGATCACCTCTCTAGATCCGAAGGTGTTGATCTTGTGCACATCCAATAATATATTGAATCGGATTAAACGTAGACGTGTATAATATTCCTGTTAACGTATCTATGATGTCTCCCATCCCTTGGCTTCTCTTTCTCTAATTTACCTAATCCTTATTCCATCGTTTTCCCTCCTCTTCTACTATGTCTTGACTTGTATCAGGTACGTATGTACGATTAAAGCGTTCCTCATCCTCTTTCACAATATCAAGCCATAATTGGTGCCTTGTATTCCTTGAGTAGTCATCTATATAATAAATAGGCATGTGAGCTGCAGTGTCATTGTCACCACCCAGCTTGGCACATTCGACGCCATATCGCAGCATTGGCAAGTCCATGGCATTTTCATTCGAATGACCATATGTCTTGTATTTGAAAGGGACTTGATAATTAGTATCGTAAAAAATTGTGAAAGTGGTACCCTGTGGGGATGGAAGGATTTGTCATTGTTTCAATCATGGTCCTACCTTCTTTCACACGAAAATCGACCGGTTGCAATAACGGATAGAATTGTCGTTGTTGATTTGTTTCAAAATGCCATACCCCTCCTTCCGTTCACCGTGCTGTTCAAGCGTCCTACGAGCACACCTTTCTTTCTCTGTTTTGATATCAATTCCATCGTCATAGATAGCAAATCCCGTTGAATAGACGAGAACGTTGTCAATGATGAGCTAATCTTAAGTTGTTGAATCATTGTGTAGATTCGAAGAAGAAAAAGCTACCATGGGACAGATCAAGTCGGTGCATTCCATCCATACTGATCCACCTGCGAAGGTTTACTGACAATTGATTTGGGTTGACTCCTACTACTTTTTGGCCGCCTCGTTTCATTCGTCTTCAACGCCACCCGCGTCGGAGAGTGTTGCTGAGGAGCATCCAAGTTCGGTGGCGGAAGAAGCGACACGGATATCCATGTTTGTATAAACATGGGAATCGAAGCGGCGACGAGTATTGCAATTATTATGCAGATTTTACATAACCTCCAACGTTGTTGATGTCGACCACTAAAACGGGCCATCTTTTACATGGGTCCATATTAATTTCATGGACGATATCTCATGGGGTTCAATTGCGATCGTCCACTCCTTGACCAGTTGATTATCAAGGCAGAAAGGCTACATTTGTATGATGCCAGCCAAGGTACAACCATTCAATCAAGGGAATAACAAATTCAATCAATCAAGCATTGATGGGACAAAGTGTACGTAAGTACCTAGATATCTTGCAGTAGATATGTACGTGTTCGCATTTTTTTCTCCGCGTCATTCCCCGGTACCGGTAGCCGCACGCATTCCTCCATCCAATCGCGATAGCAACACATCATGGTAAAGATATCATCAGCTCTATTCGCGCTTACTGCTGCTGCGTCTGTCTCGTCTTGCGTCGTCGCCTTCGCCCCACCGACATCTTCATCAAATACCGCATCATCATCATCCTCGCGACGATATTCATCAACGGAGGAAAAGGAGTCCTCGTCGTCATCGGCATTCGTATCCATAATTGACGAAGATGAAAACTTCGACGCCGATAAAACATTCGACGCCGTTGAAAAGTTTGGCAAAGGCGCCGCCAAAACGAAGCGGGGTACGCGCAAGGGAAATGCCGATGCCGCCGCTACGTCGCCCACGAAGGCATTCGCGACATTAACGCCCGAAGAAACATTCTACGAGGGCCCGCCCGCCATTACCGAAACGTTGGCACCCACATTATCGATCGTCACGGTCGTGGGCATCGTCCCCGCCGCCGCCGCATGGGCACGACAGGCATGGGTACGATACACCATTACCAATCGTCGTATACGTGTCACGTCCGGGATTGGTGGGAAGGACATGGCCGAGATTGTATATCCCGACATTGTCGAAATACGAACGGTGAAGCGATTGTTTGGGGATGGTGATATGGTCTTCTTCTTGCGGGATGGGGCCAAATTTGAAATGAGGAATGTGCCCAACTTTGCAGAGACGATGGAATATATATTAAAACTTGTCGATGAGAGAGTAGTAAAAATTTACAAGTCCAAGGGGGATGTTGGGGCTCAGCAGTAAAGTAGTAGAAATTGCTGCTGCTAAACCGTAGGAAAATGCAGATGGCAATAAAAATTGGATGATTTGGGGGAAACGGGGAGGGGAGCTAGGGGTGTAGAAGATCAACAGTACGTAATGTAAGTGGGGGAAAGATCAGCAATGTCAAGAATTCGATCGAGCAACATTGATTGTGGATCCTATCTTCGCGAAGTGCGATCTAATTTAAAAAGACATTTCTCTATAATTTACAGCAAATAGTGCTCAGTGCGATTTTAATGTTATGCTAACGAATCATTCTCTGCGTAATGAAAACCATCAACGCCTCTTGTATATTGAAATCGATGCAGGAAGTTAAACAAAATGTTAATGCTGTTTGGATTTCCTTCCCTTTCAGCGGCCACAAAGTCTGTATAAGACGTATGATGATCTACCAACAATTGGAAATCGACCTTGTCCGACTGTGTGGGTGCAAGATTGCAAATCTGAAATACATCGTCGTAGGATGCGGGATTGTGTATTTTATCAAGTAGATCCACCCATGTTAGGGTGGCAATCGCATCGGCCTTTCTGCGTCCTTTGTCACGGAGGCATTGAGAATCGACCAACGTCAGGTCATGCCGGGCCACGGAATTTTGCATCGCCACGATTGTATTTCTTTCAATCTCGGCCATTAGCGTTAGAACCCTTGCGGCTCTGCCGTGATGCAGTGTTGCCAGTCGATCAAAGAAGGCCTCTTCAATGTATCGTTCCTCAATCATTAGCTGTAGAGCTGATACGAATTCGATGCAGACACTCCGTTTTTCAGACATAATGAACAACTTCTTTGGACTCGTTTCACTCTGATTGATTGGCTCAAGTTCAACTACGTCGTCAATTGTGTCTGCATGTTGTGAATGAGACCTGGTTTTACAAATGGATTTGTGTATCTTCCAATCCGCACGCTGACATGACTTGGAACAATATCCAACAACTTTGCACCTACTGCAAGCACGGATCCGACGTGTTGGTAATGCCTCTAGTATATCGCAACATTGGCACTTGGCTATTCTGAGATCTAATGCCATATCGTTCGTGACCATCATCATCACATCATCATCACGCCACAAGCAACCCGATTCGTTTTGGCGGGTCAATCCCCACGCCCCACAAACACGTAAATATTGGGTACGATATGATGCCGCCGTCGTTACTCTTCGTCGCTGTCATCGTTATGACGATGATGCAATTGTCGTTGGCCACTACTAACCGACAATCCCGTCCAGGTGTAGCAGCCGCAGTCCTCTTCGGACGACAAAGGAAAACATACACACCATTACTTTTCTTCAAGGTTCCCAGGGGTAGCATGGACGAATGCGATGCAATGGAAAAATGCATTCGTTCCATCGAGAAAGAACAGGGCGTACACGTTGAACGTTTGGACATTATGCGCAATCGTGCCGCACGACGATTGTATGACAAACTAGTTGAGGGTGATATACGCAGTCCTTTCCCATTACTATATCATAGAGAATCATTACAACGTGTGTATGGTCTTGCGGACGTTGATTATGTACGTTCATGGTCAAAAGGACGGCTATTGCCAAATCGGGATGAGATTGATGGAGTAATGGCAGGGGGCGAGAAGAAGGTATCAGTACTGGGGGGCAGTGGGGAAGACGGAGATATTCCCGAGGAGATTGATATGGAGGAATTTGAAATGGAAATGGACGCTGAGTTAACACCTGTCCAACGGAGGGGAAAGGAGGCTATGAAAAGACGGATGGAGGAGGGTAGAAAGAGGTGATGAAAATTAATTGGAATGGGTTGTATTAATGAGGAATACATTGATACATAAAGAGATACCAATTGATTACGATCATTCCTCGTGAAGGCATCCTCTTATGTTGCAGAAGCAATGTTACATTGCTAATCTACACCCAAATAACAAATCCCTCATCTCTATAAGATACAACTCAGCCACAACATCACTGCATGCAGCTTACCCAGGACTCGTAAGTTTGGGCTGGAGCGACAATCGATAGCGATGCATTTCATTTTTTGTGATTCCTGTTGCTGACTCTGTGATATGTTGCTGACTCTGTATGTTGCTGACTCTTTGCTGACTTGTTGCTGACAACAATGATGTTGTCGATAGCCTCTTGGCCCCGGTCCTGCATTGGTGGTACTGCTGCTCGCTCTACCCGTGCCAACATTCGTGCCTACTCATACTCGCGCCGTTGTGATCGGTGTCCGTCGATTCAATTTCTCGGTAAAGATGGGTGGTCAGCGAAAAGAATGCCCGTCCCACCATCGTCCGACATTATGACGATTGCACGAGTTATCAACTCCATACGCTCATCTCGCTTGCTTTTTTCATCGTCATCATCTGAAAATGAGGCAATGTTTGCAAAATCGGAATACGTACATCCATTGTCACAGATAGTTCTTGAGCGTTTACAATCGCATCATGCTAATTGGGTTAAGCGAATGGGACTGACTACTGGACTGCAGTTGAATAAGGATGGTACCTTCGTCCTTCGCTTTCCGGGAGGAGAAGAAAAAACACCACCAGATGATGGTGGTGTTACAATTCCTGGAGAAGATGTGGATTATATTTGGACAATGTACGAAGGGGAGGAATCGAAACATTATTTGTGTGTGAAAAAAGGTGGTCTGGTTGGACGCTACATGCTTCAAGATAACAAGAAACAAGCGTGGCATAGTGATCGGAGATCGACACCGGAACGTGTACAAGATGCTGTCGATGAGATGATCTCAAAGTTCGACGAGGTTGGGTGGAAGAAAGTGTAATAAGTTAAGATAAAACAATGGATGCTGCATAAAAGCATTGTCGGCTATCTTGTTGGGGCGATCTTCCCTCCCAAACGTGTTCGTATGCGTTGTAAAATCCTGCTCGTGAGCTCGGTTATGATTTCATCCAGCCTGTTTCTTTCATCATCTGATAACTTCGACATTGTCCCAACAATTATTTCCTCCACATTATTCTTACCAGTAGTACTACTCCTATCCAGTCGTCGTAGTAGATCTGACTGGACTTTCAGTGTACTCTGAGCCGCGGGAGTGCCCAACAAATTGCCATTGCCAAGCAAACCATTCGTCGCGGCTGCTAGTACAAGCAAGGCAGTCTGTGAACTGAAGACCCCATCCCCTCTGAGAAATTTAGCGGCGTCCGGTCCAACGAATAGTTCAGCCGCATCTGCGATACTGATGGCATACACCTCTTCGTCTCGGCTAAGCTTAGGAGCTACAAGATCTGTGAATTCATTCACAGTCATGATTGATAAGGTTGGGGTCATACGTTCTCCGTCACTAGATGGAAGCAGGAATGGCAAGGGCACGTCATCCAGCTGTAATTTCGGTGGGGAAAAGATGTCTCCCAGGAATGGCAGCGTAGGAAGTCGGGGCGGCGAGAATGTGACTAGCGCCTCAGTCATACCCTTGCGCGTGATCTGTCGGAAGAAGACATCAACGATGTTTTCAACCTCATCTTCCAGTAACCCCCGTAAAGACGCACTTTGATCTGATAAAAGTAGTTTGAATCCATCGGCCAGACTCAGTCCGTCCTTTGGAACGGCGTCAAGGTCGACGAATGCAGCCCCCTCCTTTGTTCCTATTGCGCCAGATGCATTGTTTAGCAACGCCAGTAGGCGATTAAGCTTTAATCCACTGGTGGAATCGCTGTCAGTCACACTGAACAGCACTTCCTGCAACGCTTGCTGTATCTCCGGCCGGCCCTCAGCCAACAATTTCCGTGCGATGAATGGATAGCTTTCCATTATGATGCCGTAATTGGGATTCCCGGTTAGTGCAATGCCCTCGAGAGTAACAATCGCTCGCCCCAATATTGCAAAGTATGGAGGTATACTGAATGGTATATCGTTCAGTACAGTGAGTGCGTCTTGTGTCATAGCCTGGAATCCGCCGACCTGTGAAGACATGTTATCGTCTTCCATCCCATAGAGTCTCTTTAACTCTTCCTCGTACTTCTTGGCCCCGCCACCTTTAACATAGGGACTCAATGCCTTATCCATTAATGGGATAATTGCTGCACGATCACAGTCGGTCGGTAGGATGTTCAATCGAATGAAATCATCGACGAGAGATGCGTAGTCCTTATTGGCGAGATGGATGACAGCCGAGATCATGTGATCCTGATCTTCTCTATCAATTGTTGCCATGAGACCACAGTCAAGAAGTGCTACCGTATGTCCCTCAGCTGTGGGATTATTAAGCTTCATGATATTTCCTGGGTGAGGGTCCGCATGGAAGAACCCGAGCTCAAAGAGTTGCGTAAGAAATGCCTCCTGTGCAATGGCAGTCACCACCTTAATTTCCTCTGGTGGACAGTCACTTAACTTCTTCCCATCCATCCATTCAGATACTAATACCCGTCTAGTGCATAATTCCTCATAAACTTTAGGCACTGTAATACCCTGTATACCCTTATCGATGAGAGAATCACGTAACCTCTTTTGATTGCGTGCCTCATTGACAAAGTCCAATTCTGTGTAAAATCCAATTGCCCATTCATTTAGCAATGCGACATAGTTGGTCCGTTGCTGTGGTGCGAATCGTTCAACTAATCCCTGAAATACCTCGGCGGCACGACGTAAAACATATAAATCCTTTGACACAGTTGACAATACGGCTGGACGTTGGACCTTAACGGCTACTCTTTCCCCCGTGGATGCCAGTGTTGCGAGATAGACCTGTGCTAAACTTGCTGCCGCGACTGGCTCCTCGCTTATCGATGAGAAGAATTGTCCTAATGGCCCACCAAGTTCATCTTCAATCTGCTGTATGGCAATGGATGTGTCGAACCCAACAACACTATCTTGAAGACTTTGTAATTCATCGAGCGTCGTCTGTGGCAGTACGTCGGGCCGTACAGACATCATCTGCCCTAATTTTATGAATGTTGGACCGAGGTCTTGTAGGTCAAGTCTTGCCCGACGACTCAATTCAGGGACGTAACGTTCATCAATTTTCCCTTCTGATATGAAAAGCGTGACCAATCGAGTTAAAAACGGCACAGCTTTACCAAGGAAATAGGACCATCGTTCATTCAATGCACCACGTTCCTTACGCCAATATGCCTCAATTAGATCTTTATCATACGTCAAGGGTAATCCATCCCCATCAATGTCCGTGGATACATTTAGTGATACGTACGATTTGTCCACTGATGGAGCACTCAGTGTTCTCATGGACACAGCCGCATTGACAGCTGCTGTTGCCATGGCAGCTGCTGACACTGCACCTGCGCTTGCTATACGGTCGGCAAGTGTACCTTTTGTCGCGGGAATATCACCCAGTGATCCAATGGCATCATCAATATCATTACGGTCTTGACCTGCTCGTCTCCTCGACCGTTCCATCGTTGCAAACTTCGTTGTTACTGAGGTGGTGGCATCGACAACATTCATACCCGTAAACTCATCTCGTGGCATCGGAGGAGGAATATCATTGATAACGACCGTATCCTCCACGACGGCATCGTTAGCAGTGGTGGCAGATACTTCGAAGAACCGACCTGCTTTTTCAACATACCCGAGATCTTTCCCATTTATCCTATTCGTAATTGTTCCGTCGAATTTCTCAGGACCAAGGAGCATGTGTAGCTGTTTGGGTGGTGGAGAGGATGACACCGACGAGCGACGCAACAACGATGAAGCGAAGGCATCTACGTAGCAATCGCAGTATATTATCGTGACGGCAATCATCAGCCACGGTGTCGTCATGACTGCAAAGAATGATAGCTTAGCTAGAGAGGAATGAAAACTGCTTCGCTCGGGCTTTTGGAGGTGATGGTGGTACGTGTGAATGCCGGGGGGGATGCCCCCCCGGACCCCCCCTCTGTTGGTGACGACACGGGCCCATTCCCCCTTTCTTTTGACGTCACGGGCCCATTACCCCTTTCTTTGTTTTCTCGAGAAAAGATTTTTGGCGAATGAGCGGGAAAATATTTTTGGCGAGGGCGTTAAGAAT
>Ga0247834_1005889_pt1 | contig 14185 bp, 8 predicted proteins | sample LaCruzMarch2015__8_FD_187118 | JGI IMG/M metagenome (GOLD analysis project Ga0247834, IMG submission 187118) | Freshwater microbial communities from meromictic Lake La Cruz, Castile-La Mancha, Spain - LaCruzMarch2015_12m | ecosystem: Environmental > Aquatic > Freshwater > Lake | place: Spain... | reverse complement strand
AATCCCATCGAACGCCTTTGGCTGCGCTTGAAGGCCGACTGGTTCAACGGCTGGATCGCCAAGACTTCGCCCCAACTCCAGGATCGCCTCATTGAGGCACTCCAGTCCCTCTTCGCCCAGCCCTCCCTGATCCAATCTCAATGCCGCCCAAAGACGAGTTTATGACAGCCTTTTCGAGAACAGGTCTAAACGCCACACCAAGGTCACCGCCCTGAGTCCGCTCAAGGGGGACGCCGCTGGAGGAACCACGGATTCATTCCACACCGCGAGAGATTGGAGATCCGCAGAGAAATCCATTCTGATTCATCTCTGAGGTTTTCTAATCTCTTGCTGTGCAAAGGCATTGAACCGCGCGTCGGAGAACCGAGGGTCGCTGCTAGCCAAGTTTCCTTGGCTTCGGGATTTTCAGTTTATGTGTTGGAATTGCCGAAATGATGAAAACACACCTGAAACCAGTCATGCTGCGCCCGCGCGAACGATGCTGCGCCGGGCGGCGGTGGTTGCTCCGGTTTTCGCGGGTGCTGGCGGTCCAGATGTAGGACGACTGTTTCCCGCGTGCTGGACCGGTCGTTTGTTTGGACGCTCTTTGGCCTAGCGTCCTTTGTAGCCGGGCGGTCCCTGACCGGCTGAAGCCGGGACTACACAACGGGATAGCCACATGCACTTCTATGTCTTGTTGCCCACGCGAAAAATGCGGGCATAATACGCGCCTGTTTACTCAACGCAAAAGCGCCCGTAGCTCAGTGGATAGAGCACCGGATTTCTAATCCGATGGTCGCTGGTTCGAATCCAGCCGGGCGTGCTTTTCGATTACAAGCTTTTGTCTGTCACGGCACCCTCACTGGCGCTGGTGGTCAGTTTGGCAAACTTTGCCAGCACGCCGTGGGTGTAGCGGGGTTTCGGTTGCTTCCAGGCTTTCAGGCGGGCTTTCATTTCCTTTTCGGGGATGCCGAGCGTGATGGCACGCTTCTCGGCATCAATGGTGATCGTATCGCCATTTTTGATGATGGCGATGGGGCCGCCAACGAATGCCTCGGGTGTGATATGACCGACGACGAAACCGTGACTGCCGCCGCTGAAACGACCGTCGGTGATGAGCGCCACGTCTTTGCCCAAGCCCTTGCCCATGATCGCGCTGGTGGGGCTGAGCATCTCGCGCATCCCGGGGCCGCCCTTCGGCCCTTCCATGCGGATGACGATGACGTGGCCCTTCTTTACTTTATCATGCAGGATGGCCTGGAGCGCCTTCTCCTCGCTGTCGAAAACGATGGCCTTGCCAGTGAAGACGAGACCTTCCTTGCCGCTGATCTTGCCCACTGCGCCTTCGGGGCAGAGGTTGCCTTTGAAGATGACGAGGTGGCTGTCTTTTTTGATCGGGTCGCTGAGCGGACGCACGATGGTCTGCCCTTTTGGCCAAACGATCTTCGAGTTCTTCAGGTTCTCCTTCATCGTCCGGCCCGTCACCGTCAGGCAGCCGCCATGCATCAGGCCGGCATCCACCAGCATCCGCATGAGCGGCACGGTGCCGCCGATCTTCACCAGATCGTTCATGAAGTACTTCCCGCTCGGCTTTAGGTCAGCCAGCACGGGAGTCTTCTTGCCGATGCGCACGAAGTCTTCGATGCCCAGCTTTACGCCCGCGCTGTGCGCCATGGCGATGAGGTGGAGCACCGCATTCGTCGAGCCGCCGAGCGTGATGATGAGGGTGATGGCATTCTCAAAGGCCTCCCTCGTCAGGATGTCGCGGGGTGTGATGCCCTTCTTGATCATGTTCATCACCGCCGCACCGGCATCAAAGCAGTCCATCAGCTTGTCCGCGCCCACGGCGGACTGCGCACCGCTGTTTGGCAGGCTTAGGCCGAGTGCTTCGATGGCGCTGGCCATCGTGTTCGCCGTGTACATGCCGCCGCAGGAGCCTTCGCCGGGGATGGAGTGCTCCTCAATGTCCACCAGTTCCGCGTCCGTGATCTGATGGTTCGCGTGTTTGCCCACGGCCTCAAAGACGGTCACAATATCTGCCTCCTTCTTCTCATGGCCAACGCAGCCGGGCAGGATGGTGCCGCCATAAACGAAGACGCTGGGGCGGTTCAGGCGCGCCATCGCCATCACGCAGCCGGGCATGTTCTTGTCGCAGCCGCCTATGGCTACAAAGCCGTCCATGCCCTCGCAACCGACGACAGTTTCGATGGAATCGGCGATGACCTCACGCGAGACGAGTGAGTATTTCATCCCCTCCGTGCCCATTGAGATGCCATCGGAGATGGTGATGGTGTTGAAGATGATGCTCTTGCCACCGGCCGCATCCACGCCCTTGGCCGTTTCTTTCGCAAGGCGGTCAATGTGCATGTTGCAGGGCGTGACCATGCTCCAGGTGCTGGCGATGCCGATCTGCGACTTCTGGAAGTCCTCGCGCTTAAATCCCACCGCATGAAGCATGGCGCGGCTCGGCGCACGCTCGACCCCGTCCACGACGATGGCGCTGTGTTTGCGGTGTAGGGAATCGGTCTTGGAGGAGGCTACTTTCTTGGGCATGGTTGGGTGTGAGGCATGATACTGCCGCGCCACTGCCAGCTTGCAAGCGATGAACCGTTTCCAGAGAGTCTTGATTTAGCAGGACTGCCGCAAAGAGGATCAGTTCACTATCTGCACTTCATCACCCACATCCACGAGGCTGAAGAACTTCCGTGCTTTGTCGTAGGGCAAGCGGATACAGCCGTGGGAGGCGGGCCGCCCGGTGACGTGACCGCTGTGCAGACCGATGGCACCGCAGTTTAACCGCATGAAGAAGGGCATGGAGACATGATACAGAGTAGAGACCCAGGAGCGGTGTTTGTCAGTGATGATATAGCGGCCCGACGGGGTGCGGTAGCCTGCGCGACCGGTGGAAATGGAGGTGGAGTCCATGATCTTTCCCTCCCGCGTCACCCAGGCGCGCTGGGACGATAGGTCCACCGTCACGAGCACGGTCGGCTCAGACTCTGGCTGGCGGCCAAGGATGATGCGCATAAGGAAAAGATAGCCTTGGGCAGCGGCGAAGTTGATCGGGTAGCGATGGTAGCGCGTGGTGCATTGGGAGGGCTTAGCGCCTGCCTTGAGCAGTGCGGCAGCACCTTCCACATCGCCCCGCGAGGCGCAGGCGATGAGTGGAGTCACACCGCGGTCGCTTTCCAGAGAGTTCTTTAAATCCCGGATCGTCACACGGTTCAGGACCGCCTTTGATACGGGCGAGGCGAAGCGCGTGTTCGGGTCCACCCCGGCAATCAGCAGTGACTTCATGATGTCCGTGCCACGGCGTAGGGAAGCGAGTGCGAGTGGGGGCTGCTTTTCAAATCCAGTCAACGTGGGATCTGCCCCGCCCATGAGCAGCGTGCGCACGCAGGTGGCCGACATCTGACGGATCGCCGCGCAGAGGGCGGTGTCACCGCCGGGGGTGGGTTCATTAGGGTTGGCACCACGCGCGATGAGATCGCTAATCCACTCCGCGTCGTCATTGAGCACTGCCTGGTAAAGCAGCGGCAGTCCACCGGTGTCAGGCACCTTGGTGCGGAAGAGTTCGTTAACCGGGTGCTCCAGGGGCTTCCACTGCCAGGGCGGCGGCGGTGGCTCTGCGCGGGCAGCCTCTACTAGGATTTCCTGTTCTGTCTTTCCTTTGGGCTTTGTCAGCAGAGGCGCAGGCCGCTTCTCCGTGGGCACACGCACTGCCGCCTGAATCTGCGGTTTTACATCCGGCGCGCGCTTCACCAGCGTAGAGGGTACACTGCTGGTGCTGTGTGTGGGCAATGCGGCCCGAAGGCCGGTATCCTCACGCAAGATGGAAATCAGGCCTACGCCCACCGCCGTGCCGACGAGTGGCGGCAGGAGCCAGGAGAAGATACTTTGAATCCAACTGGATTTACGGGACATCGGGCGCAATGCTTAGCGGGTTGACTCGTGCTGTCGAGTACCAATTTCGCAAGAGCGAGAAGTCTGCCAAAATTGCTTCGCAAAATCGCCTATCCGATCACCGCTTCTATTTTACCATCATGACAGCCACGAAAAACACGGACATTCACGTCATCGCAGCCTCGGTTTATTTTCTCCCCATCAGTCTGCGCGTGCCGCTAAAGTTTGGGCCAGAGACAGTGACCAGCGTCGTTTGCCTGCGCACTTGTGTCACTGTGATGGATAGGCGAGGAGACAAGGCGCAGGGCTGGGGCGAGACGCCGTTGAGTGTCTCGTGGGTCTGGCCCAGCACGCTGAGCGTGGCGGCGAGGGCGCGGCGCATGGAGGAGTTTTCCATCCGACTGGCGCGCTGCCTCGTGGAGAGCGGACTCAGCGGGCATCCGATGGAGATCGGGCATGACTTCATCCACGGGCCGCTGGCAGAAGAGCTCGCCGCAGCGAATGCGGAGGCTCGCGGGCCGGAGATGCCTTACCTCGGCTCTCTCGTGGTCTTCAGCGCCTTTGACATCGCCATCCACGATGCCTTTGGCAGCCTGCTGGGTCGCGATGTTTATACGACCTACGGGCCGGACTTCATGAATCGTGATCTGGCGGCTTTTATCCAGCCAGAGAACGGCAGCGGCCTTGATTTCAGCGGGCGTTATCCGCAGGATTACCTTATCGCCAACGCCCCGAAAAGACTGCCCGTCTGGCACCTCGTCGGCGGTGTGGATGCGCTGGAAGCCGACGACCTCACTGGCAATGAGCCGCAGGACGCGCATCCGCTCCTGCTGGCGGACTGGATTCAGCGTGATGGACTGAAGTGCCTGAAGGTAAAGCTGCGCGGCACGGACGCCGCCTGGGACTATGAGCGCATGGTGCGCGTGGGCCGGATCGGCCTAACCAACGGCGTGCAATGGCTCAGTGCGGACTTTAACTGCACGGTCAATGACCCCGCCTATGTCAATGACATCACCGACCGGCTGCTGGCGGACGAGCCAGAGATTTATGCCCGCACCCTGTATGTGGAGCAACCCTTCCCGTATGACCTGGAGGCGCACCAGACGGATGTGCGCAGTGTCTCCGCGCGCAAGCCTCTCTTTCTTGATGAAAGCGCGCACGACTGGGAGTTTGTCCGCCTGGGTCGGCGGCTAGGCTGGTCCGGTGTGGCGCTGAAGACCTGCAAGACGCAGACGGGTGCGTTGCTCAGCCTCTGTTGGGCAAAGGCGCATGGAATGCCGCTGATGGTGCAGGATCTCACAAACCCCATGCTGGCGATCATCCCGCATGTGCGCCTCGCCGCCCATGCCGGGACCATTCAGGGTGTGGAGTGCAATGCCATGCAGTTCTATCCTGACGCTTCGGTGATCGAGGGAAAGATTCATCCCGGCCTCTACCGTCGTCGCGAGGGCGTCGTTGACCTGGGCACGCTACAGGGCGGCGGCTTTGGTTATCGTGTGGAGGAGATCGGCAGGGAACTGCCGGAGGCGGCCCTGAGCGCTATCCAGCATAACCTCAAGGAGTGAAAGAAAAGGCTCAAACCCCGGGAGCAGATATGCACCATTCAGACGAGCCTCAACAAAGATTTGAAGTAGGTAGCTTCTGAATTAGCCTGTGCATAGCCGGAACGGTCATCCCCATGAGTTCTCTCCGCCTCGAAAAACTGCCTTTGCACGTTGCGCGTGCTATTCGTGCCGGAAAGCGGCTACGTATTATGGATGCGGGCCAGACGATTGCCACCGTCGAGCCGCGCACTAAGGCTGGTGCGGCGACGAAACAAGCCAGCAAAAGTCTCACTGCACGGCAGTGGATCACCACGGTGGCGGGCAAGTTGCCAGCGCGGCCTGATCTGGATGCGGCGGCGATTGTGCGTCAAGCGCGGGAAGCTGAATAGATCGAAGTCATGCGTTTCTGGGACACAAGCGCGCTGCTCTCCCTCGTGCTCAAGGACGAGCACCATCGGAAGGCGTGCCAATGGCTCACCAATGAAGCCGAACCACACATCACCACCTCGCTGGCAACCTTTGAGGCGGAAAACCGGCTGCATGTCCTGCATCTGACCGGCAAGCTGAAGGAGGATGAGCACCAACAACGCCTGACCGCACTCCGCCTGCTCATTTCCTCCAACCTCATCGTAGAGAAGCTTTTGCGGGATACCCGTTCGCTGTCTGCGGAGTGTCGGAGATTAATTTCCGCATCTCGCCCCGCGTACCACACGGAACTCTGGATGTGCTCCATGTCGCTGCGGCCCGGCTACTCAAAGCTACTGCGTTCCACACCTTCGATGCCAATCAACGCTCGCTGGCGTTGACTGCAGGATTGATCGCGCCTTGACCCATTCCCACTGCCATGCGCGACTGTCCCGAATGGTACTCGGCTAAGCTTCCTCTGCGAGACTGGATCGCGCGTTGCAAGTTGTCCTTTATGGTGGGTACCGGATAGACGCTGAGCACCGTGTGATTTTTTTGCCATATAGCCCGTAGCCGACCTGGCACATCCCACCCCAGGAGGTGCGCCAACCAGCCTGGGGCAATGGTTGGCGTAGTTCCAGCCTCCACATGCCGCACTTGTGACAGGCGCGTCAGTGGCGAGATCGTCACTTGGTTCATCGCATTTGTGCTCTTTATACAGGTCATGCGGAGACCGCGCACGATTATCCGACTCATCTTTCTCACTCTCAGTTCGCTCATCGCATGGCCACAGCATGTCTGCGCACACGGCTCCTACCATGATGTGGTGGATGCGCTGACGAAGGAAATCACCGCCAGGCCTGACGATGCCGCGCTCTATGTGAAGCGTGCCACCGCCCATGTGGAGCACGAAGAGTGGCAGCCCGCCCTCATTGACCTGGAGAAAGCCGACCGCCTGGCTCCAGGCACCCTGCAGACAGACTATCTGCGCGGCAAAGCCCTCGTCTGCGGCAAACAATTTGCCATGGCCCAAACGGTGCTGGATGCCTTCCTGCAAAAGCATCCCGAAGACGCTCCGGCGCTGACACAGCGTGCAAAGGCCGCTAATGGGCTGGGCGACCATGCGACCGCACTCACAGATTATCGCAAGGCTCTGGCACTGAATCCACAGGCGGAGCCGGGACAGTTTCAGGAAGTGGCCGCAGCACTCCATTCACAACACTTTACTCTGGAGGCCGTGGAAGTGCTGCGGAGAGGACTCACCCAGCACGGCGACAACCCCGCCCTGCTTATGCTGGCGCTAGATATGGAGTTGGCCGCCAAAGACTTCGATGCCGCCCTGCTGCGCGTAGAAGCCATGAAGAAATCCGCTCCACGCCCGGAGCCGTGGATGGCACGGCGTGCGCAGGTGCTAGCCCTGGCAAACCGCGATGCCGAGGCCAAAGCAGCCTGGACCTCATTGCGCGACCACCTGATGGCACTGCCCAACCTTGAGCGTGGCATGCCCATGCTCAGCCAGCTCCTCGCCGAAGCACAGCAGGCACTTGGAGTCGCCACTCCAGCGCCCGTCATCGCGCCGCCCCTTTCCTCTCCCGTCTCGATAAAACAACCCAAAAAAACATGAAATTCAGTTCACTCGTCACGGCGCTCGCCGCGCTGCTCACGCTGCCACTGGCGGCCCAGGTTTCCTTTCCAGGAAGCTACTCTCAGAACTTCGACTCCATCGGCACCACCACCGCGCCACCCACCGGCTGGTCGCACATCGGCACCCTTGGAGGCTCTAACTCCTCCTGGACCACCACCATTCCGGCCAGTGGTAGCCCGTCCGCAGCGAGCGCTGGCACCGTGAACAACACGCTGATCGTGAACTCCACGGCAGGGAACTCCGTCTCCAGCAACACTCAGGCGTATAACTTTGCCCTCTCCACCTCCACAACCGACCGTTGCCTGGGCACCTCACCGACTTCTGGCGCAGGGAACATCCTCCAACTCCGCCTGACCAATGACTCGGGAGCGAGCGTTAGTGGCATCCGCATCAGCTACGACATCCGCCGCTTCACCGCCCCCGGCACGAATGACCTGCCAGGCTACCGCCTTTTCTACAGCATTGATGGCGGTACGACCTGGACGAATGTCACTGCGCTGAATCCTGCAGCCTCCGGCGCAACGGTCAACGTGCCTAACAGCGTCGGTGTGACCAATGTCGCGCTGACGACCATCACCTTCTCTGCCGCCGTGGCAGTGGGCGCAGAAATCCGCCTCCGCTGGGTGGATGACAACGCCAATCAGACCTCCCCGGACCAAATCTACGGTCTCGACAACGTCGCCATCACCCTGCCCATCGCCAATAATGCCCCCACCGTGGCGCTGACAGCCCCCACCGCCGGAGCCACCTTTGATGCGCTGGCGACAGTCAATCTCGCAGCCACCGCCTCAGACAGCGATGGCACTGTCAGCAAAGTGGAGTTCTTCCGTGGAGTCACCAAGCTGGGTGAAGACACGACCGAGCCTTATGAACTCACCTGGAACAACGTGATCAGCGGTGCCTACACCCTCACCGCTGTCGCCACGGACAATCTGCTGGGCACAACCACCTCCACGGCAGTGAACATCACCGTGACCAATACGGACAATGTCGCACCCAGCGTCACGCTGACCGCCCCGGCCAATGGCGCCACCATCCTGACCACCAGCACCACACTCACCGCCACCGCCGCAGACACTGACGGTGTGGTTTCCAAGGTCGAATTCTTCAACGGCACCACCAAGCTGGGTGAAGACCTCACCAGCCCTTACAGCTACAATTGGACCGGCCTGACCACGGGCAACTACACCCTCACCGCTGTCGCCACTGACAACGACACGGCGACCACGACATCCACTGCGGTCAATATCTCTGTTGGTGTGCCTATCACGACCACACTCGTCGCCAAAGGTGCGGTGTGGAAGTACCTCGACAATGGCAGCGACCAGGGCACCGCCTGGAAGGAGACCAGCTTTATTGACAGCGCCTGGGCCTCCGGTCCTGCCGTGCTCGGCGGCGGCGATGCCCACATCGTCACCAACGTAAACATTGGCCCTTCCGGCGCACGCTACATCACCACCTACTTCCGCCGCACTTTCAATGTGACCGGCGCAGCCGCCATCCAGGCGCTGACCATGAACATCCTGCGTGACGATGGCGTGGTGGTCTGGATCAACGGCGTGGAAGTCGCCCGCCAGAACATGCCTGCTGGTGCCATCAACTACCTCACCGACACGCCAGACATCATCAGCGGCGCTGACGAGACCACTTACTTTCCTGCCACCGCCGCTCCTTTGCCGACACTCGTCGAAGGCACGAACACCATCGCTGTCGAGGTGCATCAGCGCGATGGCAACAGCAGCGACCTTGGTTTTGACCTGGAGTTGATCTCCCTGGCACCGCCAGGCTCACCGCCCAGCGTGGCGATCACCGCCCCAGCCAATAATGCCAGCTTCACCGCACCGGCGACCATCGCCATCGCCGCTGACGCTACAGACAGTGATGGCACCGTGGCCAAAGTCGAATTCTTCAACGGAGCCACCAAGCTCGGCGAGGACACCACCTCCCCTTACAGCTTTGACTGGACTGTCGTTCCCCAGGGCAGCTACACCCTCACTGCTCGTGCTACGGATAACTTCAACCAGTCCACCACCAGCGCCCCGGTCAGCATCACCGTCATGCCGCCCAACACGGTGCCGCCTTCCGTGACCATCACCGCTCCGGCAAACAACACCAGCTTCATGGCCCCCGCCACGATCAACATCACAGCCGACGCGGCTGATACCGATGGCACCGTCACCAAGGTGGAGTTCTTCAACGGAGCCACCAAGCTCGGCGAGGACACAGATTCCCCTTATGCCTTCACTTGGTCCAATGTCCCGCTCGGCACTTACAGCCTCACGGCCAAAGCGACCGACAACATGACGGCCACCACCACTTCCGCCGCCGTCGGCGTGACCGTGCAGCCGAACCAGCCTCCCACCATCGCCCTCACTGCCCCGGCTGATCTCGCCAGCGTGCCCGCCCCCACGGCGGACCTCCAGGCCGCCCTCACCGATCCAGAAAACCAGCCGCTCACCGTCACCTTTTATGGCCGTAAGAAAGGTCCAGTCGCCGGCCCGGATTTCACCCTTGTGACCCTGCCGGACACGCAGTTCTATTCCGAGAACAACAACAATCGCCTCACCCAGTTCACCTCGCAGACAAACTGGATCGTGAGTCAGCGCAATGCTTTGAACATCGCCTTCGTCGCCCACATGGGAGACATGGTGAACACCGCCAGTGTCGAGCAGGAATGGATCAATGCGCATGGTGCCATGGACATCATCGAAAATCCCGCCACCACCCTGCTCACCCACGGCATCCCCTGGGGCGGCGCACCCGGCAACCACGATGTCCAGAGCGGCGGCAATCCAAAGTGGAACGAATACTTCGGCAGCGCACGCTGGGCAGGCCGCCCCTACTACCGGGGCAACTACGCCAACAACAACAGCAACAACTACCAGTTCTTCAGCGCCAGCGGCATGGACTTCATCGTTATCAACCTCGTTTATAACTCCAGCGGCTCCGGCGACCAGGCCGTCATGGACTGGGCAGATGCGCTGCTGAAGGCCAACCCGAACCGCCGCGCCATCATCACCAGCCACTGGCTCGTCGGCATCAGCTTCCCGCCGACCGATGCGGCCTGGGGTGGCCACGGCCAGGCCGTTTATGACAACCTCAAGGACAACCCCAATCTCTTCCTCATGCTCTGTGGTCACATCCACGGTGAAGGCCGCCGCGACGATGTCTTCGAGGGCCGACGGGTGGACACCATCCTCCAAGACTACCAGAGCCGCTCCGGTGCCCCCGGCGGTCTTGGCGGTGGCGATGGCTGGCTGCGCTACTACACCTTCTCTCCGGCCAACAACGCGATTTACGCCAAGACCTACCGCACCACCAGCGGTGCCTTTGAAACCGATGCCGACAGCCAGTTCACCCTGGACTACAACATGCAGGGTTCTGCACCGTGGACGCCCCTGGGCACCGTCAATGTCGCTGGCGGCACCACCACGGCCAGCCTGCCCTGGACCGGCCTCACCGTCGGCACCGAGTATGAATGGTATGCCGCCGTCACCGATGGTGTGACCCCGGTCAGCTCCGTCGTGCGCAGTTTCACGGTCGTCACCCCACCAGCGACGATCGTCACCATCACCGCCAACGATGGCGCCGCAGGTGAGCACGGAGCCGACCAGGCACTCAGCTTCACCCTCAGCCGCACCGGTGACCCGGCAGCCGCCCTCATCGTCCCGCTCACCGCCACTGGCACCGCCACCGCAGGCACTGACTACAGCGGCTTCCAGAGCAGCTTCATCATCCCCGCAGGTCAGGCATCCGCCAGCCTACCACTCACGGTTCTCCCAGACACCATCGCCGAGGGCACAGAAACCGTGATCGTCACCATCGGCAGCAGCGCGGCCTTCACCATCGGCAGCCCCGGCAATGCCACCGCCAACATCGCCGACAGCCCCGCGCAGAACTTCTATGTGCAAAACATCCCCAACCCCGCCAAGCGCGGCCCTGCGGATGATGCCGATGACGATGGCCTGGAAAACGTCATCGAGTACTACATGGGCACCCTCCCTGGTGATGGCAGCAGCGGTGCTGCCACCACTGCCACCGTGCAGGGAAACAACGCCAACTTCCGCTTCCGCCGTGCCCTGAACCGCACGGACGTCGTCGGCGTCGTCGAATGGTCCGTCAACCTGCGCGACTGGTTCCGCAGCGGTCAGAATAATGGCGTGATCACCGTGAACATCAGCGAGAGCACCAGCTCCGCCCCCACCGATGATCCGCAGATCATCGACGCCACTGCCACCAATGCAGCCGGGCCGCTGCCAGTCCTGCTATTCTTCCGCCTGGTAGTGGAGTAATTCAGCATTCAGTCCCTTCGCCGCCCGTCCTGCACACCCGCAGGGCGGGCGTTTTCGTTATGCCACCGATCACAACGCCGCCGCGAGATGGCGCATCTCCTCGTCAATCAACGCAGGATCGCTAAGCCCCGCAGCCACCTCATCGCGCACCATGTTGCGATACTCATGACGCAGGCGATGCACGGCGACGGCGACAGAGTTTTCCCGAATCTGCATCACCGTGGCGATCGCCGCGTACTCGGCAGGTTGCGGCTCGCGCGAGAGAAAGGGGCTGAGCTGCTCAAAGAGACGCGCCTTGCCCGTAGCCTCGCAGTCTTCACGCAGGCGCTGGAGCGCGCTGTCCAGCACAGCGAGCGCCCAACGCCGCTCAAAGATGCGTTCCGGCGTATCGGTAGTCACAGGCTCAGCCCCGAACCAATCTTCCGCCTGGGCGAGATCATAGGAAATGTTTTCCTGCTCACCACCACGCTTCAGCGCAGTATCGCGCGCGTGTTCCTTCATGAGATGTGTATGCACCAGAGTCAGCAGCCAGGAGCTGAAGCGGGAGTTGCGCCGCTCGATGCCTTCCAGCCAGTTGCGCGAAAGCAGCTTGGCGAAGAAGCCCTGCGTAAGATCACGCGCATCCTCCGGCTCGTGACCACGACGGCGAATAAAGGCATAGACGGGGTACCAGTAGGTGCGGCAGAACTGCTCCAGCGCCTCATCACGCTGCGGCCCCTCACTCCCAGCCTGCAGCACCATCGTCCACCGCGTGGTGGCAAAGCGAGGCGACTTCGCTAACCAGGAACTAGGTCTCACATCAGGAGTCATGGCTGGCGTGGTGGGGATGGGATTTCAGCGTAGCAGCGTCACGAGTTGGGTGCGGCTGCGCACATTGAGTTTTTTGAAAGCACCGTGCAGACGCAGTTTCACGGCTGCGACGCTGATGCCGAGGCGTTCGGCGATCTCAGGATTCATCAGTCCCTCCCCCACCAGCAGCACGGCCTCGCGCTCGGCGGGGCTTAGCAAAGCCAGCGTGGTATGATCTCCGCGCGATGTGTCGGCACCCGGAGCCGATTCGTTCAGCCGCACCAGGAAGCCCGGATGCGCCAGCACGGACTCCTGATGCAGCACCATCGTGATCTCCGCCGTCAGTGCTCCGCGCGTGATGACTCGTTTGTTGAGCAACTGCGCCTGCGGATCATCTCGCAAAGCATCGCGCCATGCCTCCTTCATCTCCGCGCACGCCGCCAGCAGCTCCGGCGGCAGCTCCAACGCACGCGGCAGGGATTCATTCGCACGGTCCATCCACTGCGCACTGAGTCGGCGTGCCGAGGTACTTTGATTCGTGATGCGCAAGTCCCAGTCCAGCAGCGTCGCATTCCCCGGCAGAGAGTTCAGCAGCGCGGTGATGCGGTCATCGTCGCCACGTGACTTGAGCTGCTTTTTCAGCCGCTTCATACCCGTGGCGATGTGCGGATGCACCAGCCGCAGCCGCGCCAGGTCGTCTTCATCAAAGTCCGCCTGCTCCTCGCTGCGGAACACACAGAAGGCATTCTGCGGCACCGGTGGGAAGAAGCCCCAGAACAGCAGCGCTACGCTGTGCCGCCAGTCCTCCGGCTGCATGAAGTCCGTGTAGAATGGTAGCTCCTTTAGCGCCGCGTCCTCCGGCAGATGATCTTTTGTGTGCAGGATGCGCAGGCCCGGGCGCATCATCACATAACCCACGCTGGGATTCGCTTTGAAAAATCGTTCCATGTACTCCACACCAAACTCCCTCCCCAGTGAATCGCGTGCCAGCAGCGGCACCCCATCCACATTGCGCAGGTTCGCCAGGGTGAAGTTGCACCTCACCGTGCCTTGCAGCAGATGAAACACAGCATCAATGAACTCATCCGTATCCGTCGCCCCATGCATCGCCAGCAAACGTCGTTCCCATTCGACGGGAGAGACAATGGCCGAGCCAGGATTGCTACGCGCAAGATTCATGGCGCGTATGATGCCGCAAGCCATTCCTCATGCTAGTAAAAGCAGGGTAGGGTGGAGCGATCCTAATCGAAGGTTAGCATGAAACGGCCGTAGGCCGGGTGTGTTCGGCGCGCAGGACATCGCCCACACAGAAAACCCACTTCGCCGAACTACCCGGTTTCAAGGGACGTGCGCAGTCCCCAGCGTAACGGCACGCCCCAGCAGCCGGATAGTTTGGCGCAGCTCATCCTGGGTGCTTGCGGTGGTCCTTTGTGCCAAACACATCCGGCCTACGATTGGCGTGCCACCGTAGGCCGGGTGTGCTCGGCGTGCATGACAGCGCCCACACAGAAAACCCACTTCGCCGAGACTTTATGGCTGCGGCCCGATTTGCGCGAGCAGGTCGGAAGTGCAGCACGTTTGATTGAAAAAGGCGTGGTGTGCTGGCTGCATTTGAATCGCGGGCTGCT
>Ga0247834_1005887_pt1 | contig 14188 bp, 8 predicted proteins | sample LaCruzMarch2015__8_FD_187118 | JGI IMG/M metagenome (GOLD analysis project Ga0247834, IMG submission 187118) | Freshwater microbial communities from meromictic Lake La Cruz, Castile-La Mancha, Spain - LaCruzMarch2015_12m | ecosystem: Environmental > Aquatic > Freshwater > Lake | place: Spain... | reverse complement strand
TGCATAGGCCTTGGCATGCTGGCGCAAAGTAAAGTTGAATGATTCTAGATCTGACACAACGGATCCTTCGCAACAAAATATACTATTTAACAACCCAGATCCGCTAGGACCAATCACGGCGTTCGCCTTGGAAAAGATCAATATTTGCTGAGATAAGCTGAGGGCCTCAGGATGTACAACCACATAGCCACGTTCTTTACAACTGATGATTAAATCCGCCTCATTTATCAACGGCCTATACCAAGGGCGGGCACGATGCGACAAGCGTCTAGACACAAACAGACGCTCAGCAATGGCAGGCTGAGGCTGCCTAGCGCAACCACGAAGCAACTGCTGCATGGTTCGATTGTAACTATAGGGATTCCAGAATCCCTCAATTGTGGAAGCATCTATATAAAGAAGCTCCCTAAAAATACAGCCAGCTATCTCCTGGCTTTCCAGAACTGGAATCCCCTGCAAACCCAAGATATCAAGGGCCTCCACCAACCAAGCCGTGCGACTGGGAACAATCAGCAGGTCATAGGAAAAACTGGATTCCGCCAATAATGACAAGCATGGCAACACCCTCAGAAGAAAGCTTCCATAGTTATTGGGCTCAAGATTTGGAAGAAAAATTGCACGTTGTGCGCACTGTTCGTGGGGGGCCATTGATTGAAAGAGCACCCGATATCCATCGGAAGCACTCCAAAAAAGACAGCCATGGTGATGGTGTGCAGCTGTGGCCTCCTGCAGAAGCCTGGCGCTGTCATCATTGCTTATCAGCCCAGCGGAACTAATTAGCTCCCCACCCCCACCTAGGGCTAGATCAGTGCCAACAACCATGGCCTGGCGCAATCGGTAGATACGTTCCGGTTGCAACAGAATCTGTTGCGATGTCACGTCATGCAACATCTCCCGATCAATAGGCATACCCTCGCAGTGACCGGGCCCATTCATTAGAACCTGGAGCCCTGGCAATTCCAGCACAACTTCAACATTACTAGCTACAAATACTGAGCGAACCTCCACGTTGGCCATAGGGAGGGAATGAAAACCCTCCGCTAAATCGGGGGCCAGTTGCCGCAATGGATCAAGCTGACCAACATGAAGCATAAAACTCAGAACTTGATATTGAGGTTGGTCTGTATAGAAAACTTCGGAGTGTCGATTATGACATTCGGCGGATACACAAAATTGCTGGGAATATTGCGCACACCCAATTGAATATTGCGACCATAATCACTGTTAGGAAGCAGATTTTCAGCCATCGCAGTTATGGTCCAACCAAAACCACGAATTGGCTGCACACTGGCCCCTGCATACAGGTTGCGCCCTGTGAATTCACCAATCAATGAAACTGAATCATAGAGCATTAAAGCCACAGAGCCAATCGGATAGAATTGTCCATATTCAGTGCCCTTGAGCAGGGCATTACTTTTAGCCTTTGCAGAGCAATCAATTCCCCCAGGTGGAATATAGCCCCAGGTCCAGCAATGGGCATCACGTTGGGCCTGGATCTGAGCGCCAATCACCTTGTCTACCGGCCTGAATTCACCATTACCCAGCCCCAGGGTTATAAACAGATTTGAAAAAAGCGATTGCTCTGGATCATTATTACCATTCAGCCGGAAGCGCTGACTCACTACTCCATATGCATTCTTACCCAGATCAGCCTGTTTCGGGTCCCAGCGAATCATATTTTCAACGCCAATCTTGATGGCCGTATCTGGGCTGATATTACGGCTGATGGAAAATCCAGTCATGTTGCCGCCAAGGAAGGGATCACCAGCGCGCTTACCAGAAAAAGCTACGCCCTGAGACATATTGTTAATCTCTATGCCTAGCCACTTACTTGAATCACCAAATCCCAGGGTAGTTGCGATATAGGCATCACCTTTTTCATTAAAGTATCGTGAATAACTCATGCCCTTACGATCCCTACAGTTTGCTCCAGTAGTGCAATCAATTCCACGCACCCCTACGCTAAACATAACTCCCCTTGGACCATAGGCCTGAGGCACGATATTAGAAATCTGCGGCTTCCAGTCAGCATTCCAATAGGGCACTCGACCGTTACCGCTTAACCACTGCCGAGCAGGCAAAGACTTGTTACTTGGAGACTCAACTTTGTCTGGCGCCACAACATCTTCAGAAGCAGCCTGAATGGAACCAACCTGTGGCCAACTATTTATTTTTTCCACCGCATGCCAGGTTCCCGGTTGGGCTACACCGGCGGCGGCTGGATTTTCTACCTCTTGCCAGGCTACCGATGGAGCAGCAACTCCACTTTCTCTATCAACCAATTGCCATGACTCTGCCCTTGCGGTGTTAGCCGCAAGAACTATCCCAAATAGGGCCACAGCCACGGAAGTTATTTGTGAAAAGTCTCGAACCATGAATCCCCAGTCAATTATATTTCGCCAGGCTCAGCGGCCTAAGTGTGCCGTCAGAAGCTAGACTTATTCAATTCATAAACCCCGCGTATTGTAGTACAGATTCAAATGGCGATGGATAATTTCATTGTCGTCGGGTCCAGCTGCTTGAGTGGACACCAGTTCTAGCCAGCGTTCACGGCTGCTAGCAGCTTCGAGCATGGTGCAGGCAAGGGCCGATGCAGACCTAGGGGTGTAATGGAACCCATCCAGCCCAGGCCTCACTTTTTCCGCCATACCTCCAAACCCTGGCACCAAGAGGGGGCGCCGCTGACGCATGGCCTCTTGGATCACTACGGGGGAGTTCTCCCCCCAGCGGGAACCCATCACCACCCAGTCTTGTTCTGCCATCAGCGCCGGCAGTTCCGAAGGGTCATAGGGACCATGAAACAGCACTTGGGGTTGTAGAAGCCTTATCTCAGCACGAATATGCGAAAAATGCCTGGCAACCATTGGATCTGGATGGGCCGGACCATAGATATCCGTGCCATGGATAGTGAGCTGAAGTTGTGGATTTTCAACCAAGGCCAGCCTGAGGGCCTGAAGGATTAAATCAAGCCCCTTAGCTGGATGGATCTGGCCGAAGTAGGCAAACCTACCGGGAGAAGCTTGACGCTGGGAAACTGAATTGGTTTCCTTAGCACTTGAGAACCAGAATCCCTTCGATTCAAGCCCATCCCCAAGGGGGTTTTCAATCACACTTATCATGCTTTCGTCAACACCCCAGCGCAGAAATTGCTGAGCCAAATGCTCACTAGGTGAGATCATATGATCCACACTTGTGAGCAAAGCCTGCATCCGGACTTGACGCATTAATAGATCATTGGCGCTGCGATCTGGCAAACATACGAGACAGTCGTGTAAATCTGGAGCTTGACATAATCGACCATCACGACGTAGTAACTGCCCCCTCAAAGGACATAAAAGCAAAAACTCATGCAGGGTGAGAATAAACCGAGCCTTTGGGAATGCTGCCCGCAGGGCCAGGATCAACTCAACTCCAAGGTTTATAAAATGATGCAGGTGAATCGCAGTGGGATTTACCTGCTGGAACCATTGCATCAAGCCACTGCTTGAGTCTAGCTCTATGGCAGAGTTATTAAAAAAATAACAACTGCCGCTGCGAATCAGCAACTCCTTACTATTGAGACTGCCGAGGTCTTCCCCGAAGGCCAAGTGCCTCTCCGGAGCCGTGGCAACGAACCAAGCTTCAAAATTGTCTTGCTGATTAAGGGCACGAAACAGGGCATGGGCGGCATGCTCACCACCGCCCTTACTAAATTTGGGATGGCCGTGGGCCATCACAACAACCCGCTGTTTCATCGCCGTCCATCCTGGGCAAGCCAGGCATTGGCCAGCACTCTCCAGATCTGAAGCCCTGCCCCCTTAACTTCTCGACCGGCAAAGCTCTGACGTTCCCCATGCCAGAGCTGCACGTCCGTGGCAAGAGCACAGAGTAAACCCTCTTCCTTGATCCTTTGACACAAGTCTGAATCCTCAAAATCCCCTCGAATAAAGGTCTGCCTAAACCCCCCAAGGCGCTGGTACAAAGCTCTAGGGAGACAGAGCAACGCACCACTGAGAAGCTCCACCTCCTGCACCGGTTCTTGATAAGCTTGTGCAGAGAGTCCCTTGCCAGGATGGCGATTTAGTCGTAGGCCACCGAAGGCGGCAGCGGGAACTGAGCTCATGCCAGCATGTTGCACACTTCCATCCGGATAAAGTAAAATAGGGCCCAATATACCAGCCCATGGATTGTTATTCAAATGTTCAACTAAGTGAAAAAGCCAGCCTGGATTTTTAGGAAATACGTCTGAGTTCATTACCACTAGGGTTTCTCCCTTGGCATGGGCTGCACCAGTATTGCAAGCTGCTGCGAAGCCATGGTTTCGATCCAGCCCCAAAACGGTGAAGCTCAAACCGAGATGCCCTCCAGTGCGGCGGCACCAGTGCAAAACTGGTTCTAATAGATTAGGGTCGTCTACTACGTAAATTAGCTCTACTTCAGCACTGCATAGTTCCGGGTCGGTGGCCAAGGCTACGAGTTGGGCCTCAAGTAAATCCAATCGCCCAAACAAAGGTATAATTATCGAAATCCGGGGAATGGAATGGTCCGTAGCCGATTGACGGCTCTTGGCGCCAAAGTTTTCACGGTGGCTGATCCCCACAAGTAGCTCTTCAGGACTGGGATGGAGAGATCTGATAACAGATCCGAGATGGTTTTCTAAAAGCTGATTGGCCTGATGGGTGGGATGATTTTCTAAGTCAAGCTGCTCTAACAGAATTTCAGCTCGCTGGGGCCAGGGGAACTGGCTTAGATCAATCGGAACGAATTGATTGCGAACTCCATTCATCCAAATCTGAGGAGTAGAAACTGTGCCTTGAAATTCCGCTACGAAATGCGGCCTGGCCAGGAACTTCCAGAATGTGGGGGGCAGGGTGATATCTGCATCAAGCACTAAAAGATCAGTTGCCGTTAGCGCTTCGGATGACTTGCCCTTCACAAGCAGCCGACCATCACTGAACTGCAAAATCTTTTCTATACAATTAATCAAACGAGATCCACTGCCAGAGTAGTTTAATTGCGGGTGTTGGCGATTAAGTTCGAGCATCTCTCGCGCCATAGCGGATAGAGCTTCATCGGAATCACTGCTCAGCTGCTGCCAAATTTGCAGTGCTTCTTGGCGCCTCTCTAGTAAAATCAAGACTCGAGCTTTATTATCAAGCAGCCAACCTGACTCCATTCCCATTAGTTGGCAATGTTCAGCCATTGAAAACGACAGATCAAGCAAATCTGCTTCCCTTGCTGAGATGATTTCCTTAAGACAAGCAAGCTCTGCCTCCTGGGCAGTAAAGATTTTATCTGCTAGATATTTAGCCTTCCATCCCTGTTTAGAGCTAAATCTATCAAGCTCTCTTAATAATTGATAGCAAGCAAAGCTCTCGTTGCTCTCAGCAGCTTTTTGAAGGGCATAGTCGTCTTTCTGCTGGCGCAGTTCTCCCCAAGTCCGAGCAGCCTTGGCAGGCTGTCCCAACTCAAGCCAAGCCCTTGCTTTGTTATCGACAATCCAACCGGAGTGAACCCCAAGGGCTTCGGCGGCCTCCAATAGTCCCAGCGAATCATTGAGCCGCTGGGATTTTCGCAGGGAGATGGCCTCTCGAAGAATTTTTTCCAAGAGTGTGCCTTCTCCCGCAGGATGCAAGGATTGGATTACCCAGCCGTCTAGATCGCAATGGACTTGAAGTCGATGAAGAATTTCAGCACTTACATCTACTGACATGTTTGAGGCCACCTTGCGGGCCTCGCTTCCTACCGGCTCAATCCGCTCAATTTCTTCCCAAAGGTGCACAGACTGGCCCAAAAATCCCTGGGCGAGAAGAGCCCTAGCCCTATTGTCTTTCAACCAAGGGGAAGTATATCCATCAAGTTCAATTATTTCAATTAAAGCCAGGCTTAGATCCGCCCTGCTGGCTTCTCGCAGAGCAATACACTCTCTGCAACATGCATCCAATAATTCATCAACCAAAGCTCCTGTCGGCTCAATATCGTCCAGGAAGTGGGGCTCCCAGCCCCGATTGATTAGCACAGCCTGCCATCTCGCCTTAGCAGTCTGGGGATCCATTGGGCCATTAAGAGATTTGGATTATAGAGCAATCTCCGACTGCTTTCACTAGGGCGCTGGCTTATGCCGATCACTGATAGCATCCAGTGACCTAAAAGCCGCACCAGGCAGGCGACACCTCGGGGCTCTTGAAAGTATCAAGTAAGTCCCTAGCGTTAAACTAAAAGTCGTTTTTCTCAGCCCAGAGAGCAACCAATTCAGCCAAATAGCTATCTATCTATTTGATAAGCGCATCCTTTCCAATGGACAACTGAGCACATTCAGCAGTAAGTTGATCTATCCTGAGAATCGCATCATCTCGCTGTTGAGTTAATGCAAACATTTGCCCAGCAAGCTCCTGTCGTTCAGCGGTGAGTTCCTGGTTCTTCATTTGAGCCAACAGCAAGCGCACTGCATGGCAGGAGAGTTGCTCCTCCATTTGCATAATCTTTTGGCGGCTCTCTTCCAACTCGAGATTCAGCGTGCCAAGGGGGTCGCGCTCCCACTGCAACCCATTTCCCTCCGCAGGGGAGAAGCCCCGTTGAATTAACCAGCTCGCCACCGCTTCCTGGTTGGCAAGACCCGTGAGCGGGTGATCAAGCTGCACGGATTGCACACCCCTGAACCATGGCCCACATCCAGCCAACGCTGCCAAAGCATCACCCTGACGCAGCACCAGGGTGATTATCGACTTTTGCCGATCGCCCAGTTCGGCTAATACCTTCCGCTGCCATGCGTTCAGCACCTCCGCCAGGCAGCGCCCGTTGCGTTCCTCAAAGTGCTGAGCCAACAAATTTGGGTATTGGGCTTGCCAGTGCTCCAGGGGCCAGGGGCCGTCCAAACGACCGTCGTTGAACCGATGCCACAGCACAGCCTGGCCATGCTCGGCTGTGAGCACTTCTGCTACCACCAGGACTCGATCAGCTGCTCCCAGCTCCTCTAGCTGCTGCTTCAGTGTCCTGGCTCGCCCTATCTCCGCCTCCACCACCACCACTTGACCAGCCGGCAAAGCCGAGGCCATGGCCGGTGCTCCCACCACCACGCTCAGCTCTGGCATTGCTACCGCTGCAGCCATGCGATCAAATTAATACTAATAACAACTTAAACCGATGGTCAGCTTCTTGGAGACCCCTTGCCGGCAAGATGCCGAATTCCAGTGACAGAGCCAGCGCACTATCTGCAGTCTTGAGATTCAACTTAGATCGCTATGTTAGTCTAAAGCTTGTGGCTGAAAGAAGGAATGAATAACCTGCAAGTTGCTGCTGACCCACAGTTGAACCACTGTTGGTTTTCTCCTTTCCCGCAGACCCCCGCCTGCTTGATATGTATTGAGCGAGCTGGATTGATGGCCTGGACGGGTGATCCAGAAGCGATCCCGTCTAACGCTCTACTTCTCTACGACGCTCCTGATGCTGTGCTGGCCAGCTGGCTCCAACATCACACTAAACCTCCCCAATTGCACAGCCTTCATGAGGGCTACAAATTGCTGCTGGGCCTGGCCACCGATCGCCCTCCGCTGGCCAGTTGGCGTGCGGCTGGCCTTAATCCCCATCAACTCAAAGATTGGCTTTGTAACCAGAAGGCCATGCTGCCAAACCCTGGTTTGATTCCTGAGGCCGACCAGTTGGCCGCTCTAATGATCCGTCCGTTGCTGCAGGCGGAGCCCGGGCTGCTTGATAGCTACCTAGATCTGGAGTTAAAAGCTGAGCTGGCCGGGGGGGAGCCCGATTCAAACTATCTAGCTCGGCTGCAGTTACAGCAATCAATGGAGTTGCTCATTGCCACCTGGTGGCAGCCTTCAATTGAAGCCCGCGAAGAAGCAGAGCTCACTTTGTTGCAACTACACCAGGTGCAGGAAGAACTGGAGCATGTTTTCCTAGCGGATCGAAACAAACAAGAGCAAATCACTGCTCTCCAAACCACGAATCAACAACTTGAACAACGGATACCGCAAGTTGAAGCTGAGTTGGAAAAATCAACTAACAATAATGTTGTTATCAGTGATGAGCTGGCGGCAACCCAACAACAACTCGTGGAAGCCCGCGAAGAGGCAGAGCTCACTTTGTTGCAACTACACCAGGTGCAGGAAGAACTGGAGCACTATTTCCTGCTCGCGCGCCGTCAACAGCAGCTGCTAGCCAGCCATGAGCAGCTGGGATTGCGCAGCGAACAACTGCTGAGTGGCTTGATTAAGAGCTAACACCGATAAACCCCAAGTGCTGTTCAAATTGAGCCAACAGCCGGCTATGGCCCTCAAGCCATAGTTCCCGCTCACGTGTTTCAGTCCCCAGCAAGTTGCTATCGCCACTGCCGAGTTGCGCTGACAAAGTTCGCAGCAGCAACTCGCGGCAGCCAGCGTGGTTTGGGTCTGTAAGTAGGGCACTTAGCAGCAGGGCCTCAGCAGCAGCTGGCTCGCCATGCTCCAAGAACTGTTCAGCCTGTTTTTGCAGTTCCCGCCGCTCTACTTTTGGGCCATAAATAGCCAGCATCTCTGCGGCCATGCTGGCTATGATTAGGTCGTTTTTGCTCTCTAAGTTGCGCCAAAGTGCTACTGCCTCAGCTTCCCGCTGCAAATGCACTAGGGCCCTTGCTTCGTTGTCGTCGATCCAGTGGGATTGAAAGCCCAGCTGCTTTGCTTGAGCAATTAGTTTTAAAGAAAGATCAATTTCGCCTGCTTCGCGGCTGGCACTTAGTTCTTGTAAAAGCTGTAGAAGAATTGTTTGGTTGTTAACAGCCAAATAAAGCGGTTGCCAGTTATTTTGTTCGCATATATTAAGCAGAGGTGCTAATAGTTTTGGGCCATGAACTGCCAGCATTTCGCTGGCTACTTGGCCGATGTATTCATCTGCAGTAACAACTATATTTTCCCAAATTGATAGTGCTTCGCACAGGTTATTTAGCTCCACCAACACACGGGCTTTATTATCCAGCCACCAGGGATCTGTTTCCCCTGCCGCTAGGGCTGCATCAATTAGCTCGAGTGATGCCTCCAATTGGCCATCTTCCCGCAGTTGAATAGCTGCCTTCAAAGCCTGAAGTTGCTGATCGGTGCCCAGCTCATCTCCAGCGCCATCTTCTTGTTCATGGCACTGTTCAGACGTTGAGTCGGAATTTTCCATGAGCATGGCCACTGCCATTTCAGCCACCAAGGGGTCGGCCTCCCTACTAAGTTGCAACCAGATTGTTAGGGCCTCCTGCCTCTGCTCTAAGGCGAGCAGGGCCCTGGCGCGGTTGTCTGCAAACCAGGGGGAACTGAGTTCCAATGCCAATGCTTGATCAATTAATTGCAAGCTGAGTTGCGCCTTGCCCGCTTCACGTAATCCAATTGCTTCATTGAGCAGAGCCTCAATCAACTTGTTATCACTGTTGATATCTGGTGAGAGTTGCTTGGCGCACCAGCCCCCTACGATCAACAACTCCAACAAAAGGTGGGCTTTTGTTTGGGGCTGCATGTTGTTTACTAGTTAGTTAGCCAAGCCTACCCATACCAATCACCACCATGACAACGGGTGCCCATGGGCTGGAACAATGGCAGCAAGCACTGCAGCCCTTGGAGGCAGAAGGTTCCTGGGCTGCTCTTGTGAAGGCAGCCAAGCGGTGCCTTGCTGAAAGTGGTTGCCATGGCGGCATTGAAGAGGCCTACCTGGCTTACATGGCTGGCAAGGGTTTGGTTGAGCAAAAGCTTTGGCTAAAGGCTGAACCATTGCTGCTGCGATCTGTGCAGCTGCATCCAGATTTTGCTTACAGCCAGCATTTGCTTGGCCTATGCCTTGGGCAGAGAGAAAATTGGCTATCTGCACTGTTAGCCCAACAGCGCTGCACCAGCCTGGCGCCGGGCTTCGCCTACGGCTGGCATGCCCAGGGCATGGCGGCCCTCGAACTGGGTGACAACGAATCCGCCCAGGCCTGCTTCCAGCAGGCTCTTCAACTTGATGACAGCCTCCCCTGGTTCCAGGCCCACCATGCCCTTGCCCAAGTAAGGGCCGCCCTGGGTAGGGGGGCCGTAGCTGAAGCCGCCCTCACCATGGGTCAGCTGCTCGCCCAACAGCGTCCTCCAGACTCTTTACTGCAGGAATGGCTGGCAGCAGCTGCCAGCTGTGCCCTCGCCGGCGAGAGGCAAGCGGCCCTGGTACTGGCCCGGCAGCTAGCAGAAAACCATGCAGGCCTTGGGGCCGCCGCCCGGCCCCTGCCGCGCCGGCCAGCTCTACTTCTGCTGGCTGCCCTGGGGGAAGAGCCCGCGGAACTGCGGGAATTGGCCTGGATCCCCAGGACGGCCCTGGAGCAACAAATCTGGAGCCAATACCTGGCCCCCTTATTTAGTAACCAGAAGCCGACACAGCTCAGTGCTGCCCTGCAAGCTGTGCTGAAGGTGGTGATGCCCCCAGGGGCAGAGCAGGAAAGACTGCTGGACCCCCTCGAGCAGAGAAGCCCGGCCGAGCTGCTTAGCCTCGATGCCAATGGCGATCCACAACTGCCCTTCCTGCAGGCCTCCGCCAGGGTTAGCCAGGCCAGCCACAACCTGCTCGATCTGCAACACAACCTGCCCGGCTGCCTTGGGGAGGGCGCGCGGCGACTGCAAAGCGAACCACGCCAGCACCTACCACTGAAACGGCTGGATTACCACCTATGGCAGCTGAATAGCCTCGCATTGGAACTCCCCGATCGCCTGGCCCAGCAGGCGGGGTTGCTCCCCCAGGCCCTGGCCCTGCGCGATCAAGCCATTGATCAGCTCTGCCAGGCCAGCGTGGCCTTCACCAACCTCGATGGCATGGGGCCATTGCCCACCAGTCCTCAACGCAGGCGCCGTTGGCTGCTGGTGGCCGCCAACGATCTTCCCCAGTGTTTTTTCTATCGAGTGGAGCAGAAACAACAGCAGCTGCAAGCCTTGGGCTGTGAGGTGCAGATTTTATTTGCGGAAAAGTTGAACGAATGGGTATCCACCGATCTGCTGCTCTGGAGCCAGGCTGTGATCATCTGCCGTTTACCGGCCACCTATCCGGTGCTGCGTTTCATGGCCCGGGCAAAACGCGCTGGCTTGCCGGTGTTTTATGACATCGACGACCTGATCTTTGACCCAGAAAACTTCCCACCGCCCCTGGCCTCCTACGGCGGCACGATTGGCCCGCAGGTGCACCGGGGGCTGGCCCTGGATGTGCCCCTGTTTCGGCGGGCCATGGACCAGGCCGATGCCCTGATTGTTTCCACCCGAACCCTGGCGGAACGCTGGCTGCAGCTGGCCCGGCGGGGGGGGCAGGCCGTGATGGTGCTGCCAAACCTGGCCCCAGCTGATCTAAAAAAACTTGGAAAACGCCAGGCTTGGCAGAAAGCCAGTTCCACCCTGGGCTCCAAGGCTGAAATTGTGCGCCTGGTATTTGCCAGCGGCACCCTTGCCCATAAACAGGCCTGGAATGAAGAACTGGCCCCGGTCCTTGCCGCCCTGCTCAGGGCCAACCCGCAGCTGCGGCTTGATCTGATCGGCCATATAAGCGTGCCTGAAGAACTCCACGACCATCGGCAGGGCATCCGCTGTAAGCCCTTCAGTGATTACAGCAGCTATTTAAAACAATTAGCCCAGGCTGATATTGGCTTGGCGGTGCTTGAGCCCGGCATCGTGACTGACGCCAAGAGCGCAATTAAATGGATGGAATACAGCCTGATGGGGCTGGCGAGCGTGGTGAGCCCCACGGCCACTTACCTGGAGATCCTGCGCCACGGCGAGGATGTGCTGATGGCACGGGGGGCCGACCAATGGCAAGCGGCCATCCAACAGCTGATCGACCAACCGCAACTCCGCCAGCAACTGGCCCTGCGGGCCCACGGGCGGGCTCAACAGTTTTTTGCCAGCAACCAGGAGCGCCGTTTCTGGCAATCCCTGATCACTGCTCCTGCCCCAGGGGCTGCGCCTGAACCACGCCGGCGTAAACTACTAGTAATAAATGTATTTTACGCTCCTCAATCTGTTGGTGGTGCCACAAGGGTGGCCCAGGATCAAGTGAAAGCAGTTATTGATCAAGCCGGTGATAACTACGAAGTAACAGTGCTTTGCATAGACCACGATTCCTGGCAGGGGGCACCAGTGCAGCAACGCATGCCAGTTGATATCCATGAGTGGCATGGAGCCAAGGTGGTGAGATTAGGAATGCCAGGTAAGCCCTGGAGCTGGCACCATGATGGTGAAGTGGAGCACTTTTGCCGCTGGTGGTTAGCCCAGGAAAATTTTGATTTAATCCATGCCCATTGCTTGCAAATCATCACAGCTGCACCACTGGTGGTGGCCCATGAACTGGGTATCCCCTATGTGGTGAGCCTCCACGATGGTTGGTGGTTAAGTCCCCTGCAGTTTTTGATTACTGATCAAGGAAAAGCGGTAGATCCAGCAGATCCCCTTGGCCATTTTACTGATGTTAGCCTGGAAGAAGATGATGTGATTGAGGCTGCAATTAAACGCAGGGAAGATTTAGAGCAGATATTAATAAATGCGGCGGATTGTTGGGCTGTATCAGAACAATTTGCTGCTCTATATAGGCACGCGGGTATCACAAAAGTAAGCGTTCTCGAGAATAACTTCACGCCTATGTTGGCGAAGGAGCGGGTGCCTCAATTGGCTGAGCAGCCATTGCGGATATGCCATGTGGGTGGGATGGCAATCCATAAGGGCTATCCAGTTTTGCGGGCAGCAATTCTGCTTCAACCCCTGCCCAATGTGGTGGTAACGGTGATCGACCACAGCCTTGCTGATGGCGATAGCTACACAGCGAATTGGAATGGCACAACTGTGTTATTTAAGCCGCCTGCACCGATGGAACAGATGGCAGAATTTTATGCAAGCCAGGATGTGTTGGTAGCACCTTCTATCTGGCCTGAAAGCTATGGACTTGTTACCCGAGAAGCCTTAAGTGCAGGGCTTTGGGTGATCGCCAGTGATATTGGCGCTTTGGCTGAACCAATTTTAGAAGGCCTAAATGGTAATAAATTTGCAGCCGGTGATGCAAAAGCATTGGCGGAATTACTTATGGCCCAAGCAATATCGAGATCCACGCCGCAATATTCCGCAAACGAAATATTAAACGGGAAAGCTGATGCAACCACGCAGCTATTAGAGCGTTATGAGCAAGCTATTTATACTTAATGCCAATCTATTTTGATAGTAGTTGGTAGGTAAGCGTGTTGCGCGTTTGCAAACAGTTTGCGCTAATACTGAGAATCAAGCCAATACATGGAATGGACTATAGGTTGATGGTAACTTTTAAATCTTAATTTTAGATTTATGGTTTATTGAGGTGCGATGTTCGTATCAACCTGAAGCGAAGCAGTCTGTGGGTTCCTTATGCAAGCTGCGATCAAATAGGATCTGTTGAATAATTTCAAATAAATACTGTTTAAATATCAGGCGCATTTTGCGATCAGGGCGCCCAATAGAGGGCCTCGAGCGATCAAAAATAAGAATGTGGCGGATAGAAAATAGCAGCAGCAGGAAATAATTAATGGTAAGAACCATGTGCTCGACTGCTTTGATAGGATTGTTTATACACAGGAAATTGATAATAGGTGGCACAGCTTTTAATGCAGCGACTGCCCTAATGATGTTCTCAATATTATCTTATCAATCATATTGGATGAAGTGTAAGTGATTTATGAGCTCCTAGAGTTTTAACCACCTGCTGAGTTCCCCGTTCAAATGCAACAACACCTTATGGATCTAATTAGATTTTGCATCAAAAGCACCTGCTACTGAGGTTGCTGCTAGTTCCTGTTTGAGAAGAGCAGCAGCGTTGGCGGGTTTGGGGTTGGAGTTATGGGGGTAAATGGCAGTAATTGATCAAGAAAACTACCTAGTGCGCTGCAATAAAACGCTGAAAACAATTGCCATTACTGGTTTATGCAATATTTGCAATAACCTGACGAAATGCTTAAAAGAGGTTAAAATCTAAAGGTTAGAGATGCCTAGGCGAATGCCTACTGCATCCCTTCCTGCTGCTCCACTGCCGTTTCTTGAGGGTTTGGGTTTTATGGCTGAATCGATCGCAAGCAATCCAGGCTCAACAATCAGCGGCACCTACGCAGCCGATACCCTAGTTGGCGGTTTTGGTGATGACACCATCAATGGTCTTGATGGTAATGACAGCATTGATGGGCAAGCTGGTAGTGACACGATTCGCGGTGGTGATGGTGATG
>Ga0247834_1005885_pt1 | contig 14197 bp, 15 predicted proteins | sample LaCruzMarch2015__8_FD_187118 | JGI IMG/M metagenome (GOLD analysis project Ga0247834, IMG submission 187118) | Freshwater microbial communities from meromictic Lake La Cruz, Castile-La Mancha, Spain - LaCruzMarch2015_12m | ecosystem: Environmental > Aquatic > Freshwater > Lake | place: Spain... | reverse complement strand
CGAACCATCCCGGTGGTAGGTGTAAGTGTTGGAATTTGGGTGGTAGGTTTGGTAGACATAGGTTCTCATATCCATCTAAGTCGTATGACATTTGCTGATTATTGTCGACAACCGACCCTTCCAATTCATAGATGAGCCGCTTGCGTTCCAATATGAAGAAGATATTGTAGGCATTGTGAGGTTGCGCACGGCGTTTAGTAGTCATGATTTGGCAAGGGTCGTGGTCGTATGGCGTAGCAAGACAAGCTTTGAGGTGAGAGTTGCAGATTTTTATGTGAGAATTGTCCTCTAATATATAGATAATACCGGATATGTTAAGAATTTGCAAAGAAGATTTAGTGCGCCATGGGATAGAATGAAGCCTCAACGGCATACCTTTCCGATCGAGAAACTCAGGAATACACTAATAATAACCCTAAGTTGTCATTATTCTCTCATTATTGCGAAGGTCTTTGTGAATCTTCTGGATAAAACCGTGCTCATGCAAAACCTTAAAAAAAGAAATCGTTGAGGGACTTTCTTTCAACAAATAATTTGGCCAATTATTTCAGTTGAAAGAAAGTCCCTTAAGGGTTTTTACTTCTGGGCAGAGAAACTCGATGATCTGAGGAGTCGTTACGTTTAGATTTCTTTTACTATTTTTTGCTTATTACGAGAAGCGCGACTCATTTCTCCCTTCCGGTTTGTGGATTGTCCTCTTTTGGCTTCCCGCCGAGACGCTGAGTCTAAAACGACTCCGAGATCGAAAGCTTGTTCTCTCATCCGCAATCGAGCTCCACCCCGTCACTCGCATTGACCACACCTACTCCAACTTCCCAACGGCAAACCTCCAGTGCTTAAGGGAGGCTCAGACAAACTCCAAGTAAATTGCACCATATTCTCTTGGATCCGGAGTATCAACATGTCATCTCCTGGATGCTGCACTGGAAGAGCATAGGACCTTCCTTTGCTCGTCAGTTGAATGGTTTGGGCCTCAAGCGTTTGCAACAGGCTGGTAACGGCTTTAATGCTTACTATCACGAATGTTTCTTACGTGCATGCCTCAGTTGGCCGTGCTTTTTAAGCAAGTAACGCCCAACCAAGGAAAGGTTACTACCGAGAACCCATCTTCTATGAGATTGCAATGGTTGCTTCGTTGACACGATTGCCGATTTCGATGGTTGCTTCGTCGACACGATAGATTGCAATGGTTGCTTCGTCGACACGATTGCCGATTTCGATGGTTGCTTCGTCGACACGATAGATTGCAATGGTTGCTTCGTCGACACGATTGCCGATTTCGATGGTTGCTTCGTCGACACGATAGATTGCAATGGTTGCTTCGTCAACACGATTGCCGATTTCGATGGTTGCTTCGTCGACACGATAGATTGCAATGGTTGCTTCGTCGACACGATTGCCGATTTTGATGGTTGCTTCGTCGACACGATAGATTGCAATAGTTGCTTCGTCGACACGATTGCCGATTTCGATGGTTGCTTCGTCAACACGATTGCCGATTTCGATGGTTGCTTCGTCAACACGATAGATTGCAATGGTTGCTTCGTCGACACGATTGCCGATTTCGATGGTTGCTTCGTCGACACGATTGCCGATTGCAATGGTTGCTTCGTCGGCACGATTGCCGATTTCGATGATTGCTTCGTCAATTCATCTTCGATACTGCTGGCAAGGATGTCGGCGATTTTATTCTCAATCATCGCAAGGAGGGCAGCAGGCATCCAATCTTTGTCGTTAACCATTGGATCCCGTGTGAACCTCGCTAATGCCTGACGCTGATCCAAACAGTTAAGGGAAGCAACAGCCACTCGAAAATGACGATTGTCCCATGACAAGGTATTGTCAAACTGTAAAGTATCGGCGATCAGTGGATATTGCTCATGGACTTCATAAATAAGACCAGGCGCATCCAGCGGTGACACAGTTACAACACGGTCAAGATTCTCATTTTGCTGCACCATCTGATTGAAACGAATACAAACCTTCGGCTTGGATGCTCCTGTTGCACTTGCTAACTTCTCCGACTTCCTCTTGGCCGTGGCTTCTGCCTGCAGATGGTTAGCATAATACTTGGGAACATCAACATGAAAGTCTACATTCAGTCCAAGAGCATTCACGGCCATGTCAATCAAAATCGCATCCGTACCGATTGGGAGTCTCGGCCTATCGGTCAACGCCAATTGCTCCTTGCAGTGTGCATACAATTGAACCACCAACTTTATTCCTTGCCTGCGAAGCTCAGCAGGACTGACAATCTTGTTCCCAGCAAATAGATTCGCAATCAATGTGGCATGGACGGTAGGAATCGTCTCCTCTTTAATGACGAATCGTCCAGCCCCCACCAAGCCAGATGTGATGAGATTCACAGACTCAGCACTTACCGAATCGAATATGTGACCAAACATGTAAACAATCGTGATCCATTTTCACTCCGCAAAACCTTCTGCAGGAAGGAGACGATACCCTTGTATACATCGACAGTATCGATCGCAACCTTTCCTCTATGACTAACAAAGTAACTAATATCTTTTGGATTGCTCTTTCCTAAAAGTAACGCCACCGTAATTAACGACGGACCACCTTTACCGTCGATGGAAAGTAATAGGTTGGCAGTACAATACATTGTGGCAAGAAGAATGAAAATAAAATCAGAGTCGGAGAAGATACAGCATCCGGAACCATCAATGTCTGGAAGAGTGAAGTTGCCTAACCACATGTGAAGTTGAGCTAATGCGGCAGGATTGGCCTTATTAGTTCCTTTCACATGAACCATGATGACAAGAAAAATCTCGCAAGACTATCATCAAAATATAGTGCGCGAGCACAAACACGGTTTAAATAAATTAAAAAAACGTACCAAATCTTATCTCCCATTCTTCATCATCGCATCAAACGAACATTTGAGTAGTGTATCGATGGTGAGATTATTCCCAACGCATCGAAGCAATGACGTGGCCCCCTCATCCCCAATCGGATTTTCACTTAAAACCATCCACTGCAGGGTGGTATTGCTGCGTTCCAAACACTTTGAGAGTGCCATGACACCTCGTGGACCGATATTGTTCTTCTCCAAATTCAGCATTTTCAGTGTGCCATTAAACCTTAGCGCGTGTGCGAGGGACTCTGCACCGTCATTACCAATGTTATTGTGTGCTAAACTGAGCTCTGTCAAACAAGAATCATTTTTAAGTGCATACGAAAGATGCGATTGTCGCAGAGGTATAGCTTGGAGTATTCCCGACATGGGTCCTCCAATCCATCGACGACCCTTTCTACTCCCTTGTTTTTCAGATTACAACCTATCAGAAAAATTATACCCTCTCTATCACCATTGCCGTCCTCCATATCATCTCCTCCTTCCAATGCTTCAACACAATCTAGACACGACACAAATAATCGTATCCTCTGTTGCATACTGGAAAACATGGTGGTATGAGTAAGTTTAGAAGTCTGGGGGAATTATCCCAGCGTTTGAGTGCATGGTGCATGAGTAGTACTGCAAGACAACGCGCGCGAGTGTCCAATACGATACTTCGCCTCTTCTCTCAGTGCATAACCACCTATAACCACCACAGAGATTCGGCCAATGGGTTGATACAGGGGACGCGACGAAGTTATCGGCAAAAAACGCAACAACTAACAATGCAGAATGTCAGTGTTGGCGGGAGCGCTACTTAAAAATTAGAAAAGGACTTCGTGTACCTCCTCTCAGCAGAATGGCATACTATGGAAACACGCACCACGAGCAGCAGAATAATAGTGCCAGCTCTAGTGGCAACAATAATATCGACGCTGCGAAAATCTTCGTTGGTGGTTTGTCCTGGCAAACGACCGAAGAACCACTGCGATATCACTTTGAACAATACGGTGAAGTGTCCTCAGTCGAGGTTATGCGTGATAGGAATACCGGTGATCCACGTGGGTTTGCATTTGTGGTATTTAAAAGTGATGAGACAGTCGATTTGATATTAAAGGCTAAGCCACATGAAATCAACCACAAGGTTGTGGATGTAAAGAGAGCACAGGCTAGAGGTATAGCACCACCGAGTATCCACCCCCGTGATGCAGAGGTGAGTTGAATACATCATGTTGGCTTTGTGTGTACTAAAAAGACATTAAAATCGTGCTCACCAAAATCTGGCTCCATGAATGAAAAAATTAAAGGAACCTGGACCACAACAATCGATGAAGACAGAAGATACTTCTATCAAGAATGAGGGAACAACTCCTGAACATCTTGGGAATAAGGTATTCGTCGGCGGACTTCCATTACATGTCGACAAGGATGCATTACAGGATTTCTTCAGTTGCTTCGGTCCTGTTACCGATGTGAGTTGCAGTCTTCGTTCATGCTCTAACTGTTATTCCCTTGCTCTAACAACTCTCAACTAATTTATTTGTGCAGGTAATCGTTATGATGGATATGATCCAACAACGTTCACGTGGATTTGGTTTCGTTACATTTGAGAATGGAAGTGGTGGTGCACAAAAGGCGATTGAGGCGCAACCAATTAACATGTTTGGTAAAAATGTTGAAGTGAAGCTCGCAACACCAAAAGGGGACAGGGATGTTATACCAGGTGGTTTGTCAATGGGGCCGATGGGTGGTGGTGCTGGTCTACAGAGCAACAACTTTTTTCGTAAACCCATTACCACAACTAGTACCGGAGAATTTGCCGGACTTGCATCGTCATACGGTAGAGCTGGATGGAGAGCTGGGTATGGTTCGAAGGCGTTCGGGAAAGCTGGATGGTGTGTGGTAGGATGGGATGACGGAGGCGACGCTCCCGATGAGACAGGGTTTTCGTTTTCAATGCTTGATAAGAGTAAGCCGTCTACTGAGACGGAATCAGGTCGACAAGAAGACGAACGACAAGCGAAGCGAACTAGGAGCACTGAGAAGCAAACAGATCGACAAGAAGATGAACGATCAACAAAGCGAAAAAAACAATAATCATTACTGCTTATCTACTTTTTACTCTTGCAACTCAGTGGATTCGGTCCCTTTGCTCTTTTCTTTTTCCGCATACTAAATGCTCCACCGTATTCATCCCTCGATCGTTTCTCAAGTATCTTTTGCTCCTCTTTCATTGTTTCTCTCTTCTTTAATTGTTCCTTCTTCTTAACGGTGTTTATCAATCGACGTTCCTCGGCAGTTATCGTTCCCCCCGCACTTGTTAACTTACCCTGTTCGACAGTGCCAGTGGCATTCCTTGATGCTGAAGATGGTGATTCCAGTAGTAATACTGCACGTCCCAATCGGAAAATTGGTACGTAAGGTTTTGCACGTAACGCATCAGCAAGTGCATCATCTTGTGTCGCAACGAAGTAGGCATTTGAATTGTTCCCCCCCTTGATGGCTAATTGTAATATATCCTTACTCGCACCTGAGAAATCATCACTGCCACTACTGCCGACAGCGAGGGCCTTCTTCGAATTTCTCTTTGCGACGTAGTCGTCATCGATATTATCATCTTCTTGGCTATCAACGTCGCCTTCTATTATTTCACACTCGTCTAACCCAAATTGACGTGCACGTGCAAAGAAATTGATGCTATTGGTTTCTGATTCCTCCTTCGCGTCAAATACTGCTGCTGCTGCTGCTCTAGATGCATATTTCTTTGTAAGTGTCTCGAGCTCTACCAAAGTCGATCGTGTAATGTACAACTTGAAATCTTCATTTTGCAATATTTTGGCAAACCGATCATGAAGAGGAACCTTGTTCCGGATCGTCGCAACTAGAAATGTACCGTCAAGTAATACTTTGTATGCTGGTTTCAGGTGTGGGGCATTCAGTCGGTAGAATTGCAGCGTACGCCGCGACGCCTTTGCTCTGCCGTGCCGCATGGTTGTGTGGTATGTAGAGTGGGGGGAGGGACGAGAGCTCTCGCGCCAAATCTAATCAACCGTCAACAAGCGACTTGTATCTATTGGCCATGCCAACAAAAGCGAAAACACAGTGCTCTTCTATGTGGTATTTTAAAAGCGATTAACACGCGTCTCTTATCATCGGTAGTGGCACATGAAAAGTCCTTTGCTTAATCCAACAGTAGGATTATTTTTCACCCAACAAAAAACAATACGACAATCATTGCTGCGCCGACTGTGGCAAGGAGGGCATCAGTCTCAAGATGTGTAAGGCGTGTATGGTGGTCAAGTACTGCGACGCCACATGTCAAAGGAATCATTGGGCAACGCACAAAAAACAATGCAAACTACGTGCCGCCGAGCTACAAGATGAAGCTCTCTTTCGGGACCCACCGCCGAAGGAGGACTGTCCCATTTGCTTTTTAACAATTCCCGGACATATTTTTTCTAGTGCCTCACTTCCAGACGCGACTATATCGTCCGTTCCGATTTACGACTTTGCGAATGAACTTGTTGAGTTTGCTGATAGGCGTCCGGAAGAATATAATGCATGTTGCGGAAAGAATATTTGTATGGGGTGTATCCACTCCTTCTGTAAGTCTGGGAACATTAGGAAGTGTCTGTTTTGCAATGCAGAGAGAAATAGGAACGCACCGTTTGAAGAGTATATTGAACAAGTAAGGAAGCGGGTGGAGGCAAATGACCCTGGTGCGATTTGTATGCTAGCTGAATGTTATCAGTTTGGACGCCCAGGTATTGCGCGAGATGAAGAGAAAGCAATGGAACTATACGCTAGGGCGGCTGATCTCGGTTCTAGCTTTGCACATTGTCATCTGGGTCTCTATTATTCAACGGGGAGATTTGAAGAAAGAGACGTACCACTATGAGGCTGCGGCTATGGCTGGACACAACTCAGCAAGGAGCATTCTTGGAACCTTGGAGTCAGAGTCAGGAAACATGGGCCGAGCTGTTAAGCATTGGTCCATTGCAGCATCAGCTGGAGATTATGGTACCATGCATACCTTGATTACATTCCTCAAAATGGGTTATGTCAGTCGAGAGTCAATTGACTCAACTTTGGCAGCCTACAATACATCCTGTGTCGAGATGAGAAGTGAAGCCAGAGACGCTTATATCAGTTTTTAATGGAAATAAATAAGAATGTGAACAACACCATATCAATGAAGGATATAAATTTATGCTTTATCACTGAGCGTCTCTTTATTCCTGCCATGATGATGATGATGATGATGATGATGATGAATGAAGAGCGGTGACACTGATGAAGATTTTGTGCTAGAAGGAGCGCATGCACCAGGAGCCGACGCCTCGGCGTGCTTTCATATCATTTGAGTCTTGAAGGGTTTCAGTAGTTTAAACTCATGGAAGGTATCACATACCAATACTATGATATCTCCTCAGCAGGCAACAGATAAAATAAACATTATTAGGGGAACATAATTATGAATATAGCTCATTTTTTACTACTTATGATGACTTTAATTATTGTCGAATCGGAAATAAATTGATCTGAAAACGACATAATAATAAGGGTTTAGATAGTAAAACGCTCATCTCCTACAATCAGATGATTTGCATGTCCGAAATTTGCATAATATGGTCAGAACTGAACTGTGTGGATGGTAACGCATCGCCATGTCGAGTTATGGTGCTTTCATCGGGTATGGGTGCTGCAGATAATGGTCTTAAATTCTGTGTCGAATACCACATGTAATCCAATACACCCTTGAATTGCTGAGTATAGTTGGTAAATTTAGGTTCTTCCCCCAAAACCGAAAGGTATACGCTCCCCAGTACGTGCGAGTGTGTAATATTCATCACGTCCGGTAAGACAGTCGGGCCATTCTCATCACCAGCATTTATGTCAGGATGACCAGGATGGACCTGCTGTCTTGACAACAGGTCATACACTGCACTATCTGGCGTGGAGTTGAAGTCACCACACAACATTAATGGTAGGTTCGTACCACGGGCCATTACAAATGTCTCAAGTTCCTGAAGTAAGTGTAAGGTCTGCCAAAGTTTAACATCCGGGCAATCCTTATTACTATACAAATGTGTATTGGCAATGCACACCTGACTGTCACGATTAGCCCTTGACGTGATCGACTGCTGTGCCAGTTCAAGCACCACAAGTTGGGCTACATTATCCTTCGACAACTTATTCAATATCGATGCCCCCTCTTCACTACGTGGGTTCAACCCCATCACAGTCGTGACCTGTCGTTGTGCTAATTCATTAAATTCAATACTGTACGATTCGATTAAATGAAACTTCGTCCGACGCCAAAACAATGCACATCCATCAACCTTACCCGTCATACCCATTGCCTGACGAGTCTTTTGTTTAAATACACCCTCAAAACCGGCATCATGCATGGCATTATAGAAGTGACTTTCATAATGATCCGCCTGTACCTCCTGTAAACAAACAATGTCAGGCCCGACGTCGACAATTTCACGTATAATATTCTGAAAACGAAAGTCCCATGACAAACACCATAAATCGGCATACGGGTACTGTTGCTGTGTGGCATAAATTTCTGCCAATATGTTATATGTTATGATACGAAACCGTGCCCCCCCTCCACCGCCGGTAGTAGACTTGGCCGTTACCAAGTTGCGTTTTTCTGGATCGGGTGTTCGACTTAATACCAGTTCTGTCTTAACGACACGATGCATTAACAATTCACCCGATTCGACAGAATATGCTGCAGCCTCGACCTTGAGCTTGTGACCAATATCCTCAGCGTGGGGGACGTATACCTGCGCGTTACTAATTTCAACCCATTCCTCGGACTGTGCTACGTTGTACTCATTCGTATTATTGTTGTATTGTGACGTGTCAATGATCCGTGGTGTGCCATGGATCTCACGTCCGGGGGTTAATCCAGAATTCCCCGATCGGGTACTGTCTACACTACGAGTATCATCATCATCCAATGTTCCATCCTCGGCATATGACCCTAGCCTACGACGAAGGGGGGTGGTCGCACTACTTCCCCCCATCCCGCCACCCCCTAGACGTGCTTGGGGGATATCAGTACTGCTACTTCCCTGAACAGTGTACTGAGTCTTCCATGCCTTAACGAAGCACGTAGCATTACAGAATGTCGACTTGTACAGCGAACTTTGGACACTGACACATTGGAGAGCACACGCACTTCCCCCCAACGCATGCTTTGACCATTCATGGGGCGAGAAGGACGACCTCCGTGGACATCCCTCGTACGCACAAACCTCCACGATCGGCCCGCGGAACCAACGGTATGAGAATTCGTGACTCGGTGGAGCCTCGCGACATAGCTTGGCGTGATTATGACCATTGGCTAATAGTTCCCGATCGTCGAGCTTCTTACCGTACATGTAGGCATGTGGACGGACATTACACCCCTCCACTGGACGGTCGACCCGGAGGGATAGGTGCCATGAGTACATGGACTCTTTGGAATTCATGTTGGGGGTGACGGAGGGAGATTAATAATAATTACTCCTCGTATTATTGTTGCTTGTTACTTGCCTGAGTACCATTGTCCACCCCCGCGCCGCACTCCCAATGAAACTGGGCGGGCCTCATCCCCTCCCCTCTTTTTCTCCCCCGAGCGACTCAACGAGCGGAAGAAAAAAAGAGATTACATTTCCGTTCAGTGCTACATGATGTGACGTCGTTCGACTTGACGTCGTTCGTGGAGCCATGGTTCTAATCAAGTTTCCTTCACCTCTCATATTTATTCACAGTATCACGCTTAGTAGTACAAAATTTGCAGAGAATAATTCACGTCAATTCGATCTGTCTGAGCGATTGAAGCAAAAAAGAAAATGAGCGTATCGTCAAGCAGGAGCAATGATCTTAGTGAAAGATCGAGTTCATCCATAAACGAAGATCAAAAAGTCAACTATGATGAAACGAAGCAGCTTCAGAATACATATGAACTAAAACGCGTTCGTCCCATCACAACAACAATGCAGGGTTGTTCATCGTCCTCCATTCATCCACTTGTCATTGCCGCCATAATGATCATTTCATCATCATCATCTATACCCCACGTCCATGCCAATAATGGACGTACCTCGTCGACATCTCTCTCAACAATCTGTCCAGGTGGACTCATTTGTCATCACGGTGGGACGTGTACCACGGGGAACAAGGATCATGGTGGTGGAATATTCGCATCTCTCGATGACCTGTCAATACTTGACAACCTTGATTTGCCATTACTTGAAATTACTAATGTAAATGGTGAGTATTGCACAAATTGTCATGAGGGATGGGGTGGCGTAGACTGTTCAGTACGTTTTGCACAATGCGACACTAATGACATAGAGTCCATATCATGTTTACATGGTGGACAATGCTACCTCACCGGTATCGATGAAGAGACTGGTAAGAATCAACACATTTGTGACTGTACTTCCGCTGGAAAAGAAGAAGGTAATGGATTGCTACGATATGCAGGAAAGTTCTGTCAGCATGTACAAGAGACACAATGTGGCATTGGCACGGATGAAATGTTCTGTACGAATAAAGGCACATGCAAAATAACATTAGATGAGGATATGCGCAATCCACACTCGATCTGTGTCTGTCCTGAAGGTCGGGCTGGGACACACTGTGAATTCTTACCCAATGATGACCTCGCCTTAGATTGTCAACTTGATTGTCAGAATGGTGGTACGTGTGCCAAGGGATTTAAGAATTATGATGAACTTATTACTGCTGGACCATTCCCATCACAGTTGGCATATGACATTATCAGTTCGAATGGACATGGTGAACATTGTGTTTGTCCCGACGGACACACGGGTTTACATTGTGAGATACAGGTGAAAATGTGTACCAAGACGACAGCACTCACTAAATATTGCTACAACGGCGCCACTTGTGTCTATGATGACTATGGTAATCCCATGTGTGATTGCAGTGTGGCACATACCGATCACAAGTCCTACCTTGGGACGAACTGTGAGTTGGAGGCCACGACAAGGTGCACGCCAGGGCTTGAGCAGGATGCGAAGGATGCCTTTTGTTCAGATCATGGTGTGTGCATTAATGACCCTGAGACGCGTCATCAAGGATGTGTCTGTGAAGATGGTTGGACTGGTAATCTATGTGACATTGAAGTCGTTGATGGTGTCGACGAACCGGTCTGTGATCTGGACTGTGAGAATGGCGGATCTTGTCGATTCGGTGTCAAGGGATACAAGGACGCCTACGACAATATGAACTTGCCAATACATGCCAAGAAGCATGAGGATGGGATGCACTGCGCTTGTCCTGATGGGTTCACAGGATTGAAATGCGAGGTTGATATCAATCATTGTCATGAGGACCTTAACAATAACGGGTCCTTTGATACTGAGAGTAAGTTTTGTCTCAATGGTGTACCTTGTCCTCCGCCCGATGATGAGTCAAGCTCGACATCTGCCAACGGTGTCTTTAAGAAGTTTGGATGCCCATGCAACGAATCAACAAAGACTTTGTTGCCTTTGGCTGGAAGATACTGTGAGTTCGCAGTAACGCAATTTTGTTCGAAGGATGATGCAAGGAATAGTCATTCATTTTGTACTAATGGAGGGAGGTGCAAAGTGAAGAACGAGCACGACGATTCAGTGTGAGTATTACTTCTACCGATTGCTTTTTCTTGAATGAGCCATCATCAAACTCTTACCCTTATTTTTCTCAGGCATCACGGATGTTGCTGTCCAGACGGATACGAAGGAGAATACTGCCACCTACCTGCGGGCACGATCACCAAGAGCAGCAGGTCGGTTACGTGGAGTCCATTCAGTGAATGCGTAGATGAAAAGACATCTACGACATCATCACAAAATATTCAAATCCTAGGTCCTAATGCAGACGGATCCTATGATCACATCACAATCAACCCTGCCTTTCAAGTACCACCTCACCCTGAGCCAATCTTGGAGGAGAAGGCTCATGTTGATGGTTTGAGTAGCAATACAAGTGGTATTGTATCCAGCTTATTGATCACCTTACTTGTGGTAGGAGTTGCTGGCGTTGTCTACAAGAAACGTCGCTCGAGAAGGAAACAAACCTTTGAATCTGATTGGTGGAAGAGTGAAACATTCGAATCACAATGGTGGAAGGGTGATGGCGACATTGGTCTTGATCGTGATGAGAACATTGCACCCGCACAGCTATTTAGTCCTCCTCCAAATAGAACCAACTTCAAGACATATGACGGTAGTGTTAGCATTGGTCCAAGCGTTAGCTGGACGGGTAGTTCTAGTATGGATGAACTGGATAGGCAGATTGGCGGCTCTTGGGGGCTGGAATACGAGAATAATGATTTGCAAGATGTAGTATTTACATGAATTGTATAGAACATAAGATATTATAGTTCTATAGTTGTAATGACTACCGAATCCTAAACAAAATTACTTCTAGATACATATGAAGCTTTTTAACCAAATCTTCTCATTTGTGAGGATGCAAGACTAATGTATTATACATAAAATACTTTGTTTGAATTCATACAGCGTACGGTAACGGATAAGCGGCGTCATCATCCATTGTCTCCATAGCCTCCTCCTCACTATCCTCCTTTGGCCAATGGTGCATCGTCTCTAACCTTTCCTTATTCAATGTATAACTCTGTAGTCAAAGGAAGGTTACACAGGGGCAAGAAGTTCATTTCGTTAAGAAAATGCATATCAAGATAATGTATATTGATGATTCAAAATTCAATGATATATTTGCCACACTTACATCTTCATTCACTAAATTAACATATCCCCGTGTTTCAATCAACTTTTGCTGTATATTTGGCATCGACACAGGACATTCACCCTCTTCATAATCGGCATACTTACCACATGTCTCACGTAATTCATCAATCGATGTTTGTACATCAAGATAATTCAAGTTGAGCGACTGTCGTAATATCTTCTTGTAATTCACAATTTCATTACATAACATGTAACAAAGTATAGTTGTCGATTCCAAACTTAATTCCTTATCCATAACATGTACTGAATTCTTATTCATAACTGCAATGGTTTCATTTGCCTTGTCAATTTGTATACTATCATTTATGCCGCCAATATAATGTTCAATAGTATTCCAATCTTGCATCAAGTGTTCATTCCTAATCGACAATATCCTTCCATTCTTTGGTATACCCTCTAAATGAAATTGATAATTAAAGTACATATGACAATTATAATGCTGTTCGCCACGTACGGATGTTATAGCACGCATTTTACATGTGTCGTCAGCACGTCCATTATACTTCAATCCATCTTGGACGAATTGTTCCATAATACCGAACGATGGACAATCGATGTATAATTCCTTACGTCGATCGTAATACTCGGGAAATGCAAGTTTTAGCCATGATTCACTTTTGGGTCGTTCATATAGGAATGCCGACTTGATCCGTTCGATTGGATTGCGTACCACGAATAGAAAGTAGGCGGAATCGTCATGACAATCGTATGTGTCGGCATGGAACATTCGGGTCGACCGTGATGGTAATAGTCCTTCTAACGGACTTTGGGAATGGTTGCAATGTAATGAAAACCCTAATGCACACCCGACTGTGGACCCTCCCGCCTTGCCGACATGAACAAGGCATATTCGTTGTTCGGGAAGGATGGTGGCTTCAATTTGTCGAAATGAGGGACGTTTCATCGCCCAGCCGGGTAATCTGTTATTCACCCATATCTGTTCATACGGTGACGCATTCATTGTAAATGTAAAGCGATTGTCGTTATCTTCATTATTCACCTTGTTAATTTGAGAATTGGCCATTTGCTCTGGACTAAGCTTGATAACAGTTTTGTTCCCAATAGTTCGCAGCGAGGTGGTGAAAGGGATACCACTGCTGCTCGATGAAGAAGCGCTTCCATCGTGCGGCGCTGGGGTAGACGACAATGCACTAACAAAGAGGATGGCGATTGCAGCGATGAAGGATAGACTGTTTATTCCCTTGCGCCAAAACCAAGAAGAATACGACTCGGCATTATCATCACCGCCGCGACGGTTCATGCTGTTATTGATCCTCATCGGCATCAACTAAAGGATAGGAGAGGAGAGTTCAAATATCGTATCGGACATAATGATGTGTTGAAAATTTGAATCAACTGCCCAGACGAACATTTCGGAGGGCAGTTGTTAATGTCCAGTAATATCATCTCCTCCACCTCATTCTAAGGCATTAGAGTGGTTTCACGGCGAGCGTTTAGGCAGCGCCCGCCTGCCGCCCGCCTCTTCTGGTTTTCGAGTGCCTAATTTTGAGAAGCGGAGACCCGGCGGCTGGGAAAAAAGCACTCCGCCCGCCTGGAG
>Ga0247834_1005884_pt1 | contig 14198 bp, 13 predicted proteins | sample LaCruzMarch2015__8_FD_187118 | JGI IMG/M metagenome (GOLD analysis project Ga0247834, IMG submission 187118) | Freshwater microbial communities from meromictic Lake La Cruz, Castile-La Mancha, Spain - LaCruzMarch2015_12m | ecosystem: Environmental > Aquatic > Freshwater > Lake | place: Spain... | reverse complement strand
TTTAAATGATGCGGATGCGTTGCAGGGGGCCAGCACCCCCGACACCTGGTCCTCTTATTTATCATCAAATTGCGGAGAGTCTTCTATTTCATCGTCAAATGTGAAGACACTCTCGCTGCCAAGAGAGGAGAGAGAGAGAGTGCGGTTGTTTGTGATGGGAGCTAAGTCCACGGACATCGGAAAGAATCATCATGAGGACATGATCCAATATTAAGTCTTCACTTTCCGTACAGCAGTCCGCTAGTATCGACTGACAGGCCAAAAGTACCTCAAACATTTGCGATGTCAGTCGTTGGAGACACTCCAATTCATGGGCATAGTAACGTTGAATCTAGAGGTGATCTATATGCGTGGACAACCTGGCATGTGTAACGCTCTACGTCCGACATCAGACTTGGATTGCGTATATCTCGTCGGGGCTTTAATCATAATATCCAAGGAAAGAATGACTTCCTTCCTAGAGAGAGTTGGAGGATATAGATCGTCCCTATATCCTCTGCCGTAGTTTTGATAGCAACTATTGCAGCTTTCTAAATTTGGTGATAATCTAATTATCACTTTATTTTACATAGCTGTTGCTTCAGAACTCGAACCTCTCTCTTGATATTCCTTGATTAGTCCATTAAGCAGTTACGGGATAAGCAATCATTGGCCTCCTACTACTACAACGACGAGTGTGGCCAACGAGCCAACTGATATTGTGAGACTGCCTCGCAAACTCCGTCCTATGGTAAAAAGGGCCCAGCCTGTCCCAAATCTCTTCCCGTCGGGTGCTACCACCGATCTTTTATCGATCGTTTTTCACCTATCTTTATCATGTATGCAAGAGTTCGCTCATATTGATTTCGCTTTTTTCAACCATACAGCAATATCTCAAGCCTGGCGAAGGGCCCATCGTACTTGTTCTTGCCCCCACACGAGAGCTCGCTGTTCAAATCAAGGAAGAGTGCGATAAGTTTGGAGCAAGTTCCGAAATCAAGAACACTGTGGTATATGGAGGTGTTCCCAAGAGTCAGCAAGTACGGGCCTTGCGATCAGGTGTCGAAATTGTCATTGCCACACCCGGACGTTTGATCGATCATTTGGAACAGGGAAATACCAACTTGAAACGTGTGACTTACCTGGTCCTGGACGAAGCTGATAGGATGTTGGATATGGGATTCGAGCCGCAGCTACGCAAGATATGCTCCCAAATTCGTCCTGATCGTCAAGTCCTCATGTGGTCTGCCACTTGGCCGAAGGAGGTGCAAAATCTTGCTCGTGACTACCTACATGAGTTTTATCAGGTGACGGTGGGCTCGCTTGACTTGTCTGGTAACAAGGATGTCACTCAAACAATCAATGTTTGCTCTGACGGAGACAAATACCGCAATCTGCTCCGTTGCCTCAAGGAGAACCTAACGAGCAAGGACCGTGTGCTAGTCTTCGTTGAAACGAAGAAGGGCTGTGATATGCTAACCCGCTCTCTTCGCACGGATGGCTTCCAAGCCCGTGCCATGCATGGCGACAAGAGTCAGGAGGAGCGTGATTGGGTTCTCAAGGAGTTCAAATCGTGCCAAGCCACACTCCTTGTTGCTACCGATGTTGCTGCAAGGGGATTGGACGTTGATGACATCCGGATGGTTGTTAACTTCGATTTTCCCAACGATACTGAGACATACATTCATCGTATCGGTCGTACTGGCCGAGCTGGCAAGAAGGGTGTTGCCGTGTCGTTCTTTGTCAGCGAGAAGAACGGACGCATGGCCAGGGAGATCATTGAAATTCTCAACAGAACTCAGCAGGTTATTCCTCCTGAGCTTCATGCCGCAGTTCAGGCAGGCGGTGGTGGTGGTCGTGGAGGTGGACGTGGTGGTCGTGGCGGTGGCCGCAGATACTAAAATATGAGATTTAGTCGCGTTCTCAATGATATCTTCTTTATGAAGCCTCATAGACGAACTAACTCTCTTGTCCAGAAACCAGTCAGTAGATCTAATTTATATTTTAGAGAAATTACCCACACTTTGCATAGGAGCTACAAACAAAATGGTGTCAGGTATTACAATCATTGACAGACATTCTTGAACATGAAGCACTTTTTGTAAAACATCTACTTTACAAACTCTTGCTGATAGATACCCTGATGCTTGAACATTAAAGATTATTAGGAAGGGATGATTTTCGTCGTAGATTCGGCTTATTAGCACAAATAGTATACAGCTTCGTCTCGACGTGAACTGGATGGATCAACTCTTGCGTTTCACTGCAAGTATACATTTCCTCTTCCAGACAAACTCGACGCCAATCATTATCTTCAGATACAAATTCGATTAGATTCCGTTCTGTGGTGGAGGAAAAAGAACGTTCAATACAAAATATAGGGTGGTTGGTTGAGATTGACGGATCTGAAGGGGTGTGCGAGTAAAAGTTGATACGAAGATATAAACTACGCGTACCTTCGTTATCACATCTCTCTACAATATCACTCCACAATTTGGCACGCAAGCTATTAGAATAGTCACTTCGTAATGGTATCGGCACCACAATAACATCTTCTTGGAACGAGACTTGCTTCTTCTTCTGCGGCAGAGCCATAAGTGTTTCATTCTCATCATCTAGTACAGAGTCTGGAGAGAATGTTCGACGCAGGGATTGGCGGCGTTCTCGTTTCATAACTTCTTGGCGGTTATATTGAAGTGGTTCATGATACCGAGGTATGCAACGAAGATCTTGGACACATAGCTCAGCGACACATACTTCCTGCAGCTTCTTTTGACTGCTTCCTCTTCGAAACAACTTTTGGAACAGACTGCTACAGACTCGTTGCGGAGAAGATGAGGACGATGATGAGCTATTCATTGATGAGGTACTCATTGATAGTTCGCTCGCACTCATCGTCTTCCTCATGACACCATTCACGGCAAAATCTTGGTCACTAAACGCTGCTCTGTTGGACGACGCCATGGTCCACGTTGTGGACTTTTTGGGAAAGCGACTCCTGCCTCCCTCCTCCGGACCCAAACACGTGTGTGTCGTCAGTAAAAGTTCCGTTCCGATGGAAGCGACATCAAACTCGAGTTTTTCAGACAGGCCCTTAAATTTTTCAAGAATAGGAGGCAGTGTCTAAAATAACGCTAGTCTTGAGGTTAACCCTTTGTTGAGTACACAGGCACGTACTTAAGTACGAACCTCAGTCCTTCTACATAGAATGGCAAGGAAGCGACAGCGTCGTCGGCCCGCGGGGGATACTGCCACGGACCATCAAGGTCATCACGACGGTAGTCTTGTCCATCACGTCCATGTCAACGGTGATCGTGTCAAGGTTCATCAGATTAGTGCGCAAGATGAGGGCTTGCTCTACACGCATCGGATCATGGTGAGTCACACACCAAATGCATATCTTTTTTTTTTCTACGATCTCTGTAATTAAATTTCACCCCCGACGGCCTGGCTACGTATACATAATAGGAACGACGAGGTACGAAGCATCGTGGAGTATTAGCCAAAATTGCACACCTTATTACAACTCCATTACGGGCGTGGGGTATGATAGGTCCGTCCACTCCCACTCGACCATCAAATGCCCCTCGTACAAGCACTCGCAATATTCACGGATCTCCTCGGTTACGAAGTGATACATTAACAGCTGCCGAAAAGACATCATTCTTTGGCAGTGGTGGTGGTGGTGGTAGTGGTCAAGAGATTTCACGTCAGTATACAATTATGCCCAAGAAGAAATTTGTAAGTGAAATATTCTTTCGTGCCTGCGGATGGGGATGGTTTTTGAGTATATTATTTTTCTCATAGATGCTCTTTCCTATATACATGCACACACACACACACACACACACACACACACACACACACACCTACTCCCTCATACACATCACAATCACACCAGAATAACAATTTCCTCAATTGGATTGACAAACATCATATGAACTGTGTCGTCTTCTGCTGTGGGGGTGTCCCCACAAAGCACAATGTCGATTCCAACGTTTACAAACCCGGAAAGCACTTATATGGCTACATCCATTGGACCTTTACAGCATCCTTCATGTCCGTCTTTCTCTCCTTCCTATTAATATTCTCAGCATTCAATGTAGCCTTTGGTGGATTACTAATGCTGGCGGGGAATAGGGAACCTAATTGTATTATGATGGCGGGCGAGCCATTCGGGACGACGCCAAATACTAAATTTAGTGATGCATTTGCATTAAGTTGGACGACCTTTACTACTGTGGTAAGTAAAGGTTGTTTTACCTTTTGTTGAAGGAGTGTTTGCATGAGAGAGAGAGAGAGAGAGGTGTTTGCATGGGGGGTACTTTAATCATCAAGTACACACTCAAACAAATCGTCTCACTTTCTCTCTCTCTTTAGGGTTATGGCATGACGTATACATCTGTTGGGTCAAATCTTGCTGATACTCATCCACGAAAGTGTACATGGGTGGTAACTCTATGCACCACCGAGGCATTCTTTGGCTTACTATTTGCCGGGATGTGTGCTGCAATCCTTTTTGGTAAGGTCAATCGAGTACAATCACACGCGAATTTGATTTTCTCGAATGCGGTATGTCTCCAATATGAGGAAATTAATTTTGATGACGATGATGATGAGAGTGAACGACCTGAATCTCCAAAACCACCCGAGTTTGATTCTCCTCCTCAATTGATGGACGAAGAAAATCAGAGACCGCGTCTCTCTGTAAGGTCACTGGTCAGACCTGTAAGTTTGATTAACCATCGTATCAAATTTCTCCATGTCTGTCTTCTTTCGCTCTGTTCCTTTTTTCATTTTCTAACTCTCCATAATTTACAACATCCTTAGTTCACCGCAACGAAAGATACCAATTTTATTGATGAATTCAATGGATGTCCAGTCCTTAAGTTTCAGGTCGTGAATGAATTTAGCAATCGTGAGGGTTCAGAAATTGTTGATTGTATGATGAAGGTTATTGGTATCAAATTCAAGGGCACTAAGGGACGGGTTACACATAGTCAATACGTACGCGTAAACTTGGTCGACTTTGAACATCCATTTTTAAGTCGAGTTTGGCACGGTGTGCATATATTAGATGCCACATCCCCTCTCTTGACAAATCAAGCGAAGCATCGCATACTTGAGAATAATGGTTCATGGCCAAGCAATTGGTTCGATCCGGATATTATACGAACGAAATTAGAAATTCATGATTTGATCGTAACAGTGGTGGGTTTGTCAAATGTTAGTGCCGTGACAGTACATGCCTACAAACGGTACAAAGTGGGTGATGTACTCATTGGATTTAACTTTGCACCATTGGTCTTTCGTGATTCTGAAACGGGTAAACTCGAGGTTGATTTATCACTAGCAAATGATGTCCGGGAGCAGGTTGGATTTAAGGGTGAGGACTTAGCATTGAAACGTCAACGGTCTGATAGTTTAGATAATATGGAGGACAGTTTACTCCGTCGGTCATCTACGATACAGGTAACGAAATCAAAGTCTGCCGATGCTCTTGAAAATACGAATCCAGCTAGTTCGATACGAACGGTGACCGGGCCCGAAGAATTTGCTGATATGCTCACTGTCGGTAAGTACAGGAAGTCAACATCCAGAAAGGACAGCAGTGATGATGATAATCTACCACCACTACCAATTACAGTCCGAAAACTTAGTAGTACTTCGGAACACGTGTCATGGTGAGTTGATTAGCGAGTGCCTGTAAAAGATTGGATCGAATGGCGTGATCGACTAGCACGTCGCATTCGCCGTATTCGTAGCAGTGTTCGAATTCGCCATCGTCATCGCGGTATTCGTCATCATCATCGGCATGGACGCATTCCTCATCGTAGGTATTCGAAAGGGTTGAGGATTCAACAGTTTCGCCATACCACCAAGTCGTTTCCTCGGACCAAGGGAGGCCCCGGCGGCATTCGACTGCATGTTTCGATGATGATACAGCAGCAATGACGACGCCTTGTCGTCCTTTGCTGTTGTGTTGTTTGTGTTGGGAGAGATAATACTTACCCTATTTATGTAGAGTTCAAAACTGGGGGATGAGAAGTTCGAGTGACAATTTTCTAAATCTTTACTCTTTGATCTAAGTTTAGAGAAATAGAAACTCTTAACCTGATGAGAGATTGGTACACTCCAAATACAGTATTTATTCGGAGATGATTGAAAATAAGGTAGATCCACATAGAATAAGAAATGGTACTAGAGTCTTTTTTTTTAAGTAGGTTCCCTTCTTCTTCTAGTCCAAAAAATATTGCAATTGCACTACTCATCTCGACGAAATACATCTATTTCCCCCCCTAAAATGGGATATAACCAACACTCACTCACAACCTTTCACTTATTCATTCTTGATCAGCTTGATGTCGATTGGGTGCTTCTGCTCTGGTGCCACCCGTGGAGTCATCATACAATAATGGCAATTGTCGTTGTTGTTGATGTTGTTGTTGCTGCTGCTGCTGAGGGGAGTCTTCTAGTATCATTGACGGCAGTGGCGATATGGTAACATATGCCGGTGCTGTTATATCGGTATTCTGATGATGATGATGATGATGATAATAATAGTGCGATGATAGGGGGGAGGAGAGAGGCGATGATGAATGTGTCAACGTAGTAGTATGCTCATCCTCCGCCCGTGGCGGAGCAAGAAAGGCAGGAATTATATCCTCCTCTTCACCACCACGAAACACGGTACTATATACACTACTGCTCATACTATCCACTTGCTGCTGCTGCTGCTGCTGATTAAGGAAACGTAACTGTGTTTCCTGCTCCTGTTGCAATAATACCATTTGCTGTGTATGTCGATATTGCATATCTTGATATTGTTGATAGATGTATTGTTGATGATTGCAATGTTCGTTGGGAAGGAGTTGATGCTGTTGCTGTTGATGCTGTTGCTGTTGTTGCTGCTGCTGGTGATGCTGGTACTGATATTGTGATCCGTCTCCCGATTGATAGGAGTATACACTGCTAGCATCACTATACTGCCGTTGAAGCTGGTGCTGCTGCTGCTGATAATTCTGCAATATTTGCTGAGAGGATGCTTGTTGTTGTTGATAGGATGCTTGTTGCTGATAGGTCGTTCGACTACTACTATTGCCACTATTACTACTTGTAAATCCACGACTTTGATGAAGATGGTGGTGATTAGGGAACAAATATTGTTGTTTTTGTAGTTGCTGCTGCTGCTGTTGCCAGCGACCTCCAGTAGCGTTTGTGTTCTTTGCCCCATAATTGATTCTACCTTGCTGCTGCTGTTGCTTCATAGGAGGGTAATAATGTCTTTGATTCTGATGCAGTTCCTTGTGCTGCTGTTGCTGATGGTGCTGCTGTTGCTGATGGTGACGAACTACCCGAGTCGGTGCTTGTACCACAGTTGGCATAGTAAAGTATGAGCGTGGTCCGTTGTTATGATGATCATCATCATCACCATCAGAACCAACAATTGCTGATGATACAATATTCTTGGGAGAAGCGACTAAATTTAAATCGATAGAAGAATAATTCAAATCCATATTAATCTTCGTGGGAGGCGTTGGCGTGCTCGGTATCCCATCTGGATAGATTGATATTTTGCCCCATTTACTAACCCCCAAACGCAAGTATTTGCCTAGATATAATTCCATGGTGCAATTCCGTAGTACTACTGCTGCTGCTGCTGCAGTAGTACCACCTTTCTCATTGCTACTGTTGCTGCTAGTGATGGATGATGATAATAACACCTTACGGAATAAATCAATCTGTTCATCACGTGCTCTCACTGAGATCGAACCACTTTCATCCCCGACCGTGACTTCGGCAACTAATACATGCGATCCATCCACGCGGTACTTATTCACGACTATATCGAGTTTATGTACCAGAAGACATAGATTGAACCCATCGCGCGGCGGTTGGAGACGACTTGGATGATAGGGACGCGGTGCTGTTGTTGTTGGAGGGATTGGAAATAGTTGTGGTTGCTTGGTCGTGGTACCTGTAGCAGCAGCAGAGGGAGGAGCGGCGATGGGACGGACGTTCGAATTAGGGACCGTCCACGCATTCGCCTTCGCGACTGCAGTTGCTGCATCCGGCACGTTGGTGTTGCCGGAAACAACCGTGGTATCGAATGTCGCTTCTTGCTCGACGACATCGTACTCCTCCGCGACGACCGTGGTAGTCGTATCTTCGGTACGATTAAAGTCCTCACTAGAAGAGGTGTCAGAGGTGCTGACGGCGATGGTCGTCGTAGTCGGATTATGCTCCCGCTTTGGCTTGGCAAGTTCCAACTCTAAACGTCCTTGGTGTATATCGTACTGAGACAATATCAATTTCTCGATGGTGACATACTTGGCTCGACGTAGTCCGTAAGCAGCAGTCGAGGGCGGCGCCATGATTGAGATGGAGAAGGTTTCACAAAAGCTCAATGATGAAATTCAACAAGAACGTTTGAGCTGACCTTGTGGTGGGGTGATGGTTGTTTGATGATAAACGATTCGGCAAGAATGATGCTCGGTCCGGCCTTTTTACGCTCGCGACGAGGATCAAGGATTGAGCATTATTTATTTAACATAAAATCATTATGCATGTGAATGAGTTTATGATTTTAATGCTCCTCTCCACTTCTTCCTTTCAATGAAACCTTCTATGCAGTCGTTTGATACACGTAATCGTCCGGTATTTCTCTCATCTAGCGTCGCCACTATATCATACTCATCTTTCAAAAGCTGCTTGATAGCTGGGAGTAGCATAGGTTTCTCATCATCTGATCTTTTACCTTTCCCAACAATAAACACAGCATCAGCATTGTCAGTTTTTCTTCTTCGTGATGATGTAAGTTCAGTCTCCATAAAGCTTCTTACAGCGATTTTGGCCATGGGTACTGAAAATTGATGGAGGTCCTATAGATGGCATTTGTTGTGGGATATTAATATGACAATACACACGACACTATAAAACCAGTAATTTGGGCTCACCATCATTGTCTTCAGTTTACCATCATTGTCATATCGACGCTTCCATGGCAAAACAGTTTTCTCCTTCACGGCATTTCTATATATACTTTCTGCTAGTGCTGTCTGTTCTGCCCGCTCTAGTGCAATGAGAAGACTATTGACAGTGATGAAATTTGGTTTGGCAGAGTTCATCGATCGTATGTTTTCGTACAATTGCAAAGCCTCGACCCATCTTCCACCTTTTTCACAAGCACTAATTGCGGCATTCAAGCAGAACAAGTTTGGGGGCTCGGTCTTACCCATTTGCTCCACACCATCGATAAGAGGAAACATTGGAATTGGCAAGATGGAACCATCTAAAAATAGTAAAGGAAAAATCGATGCAAGCACACCAAGTGCATGTTGCCATTCTCCTGCCGCTTCGCAAGCACTAACAACAGAGGAGACTGTTTGTACAGATGGTTTCAAATCATCTTCTTTCATTCGCCTCAAGAGAGACAAAGCACACTCCCACCACTTGAGTTTGTGGCCTGTGGAACTAGTCTGCTGATGAATTCTTTCCCTATGTTCGGCTTGATTGCATGCAATAATGGCTGATCGATAGCTAGCCTCATCTGGTTTCACGCCATACATAGTTTCCATGTCGTTCAGTATTTGTACAGCCATATCCGGTCTATAACTTCTCCCACATGCGCTAATGACTGCATTTATAGCCCTCACGCCAACTCCTTTGTCATTCCGCAACCCCCCGTACAGATCAATGAGGTCCAAGGCTTCATCATACTGATCTGCCTTTGCACATGTAATCACAGCATAATTCAATGCACTAGTCGATACCAAGCCAGGACGAGGGAACATTCTCACAATTTCCAATGCCTCTTTCCACATGACTGGTTCTGCCAAAGAGCATACACGTAACATCGCTGAGAGACAGGCGTCATCAACTGGCTCAGCAATCAAGTCAAACACCCTACGTGCTGTCTGGTAGACACGTCTTGAATCGGTGACAGCACCATGATACCTAATAATCGATTCAAATAATGGACCGCCAACGTGAACATTCCTATCATCCACTGGCATCTTAGTTAATATACCTTCGAGTAGAGCAATTTTCTTAGTATGGGATAATTCAGTGTCAATCGAATTGGTAACAGCATAAACCAATCTATTATATGTCCTCCTTGTTGCAGAAAGATCTTTCGATTGCATTTCATAATACAGATACAGTGCCTCACGATGTAATCCCTGTTTTGACAATACTGATATAACCCCATCATAACAAATAGCATTAGGTGGTGGACATTTCTTCATTTCACGTAGTACTTGAACGGCAGTTCGATAGTCATTCACAGCCTCTGCCATCCATATAACTGACGAGTAAACGTAAACATTGAGTAAAGTAATACCAAAGTCCTCCTCCTTACGTGCCATATTAAGAAGGTGTATTGCAATATCAAATGCTATCCTAGGATCTATACCACCATTTATACTTGTCTTACGACAACGTGTAATGGCATTCACGTAAGTTATAGAATTTGGTCGTATACCACCCACTCTATTACGACGTGTGAGCTTCATTTCCTGTATAAGAGATAATGCATCGTGTGGGCTAGCACATGATAGGACAGTATTGTAGCTTATTACATCTGGGCGAATTATAATACTATTGGTTGTTGATGATATTATTGTATCATCAATGCCATTTGTCATACGATCGAGTAAGTCACGTGCACCATCATAATCTCCAGCATTGGCATACACCAATAGGACAGTATTGTAAGATACAATATCAGGAAATGGACCATTAATGATCATACCTTTTAGAACTATAGATGCCTCCATTTGTTGATTATGGTGTTCATCATTTCTGGCTAATGACAGTAGATACAAATTCATCATTTCAGTAGTAATAGCTGTTGTTGTTGTTGTTGTTGTTGTTGTTGTTGTTGCTGCTGCTGCTGTAGTACTATTAGTTGTCATTACCGAATTATTTTCATTCATCATACTTATTATCAATTTGGCCCTTGTACTATCACCAGCATTAGCAAATGCTTTTAGTAATGGCAGGCATAGCTCTGGAGTAATAGGTCTAATTACTTTTTTAGTACTCCTACCATCACCATCATCACCACCACCACCACCACCACCATGGAGTAAACTGTCCAAGAGGGAGAATGCAACATTCATTTGTCCAGCAGTAGCGCATGCTCCCAACACATATGAATATGTCTGTTCATTTGGTTCTGGACCGTGCTGTATCATCCGTCGTAGTATTGATAAGGCACATTGCCATCCATTATTATTATTGTTGTTGTTGTTGCTATTATTAATATTGTTATTTATTGACTTGGAACAAGTTGCAATAACAACATTGTAAACATGAACTGTTAATATAGGTTGTTCCAAATTATCATTGTTGTTGTTGTTGTTGTTGTTGCTGATGGCAGAATATTGTTGTTCAAAATCATTCAATAATGCAATGGATTCAACCATATCATCTATGCCCAATAATATACCTGATAGTATGTATGAATTAGGTGTATGTATATTATACATGTCCTTCATCTCACTTAGTAATGATTTTAGGTAGGTACTATTCCGATAGTTGGATGTAGTTAATATTGTTATATTATTATTATTATTATTATTAGTACTATCATCATCATTCGTTGTTGTTGTTGATGATGTTTTGTCTTGTGGATGTCTTCCTTTTCCCTTTTCAGTTTGCAAGGAAATTGTTGATGATGATTTTGACAGCATTTTTCTTTTTGTTACTGTTATTGGTGGTGGTTTAGCAATAGCAGCTATAACGGCAGAATAGGCATACATTATTGCATCCTGAGCAGCAGCAGCAGTAGCAGCAGCAGCAGAGGTGGGAGTGGGTTGTCCTCCTCGTTGCCGTCGTTCCATCGAATTGTCATACATGTCATGACAATAGGTACGACAAAATTGTAACATTGTCATATGCAAATAAGGTCTTTGTCCAAGTAACCGTATTATTGATGATGCATCTCTTGGTTTTATACATTCTGAGATGCGTCGTTGTTGCTTTTGTTGCTGTTGTTGCTGCGGTTGGTCATTATCATCATTACTATTGAATACAAGTAACAAATCGTCCATCATAGAATTGAGCAATTCATCAATACTACCATCGATATCATATCCATTATTAACTCGTCGTACCACCACTGTCGTCTTCTTTCGTGGATGCTGTTGTTGAATTATTACATCCTCGAACGATTTTAGAATTTCACGCGATGATAACTCGGATGACAGTTTCGACTCGTGAGTAGTGGTATTAGTCTTATCAGATTTCAAACTCTTCGTTTTTTGCATATACCGTCGTTGGCGTGGATATCGTGAATCGTTCTCCTTGTTGTTGTTGTTGTTGTCGTCATTATCATTATTAGCCACTTGATCATTATTTGGCATCTCCTTCTTCTTCTCGTCGGCCAAGAGAAGAAGTGGTGAGTATGATGTCCGAGCTGTTGATGACGACGACGATGATGATGATGAATGCGTCGATGGAAACAACGGCAATAATGAAGAAGAAGGAGGTATAACGAATGCTACTGCTACTATTGGTGTCATCGTTACGAGATTGATGACAACAACAACATGCGTGAAACGCAAGCGCCGCATCCTGGTAGCTCTGTGCTCTGAGATTCACACATATAATTTTTGGCGGGAATTCGATGTGAAAAAGTACAACTCAAAAATAAAGAGAACAATATGATGTGCAATGATGAGAACTAATATTTTCCCTCGATCATCATCATCATCGTCGTTGCTATTTTCACTGCCATTACTCCTGCTACTACACGTATTTTTTTATTCATTCGTTGTTACAAAGGTAGAAGGCAATGAATGTCGATTGGTAATGGAGAAGAATGAATGGGCAGCGGGGTGTATACCAGCTGTTAACTTTGTTGTTAAATGTAAGTCTTGGGTATTTTTCACTTTAGCTATTTGTATATAGATTCAATTCCGTATCATTTTTTCTTAGTCATGGATTAAAAATTTTTTTTCCTTTTCTACTGTGCAATTCTAGTGGTCGATTGTGGAGATGCAGCAATGTAAGTTCCTTTCATCTAAACCAACAAACGAAAAATCTATTCCGTAAATGATTCGTACACGCGTCAATTTCAAACCTCTCACCATTATCTCCTGCTGTGTATATATTTTGTTTCATCATTATTTTTGTACATTAAGGAATGATTTAACAGTCCGTTTTATTGATGAGAAAGATAAAGAATTGGGTCGAGATTACTTCGTGGCACCCTCTGGTCAATGTACAGCCACGGGATATGGGAATATTAAAACTATTACACCTAGGGGAGGGAATAGTGTATATATGGTTGCCACATGTGATTTATGCGGAGGTGGTAGCAGTAGTAGCAGCAATAGTAGAGCCGGTGGGGGAAGTTTGAATAGTGCCTCCATGCCCATTAATGGACAGGTCACTGACTGTTTTTGAGAATGTGTGAGAGAGAGTCGGTACATACATTATAACATCTGCATGGATGATACCATATAGTTTGAAAAATTGAGAACATTGGACAAAGATGGATTACTTTTCTTGGTTCCTATCGTCCCTGTCACGTCTCTCATTTCTGGGCCACGGACAGTCTTCGTTGAATAAATTCTCTCTCTGTAAGGCTCTAATCCTCCTAGACATGGCGAGCAAGGCTTCAATCAGTGATGGAGAACTCTATAAATATCTTCATTACATTCAGCAAGGACATGTACCAAGTTCCATAATCTGAATCCTTTATTTGAGTAATGCTAACAAGTAACAAGAACTTTTCCTCCTACGAGTTTAGGCGGCTTTTTGGGTCCGCCCTTGTGCGCGCATACAAAACTGGACCCAAATAGCCGTCTGAGATTTTTAACAACCCAACCCCTCTGAGACGATAGCTCTAACATGAATAATTGTCGTTCAATGATCTTGTCCTCGCACCAGTCCATCCAACACATCCCGACCACGCTATACCTCGCTTGTTGCGGTCGAATTTGTTGTATGTGACGCGCTGTGGACCTTCGCCTTGACATTACAAATTTGTTACATTTGTAGTATCAACATATAATGACCTAAAAGCCCGTATAGATGTCCAAAGAATGCATAAATATGTAAGCTAATGTAATCTACAACATTATTGGCCATACTGAATCCTTTTCCTGCTTGCCTTCCGTGTCAGCCTCGTCAATCTTTATCGTAAAACTACTCTTTCATCAGGGAATTTAGTCGGAATTGCCCTTAAATCAGTGGTCAAACACGACTCA
>Ga0247834_1005883_pt1 | contig 14199 bp, 7 predicted proteins | sample LaCruzMarch2015__8_FD_187118 | JGI IMG/M metagenome (GOLD analysis project Ga0247834, IMG submission 187118) | Freshwater microbial communities from meromictic Lake La Cruz, Castile-La Mancha, Spain - LaCruzMarch2015_12m | ecosystem: Environmental > Aquatic > Freshwater > Lake | place: Spain... | reverse complement strand
ATTTCTGGCATTACAAAAAAGCTATTTCTGGTGTATCTATAATGGTACTCTCAGCTTTGCTGCTACTGCAGTGATGATGGGTCACTCCAATTGAATAGGCTGAACCTATAATAATAAAATGGCTATTTTAAATGCCATAATAGTATTGGTTTGTGTATAGCAGCATATACATGATGGTGGACCCTGAAGCAGAATTATTATTACCCTTGTTATTATTTGAAATGGATGATGTCAAAGCTGACAAACCAGTTGCAATTACCAATTTAGACAATGATATAAAAAAACTAGAAGCAGCACACACTGCCTTTGCCTGTGCATCAAGCAAAGGCACCAATAAAAACGACAGTAGTACAGCTGCTACCAATGATGAAAAAATAGAAGTAAATGACAATGATGATGAAGATCGTAGTAGTAGTAGTAGTAGTAACAGCACCAATGTTCAATACATTGACGCTGCAGCTTGTAGGCAGCGCAGGCAAAACATGAGAGCAGCAGCCATTTACTTGTCTAGAATTGTTGAATCTGCTGCTACTACTACTACTACTACTTCATCTCCTATGGTTCCTTATCATCAAATGATGGAAAAACAAAAGCACCATGATGATAATAATAATAATACAAACGCATCTAGCAGTTTTATCAACCCTCTTTTTACTATGATGTCAAGAAGAGGGGAACAATTCAACCAGAACAATGGCTATAATAATGATGAAGACCATAATGCCACCAATCCTATCATGGTGGAAGCAACTAACACAGAACAGAAAAGTGAAACAGAGTCAAGTAGTGATGAGACTGAGGAAGAAGATGAGATTGAAAAAACAATCAATACTATGTTGTATAATAGTAGTAGTAGCAACCAAGACACACACAAAACCCCCCAATGCAGAGATAAAGAAATGAAACAATCACAAGAGCAAATGCGCCTCCTGACTATTGGCCTGCAGGATGTCCAGGTTAGATTTTTTCCTCAATTTTTTTATGCTTTTAACAGCTCTCATTTGAAAACAGAGTTCCTATCAGTTTCTGCTACGTGAAAACAATCTCTTGCGTCAGAGGCAGGAAGAAAGACAGCAGCTGATGCATGACCTCACAGAGGTGCATCAGCAAACCATGATAAATCATATTATGGGTATACACACTCAACTGCAACAAATACAGCAAGGGCAGCAGGCAATTCTCAGGGCACTCAAGATTTTTACAATAGCTTTTGAGATTGCTGGAAGTGGAAAACATAGTGCCTCTGACTCAGAAGGAGGAGAAGCAGCAAAAAAAGAAGTTTATACTGATACAAGTGATTTGGTTCTTGATCATCAAAAACCAACCACAATTCTACCATCATCATGCTTACCTAACCATAATAATAATAATACATATTTTATGCTGCCATCACCATCACCACCACCACCATCACTATCACAACAACAGTTCCCCTCAAGATTTTTACGACAAAACAGTAACAACAGGCATCATCATGTTGGGTGGTTTAGATCTGAGACTCCATCTCCCTATTCTTCTTCGCCTGCTCCAGAAGAGCAGCATGCTGCTGCTGCTGCTCCACCACTGCCATCACCACATGTACTGCCTTCTGCAGTAAATTTTCTTTTTTGATATCCAAATACATTTTTGAAATATGGTGTCACAGTGATTGTTGAAAATTATATAAAAGCATACATGTGTGTTATCATAGTATATATTTTGTGGTTGTATTGTTATTTTATACTTTTCTGTATTTGTCAAATCAGTATAATTAATATATAGATGGCCATCATCAATCATTTGTTTTTAATTGCTGTGTTGTATACCATAACACAAACACACACAGCTGCTGTTACAGCAAATAGCAGTTCTTCTTCGTCTTCTCCCGTTACATATGAGGCTATTTTTTATCTGACACTCAATACCTCTATATCATCCTCCTCCTCACAAAACTCTTCCTCATCGTCTCTACTGCTGGCATCTTTGTTGTTACCAAACACCACCACTGCTAGCATTGATGCAAACACTAATAATAATAGTGCATTATCATTTGCCAACCTAGAAAATAACATTGCAGCCTTGTTAGCACAAAATCTAAATCTGGCATCTGCTGCTCTCAGCAGTCTCAATATCAGCATAAATACTAGCATAGCCACAACAGCAAATGTGGGTGAGGCTACACCCATGTTGGCTGTAGCATGCCCCTCCTCTCCCCCTTCTTTTGTCAACGCCAGTACAGGCCTCTGTCAGGCATGCACTTCATGTCAAGGTCTCTATCAACTCAGCGCATGTGTCACATCAGATAGTGTTTGTGTGGCAAACTGCCCTGCAGGCTCCTATGCTCGTGATTATTACTACAATGGCCCTGGAGGAGGACTTCTAGGCTCCTGTACCTGGTAATGTATACAGTTGTGGATGTGCTTGCACTGTCATAGCAAACTGATATTTTGTATATTGCAGGTGTGCAGCAGGCTCCTATTCAGCCACAGTAGGTTCCACCTCGTGTGAGGCATGTTGGCAGGGAACATTTGCATCCATTCAAGGTGCTACCACCTGTCTCAATTGCAGTGCTGGCACAACTTCCCCCTTCAAGGGAGCTCAAATTTGTTTGCAGGTGTATCCTTACGCTGTAGACTCTTATTTAAGTTTGTTTTTTGTTTTGTTGTTATTTTGTTGAAATTGCTATATAAAAAGCAGCAGTTGCTGCTGCAGTCCAGAATACTATATAATAATCACATACTCATCATTTTCATATTCATATTTAAATAACTTCCCTCTATAGTTTGAATCCAACATACACACAAGTTAACTAAATAAAAATGCTAGCATCAAAAAATAATAATAATAAGCCTGCTGCAACCTTTACTTCTGTCCTATTCACCTTTTTTTTGGCTGCTGGTGTACTCACCCACTCTGTGCAGGCCTGCACGCCTTCACCTGGCACATACTGTCCTTCACCCACAGGCACAGCTGCTGCATGTCCTGCTGGGTACTACTGCACTGGTGACGCGCAAGATGATCACACTGCATGTCCAGTGGGCACATACAATGGTGGCACTGGCAGCTCTGCCCCTAACAGCTGCCAAACTTGCGCTGTGAATATGGTAGCACTCTCCACTGGGCAAAGCGCCTGTCAGCCATGTCAAGCAGGGACTTTCTACAGTGCTGTCAATACCTGCTCTGTTTGTGCTGCAGGAACCACTTCCACTGCAGGTTCTACCCAGTGCACAGGCTGCTTGGCAGGCAGCGCTTCTTCTATGGGCTCTGGTAGCTGCTCCACTTGTCGCCCTGGTTCCTTCTCAAGTGTAGCCTCTGCTCCTTCTTGCACATTGTGTCCTAGTGGCACCTACACCTTCACAACCACAGCAACAGGAGGCTACTCTGCAGTGTGGGGTGCCACTTCCATCACACAGTGTCTGTCCATCCCCAACTCCCCAGCTGCCCCGCTGGTGTGTTTACCTGGTACGCGCATGGTGGGGGCAGCCTGTCTTGCCTGCCCCATAGGTTATTATTGCCCTCAGATATCACAGTATCCCAACACAGCAGGTCAGGTTCGCGCCTGTCCTCAAGGCAGCATGTCGCAAAATACAGGCGCTATTGCTGCCACTGATTGTGTGGTGCCATCCATTTTGTTGCCTTTCAGTTTTGCAGAGTGTGGAATCACGCCTGGTGGTGGTGGTGGTGTCTCCATCTTGACATCACTCAATGCCAAGGCCATGACAGTATCCCTAGACACTGCCACCATTTTCTTTGCTACTTCTACAGCAGTCTACAGGCTTTTCCTGCAATCCAACACATTGGAGCTGCTGGCTGGTCAAGAGGGTACCTCTGCCTCTCCCACCAATAGTGCCACCAATGCCATTGGCAGCTCAGCGCGTTTCACACAAATCACAGCCATAGGTGTTGACCTGGACCTGCCAGAAGCATCAGTGGTGGTGGTGGGTGATGGCTCAGCCATACGGCTTGTTGATGTCTATACACGCCAGGTGACCTTGCTTGGAGCCATTGGTGATGTGGCTTCAGCAGGTGGTATAGCACTTCGACGTGACACCTCTTCTGGGATACGCTATGCCTATGTTTCAGATGCATTGAATCATCGCATTGAGGCCTTCAATATAGATTCACCTTCGCAGACCAGGCTTTTGGTGGCTGGTGATATTGGTGGCACACCTGGTTACACCAATGCCTTTTCTCACAGTGCAGCCTTTAATGCACCCAGGGGGTTGGCCTTTTTGGAGCATGCCATGAATTCTAGTCGCATGCTATTGGTGGCTGATTCCAATAATGGTGTGATCCGCGTGGTGGATACGCTGACACTCATTGTTTCTACATGGTTTTCTCCCTTGGATACCACCAGCCCAGAAATGACATTGCCTATTGGTGTGGCTGTTTCCAATACCCAAGACACCATTGTATATGTGGCAGATGGTGGCAAGCAACAGATTGATGCCATTCAGTTTCCTATTGCGCTGGATCATACAGTCAAGGTGCTCACTCCGCTAGTCTACGCTGCAAATGCAGTGGGTAGCCACTTTGTTGCCGCTGTGCCTTATGGTTCCATCACCACTGGTAGCAGCAATACTGCAGGCTACAGCCAGTTGCTGGTGCTTGATGGCACCACCAACACTTTAAGCGCATTGGTGCAGGACATGCTTGCTAATTCAGCTGATGGGGGAGGCTCTGTGGATACATGCCATCTCACCTGCCAAGTTTCAGGTTGTGCTCCATTGAGCGCCACTGCCCTGTGTGGAAATTCCTTTTTGGACGAGGGTGAACAATGTGATAATCCCAATCCAGGTAGTGGTTGTTTTAGTGAAAACTGTACTCTTAAAACAGGAGCTGCATGCCCAGTGGGTCAGAATGGTGTTTGTTTGGATCCTTGCCCTGCCTACCATTATGCCTATGATGGAAATTGGTATTGCGCTGCCGATTGTGCAGTCTTGACACCACAGCAAGGCTATACTGTGGATAATCACTGTGTATTGACTGATATTGATGAGTGTGCAGTCAATACAGACACATGCCACCCCACTAAAGCCATGTGTGTCAATACCCAGGGCAGTTATGAATGCAAGTGTTTTGGTGGCTACTTTGGTGATGGGCGCAATTGTTCAGATGTGGCCTATGCTGTCTATACATTGATAGATATACCTTCCATTTCAAGTGCCACCCTTGTAGCCCAAGACACAGTTACTGTGGCATTGATGCAGGTATCCTCTCATTTTTTATTTTTTATATTTTTTATTTTTTTAAATTTTTTAAATTTTTTTAATAGGGCCTGAAGTCAGCCTATGCCTCTGCACTGACTGCAGTGGTGCCAGCGCCTCTATTGACCTCACCAAGTTTTGCTTCAGACAATGTATTGGTCTTGGCACAGCGCTTTACTTCATATTCACTTGACCCTTCTTTTAGCAATACATCCACACGCCTGGAGCTTGTCACTCTGTTTGAAACACTCACATTGGCGACTGATGTAGTTTCCACTATTTCCTCTGGTTCCATTGCCACAACACTTTCCATAGCGCTCTTTGGCACAGACACAGGTGGGGTCAAGGTGTTTCAGAAGCCAAAAACACGCACTCATAGAGCCTCTTCCTTTGTGACGCCTACAATTTTGGGAGGGTGGGGGATGAACATCACAAGTGTAGCATACAACAGATCCTGTATTTTGGAAAATGCCCCCACACCAGGCTTTGAGTCAATCTCGCCGCCTGGTGGATGCTGGCAGGTGGAAATGATCTACATGGGAGGCCAAGAGCTCCGCTTCAGCGATGAATCTTCAGTGGAAATTAAGCAGTCCAAAAATGTGCTTTACCTACCGCGTATTGAACGAAATCCAGATACTCTGGCACCGCTTGTACCTGCACAGACCTTGACCATGTCTACAGGCACTTATTTTCCCTGTGACGTCACTGCTACCTCTGCAGCAGGTGCAGGCCTTACAACCAAGGCAACTGCATGCTGTCTCCGATCAGTGGAGGCCAACTACCGCCCTAATGCAGCCTTTGCTTCTTTTTTGAACTCTGCAAGTTTCAACCAGGCTGTCCCACTTGCCACCTGTGCTTCAGCCAGCAATCTTAATGATACCTTTCCACAGTCTGACATTGTGTTTGAGCTACCCACGCTTAATGGTGAACAAACAAATGACTTGGTTGTGGGTCATATTGAGGGCATGCCCAGCAGTGAGGTGCGCTTGCTGGAGACCATTGACTATACTACACGCACCTTTAGGGTCATGTTAGTCCTCGAGGAAGGCGACTTGCGCAAGCATGCCTCTATGACCCAGGGCATTACAGGCGCAGACTACAATATGACCTTTTTTGTAGGCCTTGCCAATTTCAAGGGCACCAATGGTGGCTCTGTGCTTAATACAATGAATGTTCAGCAATACATCACTGTTTCCAAGTCCAATGAGCTCACTATTTCGACTTTTGGCGCTAATCAGGACCCTCTCATTAGCTCAGAAACCATGCAGCTGATGCGTATCAAGGTCACTGACTACTTTAACCCTGTACAGTACCTCTACTACCTCCAGGTACTTTTTTAGTTTGCAATTTTTTTTATTTTTTTTGATAAAAAACTAAGCTGATATGAGCAGGTTATCATGACACTACCCTCTCACTTTGTTTCGCCGCTGGGTGGCTCTATTGTGCCTCTGGATAGCGTGCGCTTGATCAAGCTGGGCGGTGGTGCAGTGGCAATCGCCAACTCGCCAGCATGGCAACAAGTGTGTGATAGTGCAGATGGGATCTACTTTTTTGCCAACACGTCACTGCAAGCACTTGTGGATCGTGCACAGAGCCAGATATGCATCCAATCAGATCTGCAGATGTGCTATCCCCCAGCCCAGACTGCCAGTGTGATTAGTTTTGGCTTGCCACTGCCCATAGGTTTCATCACAGACTCTGATTTTGCTGGTGCTAGCTTGGGTAATCCATCCAGCCTGCAGGTTGAGTTCATAGTGCAGGCCTTTGATAATGCAGCCAAGGCCAATATCTTCACTTCAATCTCCATGGCTGTACAGCTTTCTGCCTTGGGATACACAGCCCAATGTGAGACCATGAGTGCTGCACAGACGCTTGCTGATATCATCAAGGGGAATATCTACATTGGCACTGCCACTACAGACTATGAATGGGATGCCACTATGCAGAAACAGACTGACATACAGACACCAGGCAGCACCCCAGCCAGCAGCCTGGAATTTCAGACCACTACTGTGCAGGGCAGTGTCATGACTTTTGCTGCACTGGGTGATCCTACCTACTTTGAGGATCCCAGATACCAAGGTCAAACTGTCAATATTAATGAGATTTTCACTATTCATTTTCTTGAACCTCTAGGCGGTAAGGGGGGTGACACACCCCACTTTAATGCAGTCAAGGCCCTCTTTTTTGCAGGAGGGGCTTTCTCACTGGTAAAAGATCCAGTAACCCATGCCATGTGGATGCAGCCCACCACAGCACTGCTGAATATTTGCCCATTGAGGCCAACAGTGGGCAAGCTGGCATGTCTTACACGAGTAGAAAGCACATTCAAGGACAATGTACTGACACGCTCGCCCACAGCAGTGATTGAACTGCGCATGAGCGATCCAACCAGCATAGTTGAAATGCAGGGACTCATGTCCCAGATGCTACTTCAGGGGGGTAGTAACAGCTTCACCACACAGCTGGGAAGCGGGTTTTACTCTGAATTGGCATCCAAGCTCAACCTAAACAATCGCTACAGAAAGGCCTATGTGGTGAATCCAGTCATGAATTGGCAAATGGATGCTATGCAGGTGGCACAGCCTGGTGCAACTGCATTCACAGTCTGCACCAAAATCATAGGCATTGCCATGGTCACCCTACACAGTGCAGATGGGCAGCAGCTTGCACGCAGGCTGCTCTCGACTGATCTTGACTTTTCTCCTGCATTTTTTCATGATAGTGACAATGATGCATATGATGTGGGTGATGAGGCTGAAGATGTGATATCCTTTGAACAAGCACATGAAGAAGGAGGCAATGGAAGAATAATATCAGATCACATTTTGCTTGATAGTCCTCATCATTTGGTATCTGCTGCTCCTATTATATGGAATAAAGATGCTATTGTTTTGAATCAAAATGATGATGATGATAATCATGATCAAAGGAGGAGAAGAAGGCTACTACAACAACAAGTAGATAGCTCTAATTCATTGACACCATCAAAGCAGCAGACGTCCAATTCGCTAGTGATGGCGCTCAATGTCCCAGGATATGATGCAGCCTCACAGTTGTGCCCCAGCATAGGTGCCACACTTGCCAACTGTAAGATAGTACAGTACACCATGCAGGTGCAAGGGTTCAGTGCACAGCAGCTCTGCTCATCCCATGATGATGGAACACTTGGCACTATTCTCAATGCAGGAGTGCAGACCAACCTCATGCAGGATGCCAACCATGCCTCCAATGTGACTTATGCACTGGTTATGGATTTTTCAGTGAGTGGATGTCCGCCTGCATCTACTTCTCCTGCAGCAAGAAGGCGATTGTTTGCTGATAGTATGCAGCTTGTGATTGTCATTTCCAAGGTGCTTCTCAATGTAAACAATGGGGTAACATCCATTGACCCCTCACGGTTGCAGTATATACAGTTTTTCATGAATGCCACTATCATGCAGGAGCTGCTTGGGGGCTCTGCTACCATTGTCACTAAAGACCCACAACTCAGCATCCCTGCTACTGGATTTAATGGATCATTTTTTGGCAATATCACCATCATATGGGGCAATGTCACCAAAAACTATTCCAATATCACTGATATTCTGAATCAGCGCAACCCTCCACCAGATAAAAATATCACTAATAATGATAGATATTTTTTCATCACTGATGCACCACAAAGCAGTGGGAGGAGACTATATTCAGCTCCTTCCTTATATGAAGCTGTGGCAGTGCTGACTGCTAATGGGCTACTGGCACTGACAGTTATATTTGTGTTTTCTTCATTTTGATATTTAAATTATAATAATATTAATATTAAATTGTCTGTTTGGTTTAATATTTTTTGTGTGTTGTTTTTAAACCACTTTTGTGGATATAAATATAGTTTGATATTTTATTGTGTGTATTGTTGTTATTACAAGTTATGTCAATAAGACACAGTGGAAGAGGCTCTCCTGGTAATAATGTAGGGGTGTCAACAAGAAGTAGAGGACAGCTTTCGCTGTCTCAAGCTCCTTCTTTTAGGATTTCTCCATATCATGAACAGCATAAGCTTCTTGATAAGCTTCAACGAGAAGAAAAGAAGAGGTTGGAAGCTGAAGCAAGGAGATTGGAAGAAGAAAGAATAGTTATTGAGGATGAGGATGAGGATGCTAATCATGCTGATAAAGATGGTGGCATAGTTGCTCATACTACTACTGCAACCAACAAAATAGATGATATCATGCCATTCTCTGATCTAGCAGCAGAATTAGAGTATGCTCACTTGGCATTGAATACTCCTACTAAAAGTAAAACCCATGACAGTGGCATTAATAGTGAAGATGGTGGAGGAGGGAGGCGAGCAGCACAGCTTGAAATTGTAAGAGGGCTTGTCTCACGTATTTTCTTGAATGTCAACAACAAAGATAGAAAAAGAGAAGCATTGTATGCACTATTGCAAATTCTCATGCCCTCTGAAGATCGTCAGAATGTGTATGGGATGAAGACACGCAGGCTCATGTCACTCATGGCAGATGCTATTGGCAACTTCAGACCAGAGGTTGCAGCCAGATTGCGGTCATGGCAGCCAACTATCTGTAGGAGCCCTATTTTACCACCAAATCAAAATGCCATTGTGAGCCTCCCTGAGGTACAGATAGCTGCTTTGGTACCAACACCACCACCAAACTTTTTTGCAGCAAGCCTGATGGATATTTCCAGAGCATGCAAACAGTTAACAATGGCATATCTCATGCAAGGTGCAGATGAGGTATCATCCATGTCAGAAGATACTGATATCATAATAAACACATCACAGCGTGGGGTGCTGAGTGGACTCATTGGGAAAATGGATAACCAAGGTTGGATTTTATTTCTGCGTGTTTTGCTCAAAAATGTGAGTATTGGAATTGGCCCAGCCACTGTTTTAGCTGGACTGCCTCTACCTGGTGCTGGTGCTCTGTATGCCAGGCAGCGTAGTCTGAGTGCACTTGCAGACGCGTGCTGCAGCTTTGTGGAAAAGGACCATGCAGTAGAGGGAGGAGCTGCTACTAATGATAAAAGCAAAAACCAAATCAAAATAGCAGTGCAATGTGGTATTGCCTTTACACCTCAGACATGTGAGTGCATGCGAATGCCATATCTCTTAAAGTGGATTTTTTCACGTGAAGAGCAACTCAGACATCCTATAACTCCCATACATGCTCGTCTCTTGATTCTTTTGGAAAAGGGTAATTGGTATGTACCCCTCAACAATTCAGATATTACTCGCATGGTGAATCTGGAGGAGGATCAAGCGCTCCATGTGAAGAATCGCAAAAGGCATCTCTTGCTGCTACGTGAGTTTAAAAAGGCAAATATGATTAACATTGAAAATGCCAAGGGCTATATTTTACATTATACTTTATCAGCTGAAAGCCATGGTCTGATTGTCTTTTTGCTTAGGGATGTATCAGAGGCTTTTGATGGTGGGGTGCAAATTGCAGATGATATTGTGGCCATGGAGCCTGTTTTACCAGAGACTAAGCAGATGAGCAAAAAAGACTTGCTCATGTCTTTTATAAGGCATCCACTTGTTATTGATATTGATGGAAATGATGAAAGGGGAGAAGGTAAGAGTGAAATAGTTTATTCTGGCAAAAATAGACTACAGGTTGTGACTGCTGCCGCAGCATCTGGTGTTATTGGTCATGGTGCAAGTGGAAAAAGGAATAATGGTAGTAGTAGTAGTAGCAGTAGCAGTAGGAAAAAAAAGAGTGGCATAACTGCATCTTTATTTTCAGCCCATGTGTCTGTAAAAATCAGCAAGTCAGTAGCAGAGGCAATTGCACTCAATACACGAAGCAGAGAGGCAGCTGCAGCTGCAGCAATACACAATGATCAGCCTCAAAAAAATTCAAGGAAAACTGCTACAAAAATAGCTTCTACTGTGGCAGAGCAGCTCAGAAGAGGTCGCTCCGCTGCTAAGCCTAAGAGTGATGATAATAATAAAACAAAAAAAGAATCATCACCTAAAAAAACACCAGCATCCACTGGGCCTATTTTGCGCAGTAGTAGTAGTAGAGGTATACCTTCTCCAGCACTTTCCCTTCCATACACACACACACATGAGCAGCAGCAACAAGCAGCACATCCACAAAAAAAAGGTGGTGATGATGATGATAAACGCATAACAAGAAGTAGCAACCGTGGTGCAGGTGAAAGCAGGGTCTATTATAATAATCTAGATGCTAGCAGTACCAGCAGCAGTGATGTGGATGATGATGTGTTAGAGCATGGACAAAAAGGAAACCCAAATAAAAAAAGACAAGAGGAGGAAAACAGCAAAAGTAAAAAAAAAAACCAAAAAAGGAAAGGGGTAGATTTAGAGGAGGAAGAGAAAGACAGAGAGCACATCATAGCACAGATAAAGCTGGATGGAGACAGACTTCAGGCTCATGTATCAGCAGCAGCAGATCGCGAAGGTGTCAAGCTCTTCTCAAAAAATGGGCTGGATGTGTCACATCTCTACAGTGATGTGCAAAATGACCTGTATAATGCAATAGGAAGAGGAATAGGAGGAGAAGGCGAGGTACCATGCATACTGGATGGAGAAATCATTGTGGTAGATGCTGCTGGAAAACCATTACCCTGGGAAAACCAAAAATGGCGCTACAACAAATGTGAACCATTAGAAGAAGAAGCAGCACCAGAAAGTGTGAAAACAATTGTGACTCGTTTGCGCTCAGCTGCACGCTCAGCAACTACTACTACAATAGAAGAGGAAAGTGGTGGTATTATTGCATTGGAATACAGTGAGTCAGAGCTGGCTGGGGGAAGCTGGGAGGATGGTGAGGATCAAAATTTATCTTTTCTTCCTGCATCTAGGTAAAGCTAATATTGTGAATATTTTGGATTTTAATTTTAATTTTTTAATTTTTTTAGAGCTGCCTACTGGGGTGGACCTATGGAGAGATCACAGCGCAAGGCACATTTATTAGTGCAACAAAATCATAAGAGTGATGGTGGATGCAAGCTACGCTATGTGGTATTTGATATCGTCATGTGGAAAGGGGAGGACATATCTCAGTGGCCTTGCAAGCGGCGTTTTAAGCTTCTTGAAGATAAGTTTGAACAAAAACTGCGTACCAATACAAATCATGTGCGTGTCATTGAAAACACCCAGTACATCAAAACAGCACATGAGCTGGTGGAATTGCTTAGGGAAGCAACCAAGTTAAAATTGGAGGGGTATGTCCTCAAAGATCCCACTGCCCCCTACTACTTTCAAAAAACACGCTCTGTCCAAAAAGTTAAGCTCACTGGCCCTGAAATTAATGTGGGGGTGGTAGGGGTAGGGTTCTCCCTGTCAATCAATCCTCGTAGGTGGGGTCTCTTGACAGCGGTAAAGGTACGTAGTGGCAGCATCAGTGATGATACAGCCAATTTTGATGATGATGATGGTGATGGATTTTCTGTAGATCAGGGTGACTATCAAGAAGAGGAGGAAGGAGGAGGTGTTTCTACAAAAACAAAACAAAATCAGCATCAATTTCTCATCACGTATTGTCGAACAGAAGTCTTAGAAGGAGATAATTTAAACTGTGCATTTGAACAGGTGTTTCTTTGTAATAGCAAGGTGAATGTCAAAGATATCATTGGTGGGGTCCACAATAGACCACAAAAAAGAAAAAGAAATGATAATACTATTATTGCTACTGCTCTCACACATAAAAAGGTGATTGAATTGGATCAGTATAGTGTGTTTGTTGATTATTATGTACCAGGAACAAAGAAGTGGCTGAGGGTGAGGTGGAAAGCACGTGAAAACAGTGAGGAAAATCAGGATTGTGTGCTCTTGATTCAAGAAGATGCATTGAATGATATTCAGTGGATATGCAATCCATTGGAATGTGCATTCAGCCTCTCTCTACGTGGCGACTTGCGCCCTGTAGTGCGCACTCTGCAATATGGTATTGGTGATGCTTCATCCGAAGTACCATCAACAGAAACACACACAAAAAAAAAGAGGACAGATATTGCAGCAACAAGCACAGCAGAAAGAGAAGAAATGTGGTTGCCTAGAAACCCAGTGGGTCGCGTAGAACTTGTCCTGCATCATCAGTCATCACAACAATGGGATTCATTGGCCTCCATACGTGCGAAATTTAATGAGGCACAGCAGATAGCAACATGTGTGGAGAATCACACGCTTCGACGCATAGCCAGATTACGCTCCCTCCCCCCTAAACGAGAAAATCTAGAAGAAATAGGGCGCACTGTAATTGCTTGGCTCTCATCTTGCATAGTTAGTGATGGTGGTGGTCAAAGTGGTGAAGCAATAAAGGAAGCAGAGGAGGAGCTTGATGAACTAGCTGCACGTACAAAAAAAAAAGGTGCTTTAAAGAAGCAGAAGAGCAGTGGACAAAATAAGAATGATGAAGGCGAAGAATGGCCTCAGATACCCCCAGGCAGTTTCATCACTATTGATGGGCTCTCTGATACTTTAGAGGGTGCAAAAGCTAAGCTTCTGAAACTAGTCCCTTCTCTCTCTACACATGAAGACAGCAAACAATTGCTTGGTATAGCACTAAAAAAACTCACAACAGAAGAACGCAAGGCCATGGCATTCTTGAAAGCCCCATCCATGTGGCTGCCTCTTCAAGAGGCACAGCGACAAAAATCAATCAAAAAAAAAGATCAGTCCTTTTTTCCTCCTTCAGCGGATGAGGCCTACAAAACTGCTTTCATGGAAGGAAATATGGAAAAATATATTAAACGGCTTAAAGAACTACAACAGCAATCTACTTCTGGTACTAAGCTTCAAGCGCTAGTGCTCCCATGCGCCAATACTTCTGCATCAGCCTCTTACTTGGTTGATACCGCTGCTACTACTATCATTAAGAAAAAAGATAATACTGAAAAGAAGAAGAAGAATAATAATACCCTCCTTCAACCATCCTCTTCCCTCCAGCAAATAAAAGAAGAAAAAGAAAAAACTCCATCTCAAGTAAAAAAAACGCAAACAAAAAAATCCAATAAACAGGGACAAAAAACAAAACAAAAA
>Ga0247834_1005876_pt1 | contig 14207 bp, 14 predicted proteins | sample LaCruzMarch2015__8_FD_187118 | JGI IMG/M metagenome (GOLD analysis project Ga0247834, IMG submission 187118) | Freshwater microbial communities from meromictic Lake La Cruz, Castile-La Mancha, Spain - LaCruzMarch2015_12m | ecosystem: Environmental > Aquatic > Freshwater > Lake | place: Spain... | reverse complement strand
CACTGATTTTCTAAATAGAACTTTTGCCATGTAGGAGAAGAAAAAATTGCAAAAATCTGATTTCCCTTAATAATGCCTAAGGAGAAGTACTCTACACCAGACAACTTGATGTCGTTTATAAAGCGATTGACTTCTATGTTTTCTATAATATTCAATGACTTTTTTATACTAAAGACTCAAACCAGAATTATTTAAATAAAATAGTCAATTACACACCATTAAGCAACAAAAAAGAAATAAAGATAAAATTTTAAGTAATTTAATTATTAGGACTGATTTTAACTTTTGAAAACCAGGGACCTATTACTAGATAAAACCTGTTCTCATGCAAGCTTGTAGCTTTCTTTGTTATAACGAGGGCTACTGGACTTTGTGAGTTTTCATTTTTAACCTAGGTTTTAATAATTTCTAAACGAAGTCTGTGTCTCCAACAAACAAGCTACAAAAGATTTTCTCATCTGCTACCTATATGCTACCTGGACTAAATTTCGTTAATTCTAAAAACCTCTGAAACCGTTTGTGGAAGTGGTGGGCGCCGTAGGAATCGAACCTACGACCCGCTGATTAAGAGTCAGCTGCTCTACCAACTGAGCTAGGCGCCCGCTTGGCTATATTTCTAGCCTAAATTAGTGTGTATGTCGACCCTAAAATACAAGATACACAAATGTATTTGTAATGCCGAGCCCATGTTTTATAGGTCGACATTACACTGTTTTTATTCGGCATCAATAACTTCAAGCAATTCCACATCAAAAATTAAATTTGCATTTGCAGGAATAAGTCTGCCTGCACCACGATCGCCATATCCTAATTCTGATGGAATATGCAAACGACGTTTGCCTCCTGGCTTCATGGTAGCTAAGCCTTCTTCCCACCCCTGAATAACCATGCCGACACCGTGGGTATATTGTAGTGGTTCACCGCGATCAACGGAGCTGTCAAATTTTTGACCATCTTCAAGAGTACCTGTGTAATGCACAAATATAATTTGTCCGGCCTTTGGTGAATTACCAGTGCCTTCTGTTACATCTTCGTATTTAAGTCCAGAAGCTGTTGTGATCATGATTTATCCTTTTAAAAGTAAAAGGAAATATTAGCTTGCTAATGTCTGTTTTTCAAGCGTCGATGGAAAGTTTTGAGGGTTTCTGCGGCTTTATCAAAAAGACTACCTTTTTTAAAAGTACCCACTACTTGCCCCTCTGCATTGATTTTCATACCGGCAGGTAACCCTGTCATCAACTCAATTGCTTCACATACGGTATCAACACCCCAAATATGAAAATTACCATGTGCAATGTCTTCCACAACCTCAGGACGTAATGTAAGGTTTGAAATATTTGCATTGGGTATGATAACACCTTGAGTTTTTGTAAAACCACGCTCTTTGCACAGGCGATGAAATCCTTCAATTTTCATATGAATTCCACCCACCACTTGTGAGCTGCCAAATTGGTTAATCGAGCCAGTAATAGCAAGGTCTTGACGTACAGGAACATTTGCAAGCGACGAAAGTATTGCTATCAATTCAGCCATCGATGCACTATCACCCTCTACATCCGTATAGTTTTGTTCAAAGGTAAGTGAACAAGAACATGAGAGGGGAAATTTTTGGGCAAATACACCGTTTAAAAACCCCTCTAGAATGAAGGCACCTTTTTGCTGTATTGGCCCGCCTAATTCTGTTAAGCGCTCAATGTTCACAACCCCTTGCTCGCCCACATATGTTCTAGCACTTATACGCGCTGGAATTCCAAAACTGCGATCACTAATACTTAAAATTGTTAATCCATTTACTAATCCAATTTTGCTTCCATGAGTATCAATCAATACCTGGTTACGCTGAATATCTTCTAAAGTACCGTCTTCCATACGAGCATTGCGGCGGCGACGCTGTAAAAGAACTTGCTCTATTATTTTTTCATTTATAGGTTTTTTTGAAGATTTTTCACTAGCAACTATGTCAGCTTCAGCCAAAATATCACTGATCAATTCAAATTTTCCAGAAAGTTTGCTTCGGTCTTTTGCCCATCGTGAACTATAACCGGTTAAGTAAGAAATAGCCTCTGGAGTAATGTCACGGTTTGTTTCTTTTAGACACGTGGAACGAATAAGCTTTTGGTAATTGGTAATATTTTCCGGAGTTGCAGGCAAGTCTGTATCTATCTCTGCACGTATTTTAAAATATGAAGAAAAATCAGGATCCTGTTGAAAAAAACTATAATACCAAACAGGAGATGCCACTAAAAAAACTTGCAAATTCAATGGAATTGAACGAGGACTTGGCGCATCATCTAAAGGTGTTCCACCTTCACGATAGCGTTCTCTAATAGTAATTTTACTATCACGAAGTGCTGATTTTAACATATCCCATGCATCTTCATCTTTAGCGATTTCATCGGCGCGCAACACTAAAATCCCCCCATTTGCGCGATGCAAAGCTCCAGGCCTAATTAATGTAAAATTTGTTTCAACACTGCCGGTTGATGAATTATTACGATATTTAATTGATCCAAATAAATTTTCATATGTGGGATTTGATTCTAAAACGGCTTGTGCTTCGGGCTTTTGAGAGTGATCAATAATAACGTTTATACCATAGCGCTCAATCACTGCCTTACTGAGCTTCGCTTTTGGATTTTCTTCATCAAACAAAAGGGTGAGATTTTGCAAAAGATCACGTTTAAATTCATCAATCCATCCTTTTAAATGAATTGAAAATTCTTCTTTATAAGCTTGAAAATGTGGTGTGAGTATTTTTCGCGCAGTGCTTTGTTTAAGTTGAGAAATTTGTTTTTCAATTCGCTGGTTAGCTATGTTTGCAGCAATGCTTAATCGTGCCAATGAATTCCTTAAAGTCACCATGTCTTTTGGTGAATTATTTTCCTCGCACGTTTCTACGGTCTCTAGTGGTTCTAAAAACAAACCATCTATACCAGATATAAGTTCAAAGCCCTTGGCTTTTGCAAGATTTTGCAACTCTTGAGTTTGTTGATCAATTTGTGCTTGCTGATACTGACTAAGACTTTCAGTTTGCTTGCGAAACTGGCTAGATGTAAAAATTTTTCCAAGGATGGTACTTACACTTTGCAGCAATTCCGTAGTTTTTGATTTAAGATACACACCCTGACCAGAAGGTAACTTAAATGGCAGAGGCCTGTTATTCTCTAAAAAATTATTAACATAAACCCAATCCGATGGAGGAGGAAGTTTCTTAACATATTCTTGTAAATATCCCATGGTTGTGCTCATACGACCACTTCTGTCATCTCCAATAACAAAAATATGAAAACGTTTGTTTCGCATTTTAAGGCCAAACTCAATAGCTTCTTTAGCACGCTCATGAGAAGATAAATCAAACAAAGAAATAGGAAATTTATTTAAGCGATTTTTTGGCAAAAATACTGCTGGACTGCAAGGATGCAGCGGAATGCCAATTTGTTCAATAGGAATAGGTTCTTTCATAGTTCTATTATGAATGAACAACTGTTAAATCATTCTTAACACACAGGCTGGAGTGTTATTTTTTTTTGCAGTATTGTGTAAGCTAGCACTTTTACCATGAAGCACAATAATGGCATCACCTAAAACACTATTTGAACGCGGTTTAGCTTTCACCATTTTTTCAAGCCGGTGGCTGCAAGCCCCTTTATATCTCGGATTAATTGTAGCGCAAGGTATTTATGTGCATAGATTCACAAAAGAGGTATGGCATCTTGTTGTTAGTTTAAAAGTATATACTGAAACTGGAATCATGCTGGTTGTGTTGAATTTGATCGATGTCGTAATGATTTCAAATTTATTGATCATGGTAATTATAGGTGGCTATGAAACTTTCGTAAGCCGACTAGGAATGGATAACCACCCTGACCTACCTGAATGGCTTGACCATGTGAACGCAAACACCATGAAAATAAAACTTTCAATGGCATTAATTGGTATTTCTTCTATTCATTTATTAAAAACATTTATTAATGCTCCAGAGATGCTAGAAGTAACAATTAAATGGCAAGTAATTATTCATGTGACATTTATTATCTCAGCCATAGCATTGGCGTACACAGCAAAAATTTCACAAGACAGCTTAGAGGCATTAAGTGCAAATAAGCATTGAAGCAATTACAAATGTTTTGAAAAATCACTTAAGTGAAAATGCTGTTTTGTCAGTCATTGATGAATCAGAGCAACATCGTGGACACAAAGGTCATAACCCTAGTATTGGTGTCACACATATCTTTATAAACCTAGTGTGGGAGGATTTTGAAGGGTTGTCACTTATAGAACGCCATAGATTGGCAAATGCATGGCTTGACGATTTTTTTAAACAAGGGCTGCACGCAGTAAGATATTGCTTAAAAACACCAGGTGAGAATATAGAATTATGATGCCCATGGTACTAGTTGTTGATGATGATATGCGCCTTAGGGATCTGCTTGGCAAATTTTTAAGTGATTACAGTTACCGAGTGCAAACCGCGGCAAATGCTGCGCAAGCACGCGCTCAACTTGCATCGCAGCATTTTGACATGATTATTCTTGATATTATGATGCCAAAAGAATCAGGACTAGAACTATTAGCATCATTAAGAAGTGCTCAATCTTCTTACAAACAAATACCTGTAATTTTATTAACAGCTCAAGATGGATTGGAAGAAAAAATCCACGGATTAATGTCTGGCGCAGACGATTATTTGACCAAACCTTTTGAACCCAAAGAATTGATTGCTAGAATTGAAACCGTTTTAAGACGCACAATAGCCCCACGCCCCGTAGGTATTGATTTATGCTTAGGTGATTTTATTTTTAAAGTTGAAAAAGCAACTCTATTTAAAAATGATAAAGAAATTCACTTAACATCAACAGAACAAATGATGTTACGCATATTATCGCAACACCCTTACCAACCTTTTTCAAGAACTAACTTGGCCCATCGAATTGGATTTGTTATTAGCGATAGAAGTATCGATGTACAAATCAATAGATTAAGGCGCAAGCTGGAGGACGAAACAGGTAAATATTTAAAAACAATTAGACATGTAGGATATGCTTTATGTCCAGATTCTTAAATGCAATTTCTAACCCGAAAAGGTTAATAAAAAAAACCCTGCCTACAAGTTTATTTAGCAGAGCTTTAATTATACTTTTGATGCCCTTGCTATTAGTGCAGGTGGTGCTTGGCTATATATTTTTTGATCGCCACACAGAAACAATCTTACGGCAACTTTCTAAAACCATTGCTGGTGACGTAGCACTTGTTATGGACTGGGTGGAACGCGACCCGAAGTCGATTAAATCAATTCAAAAAGCTGCGCACAAATATATGCATCTCGATGTCAATTTTGCGCCCAAAAACACTTTAGAAAAGTATGGATCTCATAAAGATTCTTGGTTGTATGGATTCATGGAGAATGCACTAGACGAAGCATTAAATGCTAAACAATTATCTGCAGGCAAAAAACCTTCTTATTACCTAAGAATGCGCAACAACAATATATATATTTCAGTTGAAGCGAAAAAAAAAGGAATTTTAGAAGTTTCTTTACCACAAAAACGCTTGTTTAGCCGCACAACTCCCTTAGTTTTAATTTGGACAACTTCATCAGCATTATTACTATTTTTGGTAGCATCGCTATTTATGCGTAATCAAATTAGGCCACTGCGTCGTTTGGCAGAAGCAGCAGATCGTTTTGGTAAAGGTGACGATTTGGGTGAATTAAAAATTGAAGGAGCTCTTGAGCTCCGCATGTTAAGTCGAATTTTTAATATCATGCGCGCACGAATTCAGCGTCACCTGCATGAAAGAACACAAATGCTTGCTAGCGTTTCTCATGATTTAAGAACCCCTATTACGCGTATGCAACTTCAGTTAGCAATGATGCCTGAAAGCGAGGATAATCGTTTGCTGCAAGAAGATTTAAAACAAATGCAGCTAATGGTTGAAGGATTTTTGGCCTATGCAAAAGGCACAGCTAATGAAGCACGACAAGCTGTACCAATTGCCAGCTGTATTCAAGAAATCATTGATAATTTACCTGGCAAAAAAAATTCTATCGAGTTCATGCCTACAGATAACCCCATATTACAAATAAAATTACAACTTTTTAACCGTTGCTTAACTAATTTGTTGTTAAATGCTAATAGGTACGCATCACATACTTGGGTAAGTTTAAAGTTAAATGTACGTCATTGTGAAATAATAGTAGATGATGATGGGCCTGGAATTCCTGTGGAAAATAGGGAACAAGTATTCCAGCCTTTTTATAGACAAGATTCATCACGAAATTTAGATGAAGGTGGTACAGGACTTGGGCTAAGTATTGTGAGAGACGCTGTACGTAGTCATGGTGGCAGAATTCGCCTTGATCAATCTCCTTATGGAGGGCTTAGGGTATCACTTACTTTTCCTAGGTCTTGATCTGCCAAGTTTACGTTGCGGCAAAGACAAAGATTAATGAAGTGAAGGTATTCATATGGCACAGTCTAAAAACCCCAGCGGCAAAGAGCATGCGCACAGCGCACACTGGAAAGAACAACAACATAAATATACTCAAACAGCAAAAGATATGTTTGAAAAATTTTCAGAACATGCAAAATCGTCAAAACCTGACCATGCTAAAGTAATCGAGCATCATAAAAAAAATCTTGAAGCACTTAGTGACTCCAGTAAAATGGCAGCTGATGTTATGAAATCTCTTGCTAGTATGCAAAGTGATTTTGTTAAAAAAACATTTGAAGATATCAACGCTATGATGCGTGAATTGATGACACAAAAACCAGGACAACCTATTGACATGTCAAAGCATGCAGAAGCAATGAAGAATTCATTGCAACGTGCTACTGACCATACAAAAAATATGGGAAGCATGCTTTCAAATTCAAGTAAGGAAATTCATGCCAAGGTAAAAAGTCACCTTGATGAAGCAAAGGAAGATATCAAAGAACATGTTGCCAAACACAGTAAGCATTAGTTTGATAATGACCAGAATCTGAGAAAATATCTATTTTTACACGACATCCTTCTGCCCTTCTTAAAGGGTAGAAGCCCCCTTCAGTAGCTTTTGCACTTTTTATTTCATTTCTATTGCTATCCGTAACCCTTGGGATTATATTTGAGCAGCATTATCTTTCATAGATAAAACCTGGAGAATCCTCGATGCCCATCAATCAAAAAGATTTAAGAAAAAAAATTCTCATTCCTTGTTTAGTAGGGCAAGCGTTGGAGTTTTATGATTTTACCTTATGCGGTGTTTTCATGCTAATTTTGGGCAAAAATTTTTTTCCGGCCGGCAATGATTTTGCAGCTTTGTTAGGAGGAATTTTTGCATTCTCAGCTGCTTTTTGGACTCGTCCCTTAGGAGCCTTACTGTTTGGTCATATAGGTGACAAATACGGCAGGAAGAAAGCGCTTACTTGGTCCATTTTACTGATGGGTGTACCAACCCTAGTTATTGGCATTTTACCGTCATATGCAAGCATAGGATTAGCAGCACCTTGTATATTACTTGGTTGTCGTTTAATACAAGGTCTATGTGCTGGAGGAGAATATAATGGCGCTGCAGTTTTTGCACTAGAACACATGAAGACTAAGCCAGGAATGATTAGTGGGCTTATATCTGCTTCATGCGTGATGGGTGCAGTTAGCGCAACTATAAGTGCGTACCTTGTAACGAATTTTTTAAATTTTGAACAAGCATGGAGAATCCCCTTTTATTTAGGTGCCTGTGTAGCTGTAGTTGGATTTATTTTGCGCAAAAAAGCAATGGAAACTATGGAATTTATTAAAAGAAAACCTATAAAAGGATTACCTATTGTTGAGATAATAAAAAAATATCCAAAACAATACATGTTGGCGATTGCAGCTGGTGCTTTTAATGGTGTCTTAAGTTACACCTTGTTTGGATTTTTAAACTTGTATATTACGCAGTATATAGGAGTTAAATTTGCAACAAGTCTATTTTTCAACATATTTGGCATGCTTGCTTTTATGATATGTTGCCCCATTTTTGGACGTATTTCAGATAAGATTACTCCGTATCGTTCAATGCTTTTAGCAGCAGTTATTGCAATTTTTTCAAGTTGGATTGGGTTTGTCCTTTTACAACGCGGGACCTTTGAAGAGATAATTATAGGTCAGATATTTATAGGAATTGGTGTAGGAAGTTTTGTTGGCCCCTCACACATATTTCTGCAGCAACAATTTTTACCAGAAGTTCGTTATACAGGAGTTGCATCAGGATTTTCTATAGGAATGGCTATAACAGGCGGTACAACTGCACTAATAATGACATATGTCATAAAAGAAACACAATTACTACTGGCACCAGCTATGTACATATCAGGCGCTGCAGTTCTTTGGATACTTGCTTTAACGTTTTTTAGTGCAAAAGACCAAAAGCAAGCGAATAAGTAATTAACCTTACTAACCTTGCTTTAATTTTTGAATTGCGACTAAATAGTCTGGTTGTTTAAATACACTGTTACCTGCCACTAAAACATCTGCTCCGGCAGAAACCAAGCTAGGAGCATTAACAGAGTTAACCCCTCCATCAACTACAATATGGAAATTAAGGTTACGCTCTTTTCTCACTTCAGCTAAGACTAAGATTTTATCTTGAGAAGATGGAATGAATGCTTGTCCATAAAAACCAGGATTTACAGTCATCACTAGCACAAGGTCAACCAGATCAAGAACAGACATAATCGCATCAACAGAGGTACCAGGGTTAATTGATACCCCTGCCTTACATCCTAGCTTTTTAATGACTTCCAAATAATGACGTAAATCTGCAGTAGCTTCGGCATGAATGGTAATGTGGTCAGCGCCTGCTTTATGATACAAACCAATGCATAATTCAACAGGTTCAACCATTAGGTGCACGTCAAAAGGCAAGGAACATACAGGCCGAAGTTGGTGAATAATATCTGGGCCGAATGTTAGATTGGGAACAAAGTGCCCGTCCATAATGTCTAAATGAAGCCAATCAGCGCCTGCGGCTTCTACAGCTTGCACTTCGTCTAACAAATGCAGCATATTGGCTGCCATAAGCGATGGCGCAATAAGCACGGGAGTTTTTAAATTGTCCATTAGATGCTCAACATATTGTCTAAGTTGTAAAGACCTGGTGGTTGCTTAAATAACCACTGTGCAGCTTTAATTGCACCATCAGCAAAGACATTACGATTCAAACATTCATGACTTAAACGAATAGTTTCATCTCCTTGAAAAAAATGAACAGTATGCTCACCAGGAACGTTGCCACCACGAAGACTAGTGAAATTGATCATACTCTGCGGATACCCAGTCTGTGCAGTCACCTTACCTAATTCTAAAGCTGTGCCTGATGGTGCATCTTTTTTTAAACGATGATGCGTTTCACTAATTGCAATATCAACATTTTGACCCAAAGCTTTTGCAACTAATGCAACGGCCTTTTTTAAGACAGCAATGCCAAGGCTTGTATTCGCTGCATACAACACTGGAATAGTAATTCCTGCTGCTTTCAACATATTAGAATGAGATTCCTGAAGGCCTGTTGTGCCACACATATAAGGTTTATTTGCTTTGATGCACGCATCAAGCGCCCACTTCATATTGTCTGCATGACTTATATCAATGACACCATCACATATTTGCAAATTTTGAATAAACGAATTGATATTTTCTGCATTTAAGCGAGAATATTGAACCGTTTTAATTTCGCCTGACAAAAGTGCAATCATCGCACTGCCCATACGTCCGCTTCCTATAATACAAACGGTTTTCAATAATCCGCCCCTGAATAATTTTTTTTATGATACGCCATCTTAAATGCTGTGACCAGATTAGCGTTTTATCCCAAGCATCCGTTTTCTTTACCAGCCTCACCAGCCCATGTTGTGCGCCATAAATGAAGAGTTGCTGAATTAATTCCAATTCTACTATCAAGTCTTTTTATTCTAAATTCTGGCCTCACTAAGCTTTCTGCAGGGTAAAACATCTCAGGTGGCATTAAAATATCTCTTTTTCCCCCATGACTTGATACATTATAAAATGCTGTAGTTGAGACACCGGGACCTGTTTGCACAATGGTGTTAAAGCCATCATCTATTGCAGCAGCACTATAAAAAGTTGGATTAGAGTGTTTATATTGAAAATTTCTTCTCATCAAACGAATCATTTCATTGGTAATAGGGTGATCGCGACTCGCAGCCATAAATGCATTGCCTACAAACTCCGACATAGGTTCAATACCAAAAATTGAATCATACAGATAAAATAAAGGTTTTAACGACTGCAATGTAACCAAATCTATATCTAAGTAGGCACCACCTTTTGCTTTGAGTAGTTCAACACGTAAAATATCACTAGCCATGGCAAATCGACATTCGGTAATTGATTGATTAAACTCGCTCTCTAATTCAAGTGAACCAATTAAATCTTGATAAGAAATCAAGCAAACATTCGTTGATGCAAGTTTTGCTTTTGTTAATGGAAATAAGTCAGGATCTTGCACTACAAAGTAATGATTCCAACCATCTGATGCTGAGTGCATTTCAGAACTTTTTATAGCCAGGTTAACGTACTGTTCTTTAGGTTCTTTTGGGTTGCTAACATTAGTAAGCCACACTGAAAAAAAGTTTTGTTCAATTCTAGGTCCAGAGGGGAGATGTTCGCAAAACAACTCCTCTAATTTATGGAGATTATACAGCCGCTCACGCTGCATATATAAATCGTCTGAATTAATCCCTTCTTGTGTACACAAAACACTTCTTAAGTAACCGACATGATCAAAGTACTGTGCAGCTTCAGTGCCTTTTTCCAAATCTGAAGGTATTGGGATTCTCGGAATAAAACTAAATGGTTCAAGAGGCCTTGGAAATAATAATTGTGGCTCTGGTTCTATAGAAAATATAATTTTATCATCCAGTGAAAAAATATTAGGAAAAGCACAAGCAGAGCCTTCCAACTCAATAGAATCGTAAAAGGACAAATTACAACATCTATAGTGCCCCTTACTTATTTTAAATGTTGTTCTTGAATGTTCTTGCTGTTGATTACGCCCACTTACTACCACTGTTACAGCTTCTTCAGTTTTGTTAATGACAGAAACACTGCCTGAAAGTTTTGATTTCTCAAGCAAATATTTCAGTGCATTGGCATTATCAAAAACGTCATCTCTACCTCTCCATGCTATTGGCATGTTAGACGTTTTTGGTTCGGCTATTTCAATATATTCTCTTTCTGTTTCATCAATTAAAGATGTGTTCATATGTAAAAAGCCAAAACATGAACAAACAGTTGAAAGTGTTACCTTTTCTGCAGCTATTTCGCCTTTTCCAGACCGTTTAAAAGCAGGTAACGCAGTATCATCAGCAAATACATATCCAGGATGTTGAGCAGCAATAAGTTGCTGAGTTACCAAAATACTAACTAAAAACCATCTTTTGAATAACATCTTTTAATTCTTTAAAAGTACTGCTACCGAAATAATAAGTTATTTAAGTTAATATTTAGTTGAGTTTAAGTTAATATTGAATTAATATAGAAACAAACATTCCAGATACACTTTACAAAAGATCTTTGATTCAATGAAATCGTATATTCTTGGATAATTGTTCACACTTGAATAACCCCATTTTATAAGGTCCAGTTTCTATTGTTTCCCAAACAGTTTGTAAATATGACAAAGTTTTTTTAATATCTTTAATGGCATATTGTTTTGGGTAATCTTTTGTGAGCACTAAATTAAAAGCAATATCTCGCAGTGATATGCCAGCATGATAAGTTGGATCTAACGCTTTTAAAATATAACGCCACAAGCCTTCAATTCTTTGACTGCTGAATAGATCATGAGAAATTCCATGAAGGTGATCCCAGCTTTGACTCGCTGTTCGAACACGATTATGAATGCCAAAACTTCTCATGGCTAAACCATATAGCTTGGCAAAAGCCAACCCTGCCTGAAATTGTGACTCATTAATGTATTCATCCACATATAACTGATGTAGCAAGCATCCCTCATTTGCTGCATTAATGATACTTTGAGCCAAACTTTGCGCTTGTTGTGTGCAAGAAGGTTTTGCTGTAATTGTCTTTACCATGATAACCCTTTCACAAAAAATGCTTTCAAATTTTCTTCTATGCGCCTTTTATTAGCAATTACCAATAATTGCCCTGCATTCAATGTTTTGGTTCCAACTTTAAATTGACGACATTTCAGGTCAATATTAGGTACTGAAAGTTCGTACAAACAAATATTTTGACTACTTAAATATTGGCACACTTGCCAAAAGCTAACCCAATTTTCAAATTCTTTTTGTAAAGCATAACGTTCAAAAGAAGGCACAATAGCAGCCGGCGTCAAACTTTTTTCTTTTTTATATGTAGAATGAGATTCACTAAAATTTTTTCTTGGTTTTTCAAAACGTATTCCAAACCGACTCAGTGCTTTATTCGTGGCAGTAGTTGTTCGTCCCAGTTCTTTTGCAATTCTTTTTATTGCTAAACCTTCTAAAAAATAGCTACGTGCATTTTCAATATCTGTGGCTGACCATTCCTGTATGCCCATGCATCCTCCTATGCGAAAAAGTTATTTCTGGTTTGTTGTATTCACATAGATAGTTTGATAGAAACTTATAGCATTGGTCAATATGTTAAATGTCCCAGATAATTTTAATAAAATTTTAGAAAATAAAATAGGAATCAGGATTTTTAGTCCCTATAAACAGGGTTTGGCTATTGTTTCTTAAAAACAAAAAAAGTATACGAAAGAGTTATCTCATTCACGCTTTTTAGCAGAGGATCATTGGCAAAAGCGGGATCAATAAAAAACTGTACTGGCATTTCCATAGTTTCTTCGGGATCTAGTTTTTGCTGTTCAAAACAAAAACAAAACACTTTGTTAAAGTACTGCCCCGCAACATCAGGAGAAATGTTATAAGTGGCCATCCCTACAATAGGTTTATTGGAACGGTTTTTAGCTTTGTAATACGCCAATCCATTTTCGCCAATTTTTAAATGAATGGTATGTTGTAGTGGTGAAAATTCCCATGGCAAATCACGGTGCGTATTAGCGACAAACCGTACGGTGATTTCCCGGTTAATCACTTGAGTTGAACCATCTCGGCTAACCTTGGGTGTGCCACCAAATCCTGTTTTTTGACAAAAAACTCTGTATAAAGGAACTGAAGCAAATGCCAATGCCAGCATAGCAAAGAATCCAACCGTCAATAAAATTACTACAGTTTTGTCATTCTTTTGCACTAAAAACCTCGATAATGTGCTCAACAATACTAGGGTCTGCAAGAGTACTAACATCACCGATTTTTTCAAATTCATCCCTAGCAATCATGCGTAAAATTCGACGCATAATTTTACCCGAACGTGTTTTTGGCAAACCTTTTACAATATAAATGGCATCAGGACTTGCTATGGGTCCAATTTGGTCGCGGATAGTTTGTTTGATAATTGATTTTAATTCATTGTCACTATGGGTTACATGGGCACATGGAATAGCAAAAACCATAATGCCCTCCCCTTTAATGGCATGAGGAAAACCAACAACTGCTGTTTCAATAATTGAATGATCCATCGTTGCTGCAGTTTCAATTTCTGCCGTCCCTAAACGGTGACCAGACACATTTAATACATCATCAACTCGGCCAGTTATCCAATAGTCTCCGTCAGCATCACGACGCGCTCCATCGCCACTAAAATAATAACCAGGGAATTGACTGAAATAGGTTTCTTCAAAGCGATTGTGATCTCCATAAACGGTGCGCATTTGCCCCGGCCAAGAAGCCTTCATTCCTAAATTTCCTTCAGCAGGATGATAATCAATTTCTTTGCTATGATCATCTAACAACACAGGCTGAATTCCAAAAAAGGGCTGAGTTGCAGACCCTGGTTTTAAATTGTGGACGCCTGCTAACGGAGTCATCATAATACCACCAGTTTCTGTTTGCCACCAAGTGTCAACAATTCTGCAATTTTCATTACCAACTTTGTGAAAATACCATTCCCAGGCTTCTTGGTTAATGGATTCACCAACAGAGCCTAATAACCTTAAAGATTTCCGTGAACTTGTTTCTAGCCATTCATCACCCGCTTGCATAAGGCTACGTATAGCCGTAGGGGCTGTATAAAAAATACTAACTTTCAAATCGTCAATAATTTTCCATAAGCGATCAGGATTTGGGTAATTAGGAAGACCTTCAAACATCACTGTTGTG
>Ga0247834_1005871_pt1 | contig 14213 bp, 28 predicted proteins | sample LaCruzMarch2015__8_FD_187118 | JGI IMG/M metagenome (GOLD analysis project Ga0247834, IMG submission 187118) | Freshwater microbial communities from meromictic Lake La Cruz, Castile-La Mancha, Spain - LaCruzMarch2015_12m | ecosystem: Environmental > Aquatic > Freshwater > Lake | place: Spain... | reverse complement strand
CCACTAGTTCCATCCGTTCCCGAAGATCCACTAGTTCCATCTGTTCCTGAAGATCCTGATGTTCCTGTGCTTCCTGAAGATCCACTAGTTCCATCTGTTCCTGAAGATCCTGATGTTCCTGTGCTTCCTGAAGTTCCTGAAGAACCTGATGCTCCTGTGTTTCCTGAAGAACCAGATGTTCCTGATTGACCCGAAGATCCAGAGGTTCCTGATTGACCCGAAGATCCAGAGGTTCCTGTGCTTCCCGAAGAACCTGATGTTCCTGTGATTCCTGAAGATCCGGATGTTCCTGTGATTCCCGATGTACCCGAAGTACCAAAAGTACCATCTACACCAGAAGAACCAGAGGTTCCCGAAGACCCAGAGGACCCTAACATTGTTCCAGATGCAGCTACCAGTTCCCAGTTAATATTTATATCTGGGGTAGCCCCACCAGGTAAAATGGTTGTTAAAGCTATATAGGAGCTACCATTATAATATACAACATCATTAGCTTGGTATGTTTGTATATTAACCCACCCTCCTTCCCAAATAAAAGATTCACCAGAGGTTCCAGATGTTCCGGATGACCCAGAAGATCCACTTGTACCCGAACCCCCTGGGGCTCCTACTGCAAACCAATAACTACCAGACCATTCCCAGGTTTTTCCTGCGTAAGTGTATTGTTGTCCAACTGTGGGACTACCTGGAAAATCTATCGGCATCTTTTAGTTTATTGTATTGTATTTATCCTCTTTTGAAAAAGAACATATTACGATAAAAACAAAAAATATCAGACTCAATTTACTGGGTTCTGATCGGAAACAACGAAATTAACGGGGGAGCCTAAAATTTGATGTAAACTCTCATCATAGGGAATAAACCAAAAGATAGGATCATCAAACTCTGCTAGGTAATAGTTACACCAATTTTGTGTTGTAGAAGACGGTGAAACTGGGATCCCGTAAAAAATGTTACATTGTTGAACAGCACCTTGAGCTTCTAATTCTGTATTGTACTTGTAACCCGTCATAATTATGAAATGTTGTAAAATATTTTCATTTTTCTTTCTATTTCTTCCCTATTAGAAAGTTGTGTGAATGGATAAATTATAATTTCAGAAATATATCCGGTGTATCCAGACGTATTGACACCACCACCATTCTCAACAGATGCTTTTCCCATAGAGTAAACCCTAGTATTGGCACTTTGCGTCACCGAGGGGGTTGTCTCTAAATCCGAATCGATGGAAATTCCCAGCTGTGAAACGGACTGAAACACCGAATAAACTTGGAGATTTCCTGTGGTGACTCGTGTCAGAGAAACATCTGAACTGAAATCATTCCCACGGCTAACGGAAGCACTTATAAAAGTGTTTTTTAATGAGATAACAAAAGGAAAATCTGAAAAGGATGCTGCAAAAAATGAATTTTTAGAAATGATGTTTCCCTGCCTTGCTGTGGACTGCCCTTTTGCTACGAAAAAATAAGATACCGGTTGAAGAACAAGTGTGAGGTTATTTACCAGAAGTTGATTGTTGTTAAAAAAAATAGTGGGCCTAGTATTTTCATAATATATCCCTGATACACTATCATAAATTTTTGGTTGATTGAGAGCTGTTCCCATTGTGGCATTATTTGGATATTCTGATTGGTCGTACCACGTGGTTACAAAACCATTAGTACCAGAACAGAAACTATTAAGAGACTGTTCATCAAATTGTCCGGATGTGCTAAAACCTATATCTTGTTCAGAGTTGTCGCTAGACCTTCTCACTCTTACTGAGCTTCCTGAGTAGGCCTCCCTAATTTTTTGCAGAGAAAAAGAACCCACGGATCCTGTGAAAACATCTAGTGTCCTAAGAATTTGGTTACCCAGGATTCCGTCAATTTCACCCTTTCTTGTTTTAAAACCAAATCTAGAATTACTCATTATTGTTCAATCCTATTAACATATCCAAGAATGTTTATGGCACCACCAGTAGCTGCATAAGCAGAAATAGTTGACCCAGTAGAACCATCACCCAAAAGGATAGAACCAGTTACCACAAGGCTTAATCCACTCCTAGAAGGGACAGAAAGAATGATTTGTGACCCAGTTCCTGTTCCTCCGTATTCAATAGTCAAATTTGTAGATGCGGAACTTGTATTTGTTGCGTATATCCAAACTTCGTCGACGTCTGTTGCAGAGGATCCTGTAACATGAATTGTTGTCCCCGGGGATCCAGTAGCAGAAATCTGAATAGGATTACCCTGTGTGCTTTCGCTTAATTTAATTTTAGATATTGTTCCCATTAATTTTATTTTTATTTATCAAGAAAAAACCTGAGAGCTTAAGACAGATTGTAAAATATCTACCGTAGGCCCAGTAGGTCCTGTTGCTCCTGTTGCTCCTGTTGCTCCGGTAGCACCGTCAGGTCCTGCAGGACCAGTTGGACCAGTTGGCCCCTGTGGAAGATCCGGAATGATCTGAATCCATTGCGAACTATTTCCGTCGTCAATCCAAACAAACTCCGAACCTATTGTTGTGTTGAACCACCTATCACCGACGTTCAACGGAACGAGCGGAGCAGTTGGCTGTACAAAATATTGAAAAGATGGTCCCGGAGGGGGAATAATTGCTGAAATTGTAAAACTGGGATATGACCCAGATATGGAAATATTCGGACCAGCCGTGATACTAAAAAGGTTGGAGATTGTTGCAGTTGCTCCGGCAAATGATATTCCTATACCAGGACCTGCTACCAATCCCTGAATTCCTCCTGTTCCTCCTGTTCCTCCTGTCGGACCAACAAATGTTGGATTGACAAATTCTGCTTTTACCTCTTGGAAAAAAAGAAGATTCGTTGAATCAAAAACTAAAGGAGTCTGTGAGACCAAAGGATAACAAACCAGGTAATCTGAAAATCCAACCACCCTTGGGTGGAAAGAGTTTTCCCAGAATATCACAGGACATTTTGCCCTTGCCACTATACCGCCTGTTGCAGTGTAATCTTCAATAAAATCCTCTAAATTGTCGGTGGTGAATTTAGTGGGAGGACCAGAAACTAAATCAGCTAAAGAAATGTCTACTATTGCCCCCTGTATCTCAGTGAGTAAATAAAAAGGGATTCTTACGACCTGTGATGTGTCGAATGAAAGACCACTGGAAGGTGCACAAAAAAGCACGTCAATAGGGAAAGTTAGTGGCTCCTGTGAATCATTTGGCCAGAATCTACATGTGGCCATCCCAACATCAATCACTTTTGCGGTGACCTGTCTTAATGAAATCTCATAAGTTTCGGGATCATAAGTTCTCCCTGTTACAACCTTTCCGATCAATTTTACAGAATTTTATCCTCTATATATTTGTATTGCAAAAGGTCACTTTTAATTCGGAAGGATATATAAAACAGAAGAAAAAAATTATGGAAGAAACTCTAGATAGGTTTTTAGAAAAAATTAGAGAAAAGAAGAAAGTTCTCTTCCTAACCACGTCAAACAGATGGGAAGGGAGCGAAGAAATTCCAAAATCAACCGCTCTTGCTAAAAAAATCGCAGAAGATCTTTCAGAAACTACTGAAGTGGTAATTCTAGAAATCCCTAAACTGAAGATTTTTCCGTGTGAGGGTAACGTTTCGGGAGTTAAGGGAAACAATTGCGGAGTAAAAGATTCGCTTCTTGAGAACAAAGAAAAAGATCCTTCTGGATATCACAGATGCTGGGCTTCGATTAATAATAAGGAGGACGAACTCTGGAAGGTTTCCAAAGAATTGTTCGAATCCGAAGCAGTGATATTTTTTATAAGTGTCAGATGGGGACAAGCAAATGCTTTCTATCAAAAACTAATCGAAAGATTGAATTGGATTGAAAATCGTCACACAACCTTAATGGAAGATAACGTGGTCGCCGATATTGAAGCAGGATGCGTTATTTTAGGCCAAAACTGGAACGCAGAGAACGTTCTGGAGACACAGAAAGCAGTTTATGAATTTTACGGATTCAAAGTTCCTGATGAACTTTCTTTCTATTGGCAATTCACACAAGACACCTTGGACGAAACACAAGAATCCTATAAAGAAGCTCCTAAAAAATTCTCAGAAGATTTTGGTGTTTCTTTGACCTCACTAAAAGAGTCTCTAAGATCAGGTCTTAGGAGGATCAAAAAACTTTGGGAATTTAATCAAAGATAAACATACCTTTACTAAAGGTTGCACATATTTGATATCCATCTCCCACCTGCACAATTTTAATGTATCCAGGAGCCACCTCTGATTGATCCGGGTGAACATAGACTGTTTCTTCGTTTTTAAGTGGAACAGGAAGGTGCTTGTTCCAGTTGGGATCTGCAGCACCTTTTTTCACTTTTGCCGTGGCAAGACCATTGATTTCTCCCTCGAACGGGATACAGTGTTTTAAATTGAAGTTCATAATATTACCATATAAAATTTTTACCTGTTAATTTCCACATTGATTCTGCTTTATCGTGAAAATAGTCAATTAAAGCATCAGATTTTTCTTTTGCAGTCAAAACCCATTGAGTTGATTCAATGCTGATTATTCCCATATCCGTTTCTATCTGTGTTTCGAAAGAAAATTCAAAAGCCTCCGGAAATTCGTAAACACCTTTGAGGTTGTAAAAGTAACAGATTATGATGTATTTGAGTCGATCCCCTTCTAAAAATTCTTTACTGTAAGCATCATAGCAATAACTTTTATTAAGGTCAGAAGCATCAAACTTTTGAAATCCCCTTCCCACTAAAGTGTTTTTAAAATGTGAAATCCTATCAGATCCTTCCTGGATTTTAGAAATCGAGAGAGAATTTTGATTCTTCGTATCTGACAACAAATGGTTTGTTATTTGGAACATAACTTCTATTTAAAAAACTACAATTAAGAAAAAGGATCCCATCTTTTTCCAGAGATCCATATCCCTCGTGGATGTGTCCAAAAGCATTTATCTTTGGTTTGATTCTCTGGGTTATTTCATTGAAAAGATCTTTGCATCCAACCTCTTCTCCTCCTACTACCATCGACAGGTGACCGATAGAAGAAGGAGGTCCATGGGTCACTAAAACATCAACACCTTCTGGGATTTTTTTCCAATGTTCTAAAATTTCTTCGCCTCTCCTCCTGTTAAATGCCCAATTCCAAAACCAGGGTTGTATTGGACTTCCCCAGATTTTTATCCCCTCCAGTTCATAAAGCTGGTCTATCAAAACCACAATCCCCATCTCCTCACATATAGATCTTGCTAGGTCTTCGTTTTTTTCAAAGAGAAAATCGTGGTTACCTGGAATTAGAATTTTGTGTTTAAAATCAAGAGAACCGTACCATTCAGCAAATTCTGTGATTTCGTATTCTCTTCCCCTAGATGAAACATCCCCACAATGAATAATAATATCTCCCTCGGGGATTGGACAGGAAAGATGTTTATTGTGCGTGTCTGACAGGAAAACGATTTTCATACTTGATTTTTATTAAAGACTTGCCTCTTTGTTTCGGAACAAAATAATAAAGGAGCGTATAATCATAAATATCTTAACGAAATTGATAACTCTAAATATTGACCCATCAGGATTAGAAAATTGGCTAATTCAAAACAAGGAAACAGTATACAAATCGACAATACAATCGTGTTTAGATCTGCTTCTTAACGACAACACAGAAGAACCTTTTTTATCTTTCGAATGGTCAGGAAAGCCTTATGCAAAATTATCTGTTGGGTTTTCTGATATTCCCGAGGTTGTTGAAAAATCTATCAACTTTTTTGTAATAGAAGAACTTTACGAGGAAGCTGAAAAAGCTAAAAAAGTTTTGGATTTATACAATACCAGAAAAAAGTAAAAAGGGAAACTTTTTTATTTACTGGATGTGATTCATATATTTGTAGTGTTATTTAATATTTAATTAAACTTCAAAAGATGGGAAACAGATCATACGAAAAACATCTCTTAAACGCCAAAGACGAAAAAGAATTTAAACTGTGGCTTAAATTTATCCTATCAGTTCATGACAACGGAGGAAACACTGATAGGCCAATAGAAATTCTCTGGCAAAGTGTTAAAGAAGTAGCAAAACAAAGGAAATAGTTAAAGCTTTTCCAGGTCTATGTAATTACGGGACATCCCGTCAGTTACTATCCATTCTCTTCTTTTTTTCATTTCCCTTCGGAAAAAAGGAGAAATGGAGTTTTTCATCCACGATTTAGCAGAAAATTCAGAGGAAAAATCTTTTTTATATTCTACCCAGTTAACGGGGGAAACATAAGAAGGTACTTGCATCGAAAGCTTCTCCCTTTCCTCCAGTGAACTCCATTTATATTGGATACTCCATTTGCCCATATTCTATCAAGCTTTATAAGGGATTTGTAATCTGATACAGGTTTGCGGTTTTCTTACGTTCATCAAGTAGTTATTGATGTAGCCCATAATGTTAGCAGACCCAATTGGATTTGCAGAATGAACATAAACCGTAGGCATATTTAATTTGTGGTCCATACACTGGTTCACCAACCACTTTGCACAATCGTATCCTGTTTTTTCGTGGATGTTATTATAATCCAAGATAAAATTTGGTGACACGTTATTAAAGTATTCTTTCATAGCAGTGTCTCCTAGATCGTGGTCTAAAGAGATGGTTTCGATGTTTTGTATGCCGATTTGTGAAACTTTTTCAACAAATTCATCATAGTTTCTGACAACGATCCATGAATCGTCTATTGGGGTTCTGATGTCGTCTAAATAGATTTTATACATAGGTTTGTTATTTCTTTAGTTGAAAGGTGTATTTTGGAATTAACCCATTCCCCACATTCTTCGAAATTTTTAATTGCAAAATTTTCTGCAACTTTTTCATAAGGGTGGTTTTTGAAATTTCTTCCATATAGAGTTATGTATCTGTCATACATTTTAAGGTTCTGTTGATAGTGTTTCCACTCGTGAATAACTGTCTGACAAATATCATCAAAATTTTTGTGATTCCCTAGAAAGATACAGATGATATTTTTTCTGTTATTAAAATAACCCCTAAATCTTTCGCTCTGTCCGAATTTTATTATGATTTTAGGAACAGATTCGTGATATTTAGATCTTTTCAGATTCATTAAACACCAACAATAAGATAGCTTTGCTATTTTCTTTTTATCTTCGATCTCCTGAATCATTCGGCAAAGTCAATGTATTTAATTTTGATCCCCTTCTTTTTTGCAAATTCTATTTCATCCTGCACTCCTCTGGATTTTTCCCATCCGTCCATTTTGTACACCCAAATTTCCTTGGAGTGTTCTAGGAACGACAAACAGAAGGTCTGCCAAAAAACCCAATTGGCTGGCATGCTGCTATAACTCAAAAGAGTGTGTCCGTAGGTGATCGGGGAGAAAGCAACTTTACCTCTTGCATTAAGATCTGCAGCAATTTTTGAAATCTGGTGGAATCTTTTTTCCTCTATAGATTTATCTTCATGTGTGTAGGGACAAGCAAGATAGATTATGGGTTCGATGTGTTCTTCTTTCATAAAAGCAACTATGTCCTCATAAGAAGGTTTCATGTCGTTGCTGAATTCTGTAAACACGTATTTTTTCCCGTTCGGTACCACAAAAGGAAGAGTTCCTGATATAAAAGAACGGAAATGTTTTTTGCCAAATATGCACGAAAAATTATCTTGTGTAAATTCTAACCTAAATCCACCATCGGCAAGTTTCGTTGCGACCAAAATAGGACCTTCGCTATTCAAAAGCTCTATCTTTTCTTTTCTTTTCTTCATCTCTTGTTCGAATATTTTTTCTTTATTTTATAAATCCTAATCCGGTAAATCCTGCCAAAATCCGTCATTTTTATTGCTAGATATTTTCCTACTAAAGAACCAGCAACAAAGACCACAATCACGAACCAATCTCCTTTAAATAGAGAATCTATAGAAAGATAAGTTCCTAAAATGGTCACCAGGTTATAGAACACAGAATTGACCAATAGAGGCATTAATTTTCTCTCGTAACTGTATTGTATCTCATACACCTTTAGTATGTTAAAAACAATCTGTAAAATGAAAATAACAGGGAGTACAATGCTACTCTCCGATGTAATGCTTTTCAACTGCTCCGTCATCTATACTTTTTTCAAACTCCTCTAATGAAATCTTATCTATAAGGTTTTCTGGAAAATCTATGGTTTTAAATTCAAGCTGACCTGATCCATCCCCATCAACTTGCAATAGAATATCGCGGTTAGCACCAACTCTTCCTAGGTGCCTGATCTTAGCACAAAGTGAGAGAAATTCTGATATCTCCTCCTTGCCTCCTTCCACCTTTATATTAATGTAATACTTTTCCATCTTAAAAACTTCTTTCTTTTTCCATTCTTCTTAAACATTCCAGTGGGGTTTCTCCCGGCAAAAGGTCATATCCACATCCAAGTGTTCCTTCTTTCCAAGATCCTGTCCTTTCCCCCACTTCATCGTTGAATTCCACACTTATGGTCTTTCTTACAAATTTAAAAAGAGAAGTCCATTTAAACCACCTTGGTCTCCATTCTCTTTCCTCAACTCTTATCGTTGCTGTCCTTTCCTGTACGGTTCCATTCTTGAGAACATAAGTGTAGGGATGTGTTTCTTCCCAGAAGATCCCTTCCCATAGTTCTTTGTCCCAGAATCTTTTATTTCTTTCCCCACCTAATTTTTCTTGTGTGGTCTCGTGTTCCCATTCTCCATCTTTTCTTAGTACTGAGGTTCTAACCCAATCATAATCCCATGGCATATGGAAAAATTTAACTTTTCTTCCCCAACACCAAACAAAAGAAGTTGGATACCAAGAATCTTCCGAGTAAAAATAAAATCCGTACCGTGGTGGATCACACTCGTCGTATTTGCTCCTAATAAACGGCAGGGAAATAAAAAACTGTCCCCACCCTAAGCTAAAATCTATTCGTGCTCTGTTGTCAAAGTATCCTGCGGGAGCCACCTTAAAATTCAACTTGCGAAATCCTGTACAGAATTTAAGCCAATCATTCTTGTAGATCGTGTAATTTTTTTCTTTGATCTTTCTTAGCCCTAGTATTTTCATATCAGTGTGGAAATGTATTGTGCTGCTTTATATCCAGCAAAAGCGCCAGCTGCTGCTGATCCTGGTAGAATGATAAATTTTCCAAATTTGCTCTCGTATTTTGCTCTGTTGACAATATAAGAAATTATACCGTAGTAAATTAAAAAGTTGATGAAAACTGCAAGATCTATTTCTTTAGCAATAAACAGAACTATAGAATTTCCAAAGAATCCCCAGAAAAAATTGATCAAAGATTCTGTAACCAATTCTTTAGGAGAAGTTACCGCATCGAAAATAGTAATCTGTTTTTCCATTTTGTTTTCCCCCTTTGCTTCTGTCTTTTTGTTTTTCATTTAAGTACATTTTTTGAAAGAAATTTCGCTAATGGTTTTTATTTTTTCTCCTTTTCTTGAAGTTCTTCTAGAGACTCTAGTTTTCTTTCTAGGCTTGAAATTGTGGTGTCAAAAATCTTTGTCTCTGGGTCGAGTGCTTTAATTTTTTCCATCAATTCTTTTCTTCTTCCCTCTTGATAGAATTTGTGCTCTATAGCATCGGCCAAATTTTGTAAATGCTCAGGTGCATGGATACTGATCCTAAGATCGTAATCACTCCATTTTGTTTTCCAATCAACAAAAAGAATTCCTTTTGTGAGCTTTTTTTCTAAGTTATGAAGAGTCCAGTTTCTGACTCTGACGATAGAGTTGTCAGACCCGAAAAGGTGTAGAAACCTCAGAAACCACCTTGGACACCATTTAGGTTTTGCTTCATAATCCATGGCAAGCACTAAGGGATAAAGTGCTTTAAAATAGGCGCTTTCTTCCTTGGAAGGCATATATGTTCCTAGGTATCTATATTTCTCAGAGAAATTCTTAGGAAAAAAAACCGCCCGGATATGATCCAATTCTATGTTCATCGTGTGTATTATTCCCTTTTTTCTTCCTCTCCAAAAAAGCAAACTTTTGAAAAAATCAGCAATTCTTTCTTTCATGGGAGTCGGCTTATAAAACTTGCTTTTCTTGTCAATCCTCATCTTTAATACATTTTAATTTTTGGATATTCTATAACCTGAACGAATCTTTTATCCCTCTTGTAATGTTTTTCTAGAACCTCTTCGAGGAGTTCGCTTTTTGTTTTTTGACAATATAAATTATAGGTGCTGCCATATCCCATGTTTATTGTGTAGCCAATATATTGCCATCTTCCAAAAAATGTTCGTTTCTGGATTAAATAATCACCTCTTCTCTTTATGAATCTTATTTTTATTTTTTTCATAATTCGAATGCTTCTATTGTTTGTTGAAATGGTGAATCCGGTATATTTTTGACTAGATCTAGCATTTGTTGTGCTAGTTCCCTAACCTCCTTCTGTGCATGCTCAGAATTTCGCAGATTTTGGAAATGGTAAAAGCTTCTCCAGTTGAACATAATGTCCATAGTGATCTGAGAATTAAAAGTTTTAAAGAACCTTGCACTTTCTTTTGCTCTCTTTCTTCCCAGAACAGGAGTTAAGTCCTCGAGACACTGGTGATATAATTCATTTCCTATTTTTGTGTAATTTTCCAGAACTGAATACCAATCTTTACTGACCGCGAGCCTTTCGGAAAACTCCCCATAAACGGATGCCTTTTCAGATAGTACAACTTTAAAATCTTCGGGAAGATATGTTTTATCTTCTTTGAGTTCTTTGTATCTTGCAGATTCTCCGTTTATACTAACTCCTATTCGATGTTTCAGAAGATGTATATGAGTGGCTTGGTCCACCGTTACGAGAAAATGCAAAGAAGACTTTTCAAAGGGTGTGTGATGCCCCTCAGAAGCAAGCATCTTGAGAAGCTTACCGACTCTAGATTTTTTCTCCTCTGTCAAATCTCTAGACGTCGATGTCCACGCAGACTGTGCATGAACCAGATCTGATCCATAAAATCCTAAAAGCTCTACAGTATTAGAATGTATTTCCTTCATATTATTATTCATGTAATTTAAAAGTCCCTAAGTCGTATGTCTAATTTTCAGAGATTATTTCGGGACTTCAGCTTTCTGATTTCTTCCAAGAGTGCAAGAGCAACACGAACATCAGAATCGAACATTTGTGTCAGCTCAGATTCAAGCTGAAAAAGTTCCCTGAATTTTTCCTCTGCGTAATCTTCTGCTATAGTACAGCAAACCTCCATATAAAAATCCAGGATCTCTTTATCGTCTTGAGCCTCCTTGTCCCCTATTAATGGTCCAAGAGATTCGTAAAAATCTTTTTTGAGTGCCTCTCTTTTATTCATTGGATTCTAATTTTTTAAGGTCTTGTTTGAGTCTTTCTAGAAAGTTGTCTTCACCGTCATCTCCCGAAATTAACCAATCTATCCTGTGGGCATAAACTTCGGCTTGTCTTAGAATTTTTAAGCCCTCTTTAAATTTTTCGATTACTTCGTCTGGGTATTTGTGGTGATACAAATCCTGGGGATATCTTTTGAACCAGTCCTGCCCATACCATCTTTCTTGTTCTTTGATTTGTTCCTCACTGATCTTTTTCCCGTTCTTTTCTATGAGGTTTTCCACTTCATCAGCAATATCTCTGATTTTGTGTTGGTTGTAATCAAAATGCCCTCCGCTCATAACGTTTCTACATCATCTTCGTTTTCAACTAATTCAATTATCGTGTACATAACTGGATAGCAGGCTATCAGTTTATTTGTTTCGCCGTACTCACCCCTCCAAAAAGTGTAAGCACTCCCTTGGATTAACATTTCACGACACGTAATTTTTCCTCGTGTAGAACACCCAGGAATATAACAAAAAAATTCATATGTGACCATCCTTTGTCCGTGTTATTTTAGTGATAAAAGTCTAGTTATTTCTTTGAGATCTTTTGTGTTTGTAATTTTGAGCTTGATGGTGGAAAATTCTCCTCCGCTGTATGTAAAAGTCTCGTTCTCTAAATCATAAAGAAAAGAGTATCCTGGGAGGTCGGAAAAGCTCCCACCTTCTAGAGGGGTTTTAGCCCAGATCTTTTTACCGTTATACGGATTGTCCCACTCTATCCATCCTAAAAGCGATAGGGATTCAGTGGTAATATCTTGTGTGTTAGCCGGCTTTTGGAACTCTATTTCTAGATTTCTTGCGTAATTAATCTGCGTAAAATAGTCGTTCGGGTATTTTATTTCACTTTCGTTACTAGATTTAACTATTTTAAAATTGAAGAAAAACCAAAAGATTGATAATGTTGGTATTAAAATCCACCAAACAAATTCGTACTGGTTGTATTCTAGTCCAGACATTTTTCCTGCTCCGTAAACTAAAATTGGAATAGTAACCATGTTCAAAGAAAGAAGGGGGTTGCAAAATCTGGTTCTTTTGATTTTTAGTTTCACAATAATTATATTTTAATAAATTCATTAGCAACTTCTTCTGCCTCATAATCCCTGTTAGGATCGTCTTCTATAGAGAGGGAATGTAAGACGTAATCCAGCACTTTTGGTTCACAAAGTATGGTTGCAATTTTTTTCACCTTTGTTATTTCTCCTGTGTCTGGATTGGTGTCTTTAAAACTAATAGTAAATAATTTCTCAGCCATTTTTTAATTATTAGTCTCGCTAATATAAGAAAAATCTACATTAGAAAACAATTGTTTTCCGATAAATATTCATGAAGGCCCTTAAGATCTTTACATATCTCCTTACCGTCTTTGTCCCATGCTTTCATATCCTTTCTAGGTTTTCCATTTATTGCCCCCTTTTCATACAAAAACCATTCTAGCCAATCTTTACCTTCTTTGGTTAAAATCTCATCCCAGAGTATAGAAATAATTTCGTGGTAGGGCTCTTCCCTTTCCATCAGATCTATTCCTATTTTATAAATCTCCGACTGTGATTTTTGTAGGTTAACCAATTTTTCAATAACTTCTTTGAATCTTTTGTACTTCATCTTAAATGTATTAATAATTTTAGGAGACAAATTTAAAAAGTTCCGAAACAGAAATTCAGAAATGAGATAAAAATATTATGATATATTTCACTTCGGACACACATTTTGGTCACAAGAACCTGGTAAAAGGGTCTAGCAGTTGGTCCGACAAATCTGGATGCAGGAACTTTAAAAGTTTAGAAGAACACGATGATTTTTTAATTCACTCCATAAATTCTGTCGTAGGCCCAGATGATGTTTTATACCACCTAGGAGATTGGAGCTTTGGGGGATTTGAAAACATAGGAAAATTTAGAAGTCGTATTGTGTGTCAGAATCTACACTTGATACTCGGAAATCACGACGTGCATATTGCAAACAACATGGAGGGGTGTCAATCTAATTTTTCTAGCGTTTCGAGTTATTTAGAAATTTCTGCAGGGGGACAAAAAATAGTTCTTAGCCATTGGCCAATGAAAATTTGGAACGGATCACACAAAGGTTGGTGGCATCTCCACGGACATTGCCACAACAATTTAAAACCGGATGAGTGGTGGACCAAATGTAAACCGAATGAAAGGAGAAGAACAATGGACGTAGGCGTAGACACAAACAATTTTTCCGTTTGGTCACTAGGGGATTTAGCTCGAATAATGGAAAAATTAAATTCCTATCCTACTAATTTGGATCACCATTCGGGTGATTAACTTTACCTCACGGGGAAAGTGAGATCAACAGAAACCTGATCTATAGTTTTTTCCTGTAGGGTGTCCCACATTTTCTGTACTGATGTGTATTTGTTCATCGGATAGACCAGGAAATCTTCTTGAAAAGTCTTTCATCTTAGGATTATATATCTAGATGTAAATCATCTAGACCCAAATCCCAATTTAGTACTTTTCTTGATTTTAGGTGTTTCCTTCATCTCAACAAGATTACTTAAGGCTTCTTCAAAGGACTTACCCATAACTACAACAGAAATCACTAGTTCCTTTAGATGAGAAAGGGACATACCATCTGAAGCCTTTACCCATTCGGGAAGGTCAATAGCCGCCAGATCTTTTTCTGTCAGTTTGTGTCTGATGTATGATTCTCTAATTTCGGGAGAAGGCATATCGACTTTATACCTTCTGTCAAATCTAGAAGGCCTGTTAGTGATTCTCTCTTGAAGTTTTTCCGGGTAGTTTGTGGTCGCTATGTAGACAACATTTTCTATTTGCTTAACCCCGTCTAGGATATTAAGTAATTTTGTAGTGGAATAGCGATCTTCTGAAGCAAGTGAATCTAAATCCTCCAGAATAACTATAATCGGTCTTCCCGGTTCAA
>Ga0247834_1005867_pt1 | contig 14225 bp, 14 predicted proteins | sample LaCruzMarch2015__8_FD_187118 | JGI IMG/M metagenome (GOLD analysis project Ga0247834, IMG submission 187118) | Freshwater microbial communities from meromictic Lake La Cruz, Castile-La Mancha, Spain - LaCruzMarch2015_12m | ecosystem: Environmental > Aquatic > Freshwater > Lake | place: Spain... | reverse complement strand
CCGGTGATGCCAAATTTGAATCAGTGGACCAAATTGTCACTGACCAGCTCACCAACATTGAGTCAGAGTTTTATGATTCAAAACTACTACTACAGATATATCAAACCCTGTGAATTTGTGCAGACAAACCTGGAACAAATTTTATTTGAACACCGTTCAAACAACTAACAACCATCTTGGAGAACACAATGTTTTTTATCAAAATTTTAAAACAAGTCAGTCAACTGGCCGTGATGTCAGTGCTGACAACATCTGCTCATGCCGTGGACTGGCCTGTGCAGCCGGTAAAAATCATTACCAATTTACCAGTTGGGTCAAGACCCGATGTGGTATTCAGGCTCACAGCCGAAGAGTTGTCAGCCAAATGGAAACAACCAGTGACCATAGAAAACCGCCCAGGTGGCGGCGGGCTGGTGTCTCTAAATGAGTTCAATCAAGAGTCTGCTCGCAGCAATCATGTAATTTTGGCCGTGGACTCGGCTGCTGTAATTACTGCACCTATTCTAACCAATCGAGAAGATTCAACTAGATTTCTTGCACCAATTGCACTGTCCTATCTAGGAGAAATGGTAGTGGTTGCTTCAAGCAAATACACCAATGAACAAGCTCTTGCAGAATTTCGCAAAAGGCCCATATTTGGTTCCTGGGCAGTGGGTTCAGTGGGGCATTTTTGCGGTCTTGAGTTGGCTTCTGCTATCAGTCAAAACACAGCTGAACATGTGCCATACAAAGAATACGGTGTTTGGTACACAGACCTACATAATCAGGCCTTTCCACTGTCATGCAGTAGCTATGGGTCTGCTGTTAACATGATTGACAGCGGTAAGTTGCGTGTGGTTGCTGTCACCAGCGAAAAACGCAACCCCAAACTACCTCAGGTGCCCACATTTCGAGAACTAACTGGTCGTGATACCAAATTTGTAACAAGTCTATTGGGATATTTTGTGGCCACCAACCTTGACAAAAATATAGCCAACAAAATTGAACGCGACTTGATTGCAGCATCTGAGTCAGTCAAGGTGCAGCAGGCCATTGAAGCTGGGCATGGTACCCCCAAGGCCGTGGACTCAAAAGAATTTTCCAAGATGCTAGCCGACATTAAAAAAATATCTGATCAGGTCATACAAAAACATCAAATCAAAATCAATTGACATGGAAAGCGTATTGACCCGCGGCTGGCTGAATGCCAGGCTAACCTGGCATTCTGGAACTCTTGATCATGTGCAAGCACACACTCGTAAAGACATTGATTGTTGTATAAATCAATGGAAACATGTGCTTGAACATCAACATGGTCACGGGCGTGGCTGCCAGATTTTGTTAAACTTTGAAATTAGAGATATTGATTGGCTGGCTGTCACTGTGGCCAACTGGGAACTTGGGGGGAAACAAACTGCGTTCCATCCAAGCTATCCAGACCTATGGGCGCCATGGCATGTGATAGTGTCGGATTCTGCAGAGACAGAGGTACTAAAGCCCCATGCATTGCATTATCTGTCTGGCAAACTTGATCATGACAGTCATGTTGTAAGTGACACTGCGGCAGTATGTCAGCCCACTGATTCTGTATTGGGGTTCAATTCGTCGGGTTCTACTGGGATTCCAACCAAAGGCAATCACTCACATGAGTTCATGTATGCATTGGGTCAGCGCAATATCTCAGCACTGGGATTAGACCAACCTGGGCTAGAAAGTGCATTGTTAGTACATGGCGGCGCACACAACGTGGTACTGGCTCATTTATTGCCAGTTCTTGCGCAATTTGATCATGTCCACAGTCTACCGTTTGTGGCCGACCGCATGACCGAACTTGCTCAGTATGTCAGTGATCACAAAATCAATGTGATCATGCTGCCACATCCGTTGTCTATAGAATTGTTCCTGACCCATGCTCCACGATTCAACCACACTGTTAAAATATTTCAGTTACTGGCAAATCAATCCAACTGGATCAAATTGATTCAAGAAAAAAATGTTCAGTCAATACGCACCAGTTATGGCGCAATGGAAGTGTTCACCCCAGTACTGGCCAACGAAATCACTCAACAAACTGATGACAGCTATTCTCCAATGAACTTTGGACAACCACTAGATAATTTTTACACAATTGAATTAACTGATCAAAACAATCTTCGAGTGTCGCATCCCTTGCTAGAAGTTAAATCGCATGTGATCCAAGATTATTTTGCACAAGATCATGCAGGTAATCTACTGTATGGTAATCGAGATAAAACTATCCGACTACAGGGACAGGATGTTCCATGGAATGTGATAGAACAGTGTGTGCTTGTGCATGGAAATCCCAGTTTGATGTGTATAATTGCAGTCTCTGACAGAGTTTGCTTGTTGATTGACCAACGTTATTCCCAAGATCAAGTCAACCAACTAGCAAGCAAGATCAATGCTGACTTGGCCAAGATTGCTGATGGGTTGTGTCTTGACCATGTGAGCTTGGTTGATATTACTACATTTATCAACTCACACAAATTTAACTTATCTCAGGTAAAGAGATATTTTATTGACAAATTTAACCTTGCTAGGGAATCAGATGAATAAACTAATTGACAGAACATATATCAACAAAAACATCAAATGGTATCAAGTTGATTCCAACTTCAATGTTGACCATGTTTCTGACTATGCTGAAATTTCAGCCAGCATTGACCACTGGAAAAACATTTTGGTTGAGCAAGCAAATGTGGGTCCAGGATCCACAGTTGCATTGGATATTGCTCACCGAGATCTAAGATGGATTTCTCTAATGTTTGCCATTTGGGAGTTGGGTGCTGCGTATGTTCTGCAAAATCCAAGTTTCCAATACTTTCATGCACCGTTTACTGCCACAGTGGTGGACACCCAGGAAAAAGCCAACGAAGCACAACCTCACACCGGCTGCGTGATATTGCTGGACGTCTGGGATAATTATGTTGCCAATCACAACACATTGAGTCAGATGCCACATGGTTTCTCTGACCGGCTGGCCATAATCAAGGCAGTGACAGCATCAGTAGATCTGGTACCAAAGTCTGTGGAGTATTCTCATGCATTCAGTCAAGAATTGTCGGACCGATGTGTGGGTATACACAAGTTTAACCCCAGTGATCGTATGTTACATCTGCATGGACCACATCATGGTGGGGGGTTGAACAACATGCTGTTACCATCATTGAATGTTTGTGAACATCACTATGGCGTTGTTTTACATTTTGACAAACTACCACAAATTGCCGACTTGGTTGAGCGCGAAGGAATCAACAAGATGTCCATGCCCAACAGTATCACCACTGAGAGATTTATTCAAAATGCCAAGAAGTTTACCAAGGCAGTTGACATACTATCACTTCAAGGCAATCAACTGAATTGGCTTGAGTTAATGAGAGAGAAAAATATCAATTCAGTTACATCGTTGTTTGGTTGCATGGAGATGTCATCACCAGTTCTTGTCAACACAATTACCAAAGACTCGCCGGACACTCACAACTGCATGGACTTTGGATTTCCCATTGATGATTTTTATCAAGTCACCCTAATCAACAACAACAAAATACAAGTCAAAAACAAGTATCAAGGCACAGTGATTTTTCCCGACGAATTTGAGTTGACTGACACTGGGTACGAGTTCAGGCATCGCAATTCATACCTACGCATAAATGACGTTATTATTTCAGTCACTGATCTAGACAACATTGTCAAACAAACCACTGATCCGTCTCTGGTGTATCTCTTGGCTGACCCCACGATGAATCGAGTGTATTTGTTGATTGACAACTCAGTTGATCAACCCGATGACGTGGTCAACCAGATCAATACCAAACTCAGTGACTTGTCACCGCTGGTGCAAATAAATTATGTGGATCAACAGACTCTCAGTGACTTCAGAGCATGCGATATGAATCTCAATGAGTTTCAAGTGAGAAATCACTTTCGAACCAAATTTAAACTGCGCTGATCAGCAACTGCAATTAGTCCTAACTGATTGCGTGTGGATGGTCAATTGCTGTACAATATGTTATGCTTGCTGTACAAAATTCTACGACAACAAACTACTGCTAAAGATTTATTAAACTTTATGATTTATTGTGTTTGGTATCCCAGCGGTGGGTTTGGGCACTTTATCAATGCTGTACTAACATTGTATGGCAAAAATTTTGTTAGACCAAAAAATTACCTATGGTTCTCTAAAAACGGGAATAGCCACAATCTTGATTTAGTAGTTCCTAAATATTTTCACGAGTGTTGGCCTGGAGGCATTGAATTCACTGGTGACAAAAACTATTGTGTGTTAATCGACAACGGAATCAACAATGAATCAGACCAGTTTAAATTGACTTTTCCTAATTCAACAATTGTTAAGATCTGTTACTCAGATCGTAGTTGGCCAATAGTTGCTCGAACCATGATTGATAAAGCTATGAGAAGTAGTATCGAAATGCAATTGCCAGTTACCGACTGGGAATCAGACGAGCCCTGGGCACATCGAGAAAAATATTTTTTATTTTTACGTGATCACAAACTTAGGAATGCCTGGAAGTCTACTGACGATAACGCAATATACATAGAAGAACTATACCAAGACTATGATGAGTTTTTTAACATAGTAAATTCTGTTGTAAAAATAGATCATTGTAGTGATATATGGATCAATTGGCGCAAGGCAAATACTAAGTATTTTGACCCAGTTATAATTGCAAATAGTGTGTTAAGTGACATCGTAACTGGGCAATCAACTGATTTGTCTTATATCAAAGACACCTGGACTCAGGCTGTGGTATACTATTATATTTGGCTACAGTATGGTATTGAAGTTCCTCACAACGACTTTGCTGAGTTTTTTACCAACACTAGTCAAATAAAAAAGCTAATACAATGAATTTATTAACTTTAGCAGACGGGTTTGGAGATAGCGTTGCTGTTCCAACCTGGTATCCAAAATATTACAAGTGGCCTAAAATTATTGAGTTAATGACTTGCGGCCTCACAGTCAATAACTTTTCTAAATACGGTGCCGGCAACAAATACTTGGTTAATGTACTGAAGCAACATATCAAATCATCAGATGCAGTGTTGGTACAGTGGGCCCAGCCCAATCGGTTGGACTTGGTGTTAGATGAATCCAACAGCTCTTAGCAAGAGATTATTTCAAGTGACCCAGTATACCATGACAACATTGTAACACTAAACGATCGTAATTTTTGGTTGTCTAGTGCATCAAAAGTTGCAAGGGTACGAGAATATCATAGGACATATATCCCAATGTCTCAGCACCAATTAAGGTCGCAATTGTTTATTGACTATGCTAAACTACTAATTAACCAGCATCAAGTCAACTATCGGTTTATGTTGACCTGGGACGGCTGGTATCTAGAAAATACAGTTGCAGACGACATCAATTGGAGTTGGCACGAACCGTTTAAAGGAATGCATGGTTTTAGAATTCATAGTAAATTTAGCAAGCTAGATTTAGGAATCACACAACCTATTCCGTTGATACATTATGACTTTATTAAACAATTTATCATGCCATGTTTAGATTTACCATGGCGATCTGATCGAGAACTTGCTGCCGTGGAGTCTATGTTGTATAGGCATTACCAAGAGTCAATACCAAACAAACCTAAATGATACAAATTAAAAACTTAACTGTAAAAAACTTTATGAGCGTGGGCAATGCTACTCAAGGCATTGACTTCGATCGGCGTGACTTGACCCTGGTGTTGGGTGAAAATTTGGACCTAGGTGGTGACGGATCGCGTAACGGTACTGGTAAGACCACAATCATCAATGCCTTGAGCTATGCTTTGTTTGGACAAGCACTGAGCAACATTCGCAAGGACAATCTTGTGAACAAGACCAATGGCAAAGGCATGTTGGTCAGTCTTGACTTTGCTGTAAACAGTGTTGAATACCGTATCGAGCGCGGACGCAAACCCAATGTGCTGAAGTTTTACGTCAACAACGAAGAAAAGTCTGCCACTGATGAAGCACAAGGCGACAGTCGTGAAACACAGGATGCCATTGAACGCATCATGAACATGAGTCATGACATGTTCAAACATGTACTGGCCTTGAACACCTATACCGAACCGTTTCTCAGTCTCAAGGCCAATGATCAGCGCATCATCATTGAGCAACTGTTGGGCATTACCATGCTGAGCGAAAAAGCCGATCGTGTCAAAGAGTTGAATCGTCAAACCAAGGATGCCATCACACAAGAAGAATTTCGCATACGAGCACTGCAAGAAGCCAACCGACGCATTGAAGAACAGGTTGATGGACTGCGTCGCAGACAGACCCTGTGGCAAAAAAAGCACAACGACGACCTTGAACGTGTTGTGGTCGAGTACACTGATCTCAGCGCACTGGACATTGAAGCTGAAATCCAAGCACATCAAGATCTGCTGGTGTGGAACACCTTGAAACAACAACAGGACGCTCACAATGCCTTGGTTGCTCGCAGCCAGGCCTGGCAACAAAAACACAACACCGACGTTGCTGCGGCCGAACGTGCGTATCAACAAAAGAATCAGTATGACATTGATACCGAACTAGAAACCTGGCGGCAACTCAATGAGTATTTGCAAAAATCCAAAGAGCTTGAAGATCGAGATCGTGAGTTGGCTCGGCTGGTTCGAGAAATCAACAAAGAAGATGAATTAGTCAAAAAACTCGTGATTGAAATTGACGCCTTGAACAATCACAAATGCTATGCATGCGGTCAAGAATTTCATGATGATCAATACTCACAAGTATTGTCTGCCAAACAACAGTTACTGGCCACTGCTCAGGCCCATGCAGAATCCTTGGCCACTGCCTGGGATCAACTGAGACAGGTGCAAATTTTTGTTGCTGATGTGCGGCCCACGCCGTTGTACAAGACCGAAGCTGAAGCTATTCGTCACAGTGGCGATGTTGGTAACTTGAAAAAAGTCTGGCAAGACAAGCTGGACGAGTCCAACCCATTTGCCGAGCAATTGTCTGAGCATCAATCAGTTGAGCCAGGGCCACAGCCGCGCACCCACTACGACACTGAGCGCGAGGCAATTGAACATCGCAGCAAGATCACAAGTCTACTGGAACAGATTGAACGTCGGTCACAAGAGACCGACCCTTACACTGAGCAAATTGCCGAAATGCAACGACAAGCCCTGCAAGTGGTCAGCTATGACACCATGAATGAACTCACACGCCTGCAGGAGCATCAAGAATTCTTGCTCAAGCTGTTGACTTCAAAAGATTCTTTTGTGCGCAAGAAAATCATTGATCAGAATCTAAGTTATTTGAACGCAAGACTTACACACTACCTGGATCGCATTGGCCTGCCACACACTGTGAAGTTTCAGAGCGATCTCACTGTGAGCATTGAGGAACTGGGTCGTGAACTGGACTTTGACAACTTGAGTCGGGGTGAACGCAACCGATTGATCTTGAGCATGAGCTGGGCGTTTCGCGATGTGTGGGAAAGTTTATACAGCCCCATCAACCTGTTGTTCATTGACGAGTTGATTGACAATGGTCTGGACACACAAGGGGTCGAAAATGCCCTGGGCTTGCTCAAGAAGATGACTCGAGAACGTCACAAGAGCATATGGTTGGTGAGTCATCGTGATGAGCTGGCCGGACGTGTGGAAAACATTCTCAAGGTCATCAAAGAGAACGGGTTCACAAGTTACAACACAGATGTAGAGATGGCATGACCCTGGCAACTTGGCATTTTCACATTGAGATCTCCAGCAAGTGTACCTTGCGCTGTCCCCGATGTTCTCGGCAAGAAGTCCCTGACAGCTTGGTCAACACAGAACTGGACCTGGAGTTTTTCAAACGCAACTTTACTGCTGAGTTTGTGCAAGACAATGTAGAAAAAATCACCTTCTGCGGCGACGATGGTGACCCCATCTACGCACACGATTTGGTTGCGGTAATTAGTTATATTAAAAGTATAAAACCTGTTGAAATTGTCATTGTCACCAATGGATCACACAAGAAGGCATCTTGGTGGAAGGAACTAGGAACTGTGTTGGGTTCCAAGGACAGTGTACATTTCAGTGTGGATGGGTATGACAACGTCAGTAACAATTTGTATCGTGTCAACAGTGACTACGACAGCATTGTGCATGGCATAACATCCTTGCGAGCAGCAAGTGGTTGCCAAATTGTATGGGCTGCCATTGCGTTCAAGTTCAATCAAGAACATCTAGACTCCATGAAAGAGTTTGCACAGTCAATGGGTGTTGATCGCTTTCAGTTGACCAAGAGTACCAAGTTTGGCAGTGTGTATCCATCTTATGGTGTAGACGATCCACTGCAACCCAGCATGAAATACGTCAGCAGTACACATCGGTTTGAACGTGAAGTCACTGAGTTAACGGCCACAGGCCACCGGACCATGATTCCACTCACAAACAATCTACTGTTTGATCAAATCAAGAGTCGCAACGGAGTGACTCCGTTGTGCGAAATAGGCAACAAGGGATTGTACATTGATGCTCGCGGCAGGTTATTTCCCTGCTGTTGGGTGGCCAACAGATACAATCACAATTCAGACTGGCAGCAAATCTCAAACAATTTTAATTTACACACAAGAACTCTTAAAGATGTACTGGCAGATTCGTACTGGGACAATGAGTTTCAAACATTTAAGTGGCAGGAATGTCAAACAAAATGCAAGAGCTCGGTGGTGGACAGAAATTACGCAACTTCGTGGTAATAGTGATAACTACATGTCCTATGACATGGTTATACAACAATCAAGCAATTGATATTTTACCCGAGGACTGCGTGGGGTTTGTATATTTAATTACAAACATCACCACAGGTCGCATGTACATTGGCAAAAAACTAGCAAAATTCTCTAAAACAACTCAACGCACAGTCAAACTCAAAAACGGCAGCAAGAAGAAAAAAAGGATTCGCACCAAGATAGACAGTGACTGGCGAGACTATTACGGTAGCTCACCAGAACTCTCCCGGGATGTTGAATCACAAGGCAAAGACAATTTCAAACGAGAAATACTTTACTACTGTCAATCTAAATCAGAATGCAGCTACATTGAAGCAAGAGAACAATTTTCACGCAGAGTGCTGGAATCCACCGACTACTACAACGGACACATACAAGTTCGTGTGCATGGCAGTCACATAATCAACAAAATTTAGGCAGTTAATTAGGCAGTTACGACTCGCACAGGTCAACTTCGTGTGCCCTAAACCTGGATCTCGGATCTCAGGGATGGTAAATCTTTTGCTGCAAAAAGTACTCAATCACTATCCTTGACCGGACGACGATCGCTATCTAAATGCTGCGGTTTGATTGTTTGAACAGAATCTTAAAAGCTAAAAAGACGCTGCCGTGGGGCAGCAGGTTTGCGCAATGTGTTAGCGTGTGTTGTGCAAATTGCCGTTGTGACGAAGACGCAACTCGAGGTACCGGACAACCGCCTCTGTAATGTTGTAACGCTATGTGGCTGTGATACTCAGATGATGCCAATCTTTGCCCTGTGCGGGCAAAGTGTGACCGCTTAATCTAGATGATAACTGAGTTCTCGCTTTGCTTCGAAGAAACAATTGACGAGCAAAGCGAAGTCAATAGATCTACGCAGTAGATCTTGATAGTGTGTTAGAATTGATCTGGCCAATCTCTAAACAATGCATGTTGTATTGTGCCCGACACAAACTGATTGAATGATCGGTGTTTGTCTTCCAGTTCACCTTCCAGTGGCGCAACTCGTCGGAATGCTGAATCCATCTGAGCCATGTCACGAAACTCCATGAGGATCATCCATTCAGGCATGTCTGCTATGGAACGAAATCCCATCTTGCAGCGTGTGATTCTGTATGATACCATGCGGTCTTCGGATACCAAATGATCAAAAAAACTCTTCATTCCGTTTACCCAGTCAAGATCTGAGATGTCGCCTTCTTTGTCTGCCCAAATTGTGTATAAATCCATGATTACTCCAGTGGTCCTAGTATTTCAAAGCCATCCATGCTGGCTTTGTACAAGTGTGCTTGTTCAAGGTACAGGTAGTCAAATCCCCGTGCTTTGTAGATAGCACACTCGGCTTTCATTGTTTCAATCCCCAAGCGCAGTCGTGGATTGTTGTAGTTCCATGCAAACTGATCGCACAGCGCATGCTTGTCATCATACCGCCTGATCAGTGAAAATGCCACCAGACGATCTGCATCGTAGTATCCTATGACATCGGTCATGGGGTCTGTATAACGGCTGTCAAACATGGGCATGACACTGGCAAAATGTTTGTATTTGCAGTAGTCTCTGTAGATGTTGTTCAACCGCGGAATGTCAGGGTCACGTAGGTATTCCCACTTGACTTTTATTTCGTAATTGGTCTTGCTGAGGTCAATTCTAGCAAACTGATAGCTCATGTTCGTGGATCCTCACGATGCTGAAACAAGCCAGTGAGATATTCTTCTGGCCAGTTGTGATAAAATCCTTTGTTGGCCATGACTTTTGCTTTGGTGTTTAAATCACTTAGGCTTTGTACCAGGGCCAAGGCATACGTACCTTGGTTCATGCACACGCCGTTGACCATTTCCACATCGTCGGGGTGGTCTTCCAAGGCAATCATGTCTCTGGGCAACAACACTTCTTGATTGGCCAACTCAATGCTGCCAGCAAGCATGTGATGATTCCACTCCTGGGGATCGTAAACGTAGATCACAACTTCCCGGTCGCCCATGCCCTGGCGCCCACGATTTTTGAGATCGTAGTAGGGATCCGTTCCCAGGTACACTGCATAACTTTTTTTTATTCGTGCTGCCCGTGCATAGGGACAAGGAGAGAATCCTCCCAGGGCAGCATGTGGAACTTCTAGAAAGTTCTGTATCCAGTGCTCGATGTCGGCTGTGACTTGTTCCAGTTCCATTAGAAGAAAGGCAATCCAGATTTTTTAGTGGTATCAAGGTTTTCCTTGATGAGTTCATTGATCATGAGACGTTCGTTGTAGCTGAGATTCAGGGCTTGTTCATAGCTGAGACCACCTCGCATGTACCAAGATTGTTTCAGCGCCTCCCGACGTATACCATCAGCCTCTTTTTCCATGTTTTCAATCCAACCGGAAATGTCCTCTGGTTTTAGAATCAGGAGGCGTGCTCGAAAAAACTTGCCATGTCCAGGGTAAGTGGTTGTTGATATTCATGCGCACAGTTGTCGCATTTCACAGGCACTGGTTTGAGATCAGAATATTCACGCAGTTCAATCACATGATCTCGCACAGCATTGAACATGCGACGATCACAGTTCAGCAAGAATTCACGAATGTGTTCGGGTTCAACCACGATGGCACTGGGAGTACGAATGGCTTTTATGTTGTAGGTGAGAGCATTCACTGTGACTTCAGTGATCTTGCGCAGCACTTCGTTGAGTTTGTTGAGCTTGACTTCGGGATCAATGTCTGAGTTGGGCAACATGTTCAGTATGCGTTGTTCTTCAAATTGCAAGGCATTGGTTTGATTTTGTTCTTGATAGGTCATGGGACGGAACACAATTTCCAGATCTCCAGCCTGCACTGTGCGGTCATAGTCAGGGCAAATCTGTTGATCCAGCACAGTGCGCAGGTCCAGCACATAATCATCTTCAGTGTTGCAGGCCGGGCATGTGGTGCTGATTTCCATGTCATGCCCATAGCTGGCCAAGCGAATGGCCACCAGCAGTGAGTTGATGTCCACGGACGGAGTTTGCCAGGCATCTTGAATGGCCGGGCAACAGCTCTGTATAACTGAAACCACGGCTTGACCGTTGAACAATGCGTCTGGAGTACGATAGGTGATCTCGTCAATGGCAGTCATGGGATAAATGGGCAATTCGTTGGTGGCAGTGCGTCTAATGGCTTCTTCGGGCCAGAATTGGCCAGCAGATGGCAAGCGCAAGTAAATTGCCGGTTGTCGAAAATACTGATTCAAGGGGTTAGCATTTGGGGTCATAGATCACCTATAAATATACTCTACTTATAGGTACAAAAACATGGCAGATCAAAATCCCCGCCTGGCAGAAATAACAGAACAAGTAAACTACGAACTGGAACGATTCGGGCGCCTCAGCGGCACCACTGCGGACTCACTGCGCGATGCTCAGGTTGGAGTAGAAGGATTTTCAGCGGCCATGCGCAAGGCCCCGGGGCAAGTGGCAGATGCAGCCGGCAAAATGGCCAAGGCCATGTACGATGGGCAAAAAGGTGCGTCGGCGTTCAACAGCAGCATTGACAGCATGGCCGGTGCTGCACAGTCGGCTACCACCATGCTCATGGCCATTATACCGGGTGGTGTTGCAGTAAAAGTAGCACTCATGGCTCTGGGCAAGGCCATTGGATTTGCTGCTGAAACACTCAAACAAGTCAACATACAGGGCGATGCCCTGTACAAGGGATTTCAAGATCTAGCCAAGTCTGGTTCAGTTGCCGCTGGTGGTACCACTCAACTGGGTCAGGACATCTACAAACTGGGCATTGGATTCCAGGACCTAGACAAGTATCTAGGGCTGGTCAATGAAAGTTCACAAGACCTGGCCCTGTTTGGCCGAACAGTGTTTGAAGGGTCAGCTGACTTTGCAAATCTACGTCAGACCATGAAGCCCATGCGGGCTGAATTTGAACGCCTGGGACTCAATGCTGAACAGCAAAACGAAGCTGTCATGGGCTACATTCGCTTGCAAACTCGCCTGGGCAATGCTAGTCGTTTGCAAGAACGAGGCTATGCAGACACTGCTGAAGCTGCTCGCAAGTACATCATGGAGCAGGATGCACTGACCAAGGTCACTGGCATTTCACGCAAAGAACAAGAAAAAGCCATGGAAGAAGCCATGCGCAATCAGCGGTTTGCTGCCACCTTGGATCAGTTGGTGGCCGAAGGACGCACTGAAGAAGCTGAAAATCTGCGTGTCATGGTACAAGCATCAGGTCAGCTGGGACCGCAGTTCCAGAAAGGCATGACTGACTTGGCGTCGGGATTTGCCAACACTGAAGAAGCAAGACAAGTGCAGTTGGCCACACAAGGCGATGCACTCAAGCAGTTTGACATGGTCAAGCAAGGGCTGATAAAAGCTCCTGGAGAAATAGACCGTGCGCAACAGAGCATTTACAACAATGTTGCGGCTTTTAACAAGAACATGCAGCCCTTGGCAGCAGCCGGTGCCTACGACAAAACATTTGGTTCTTATGCCGAGCAACGACAAGCCCAAGAACTCAAAGGTGAAAAATTTGCCGCAGCCATGGCCAAGTCTCGTGAAGAAACTGCCAAGCAAATGGCTGGCACTGACGACCGTCTAGCTGCGCAGAGCAACACCGTGGTAAATCAGCAAGATGCCATGCTGGAATCACAGAAACTGATGGACCGTGCAATTACTGGAGCAGCCCAGGCATCTGAATTTGCGTCTGAAAAACTGGCCAAGTTGGCTAGAATGGCCAACGATACAGCTGATGCATTGGGCGGCGTAAATGATGCATTGGGCGGCGTAAAAACTGAATCCAAGGGATTCTGGGGGCAGGTATTGAAATTCATGGGGATAGACACAACCCCACGTGAGAAAACTGAAAAAGAACAACAACTAGCAGCCGCTGAAGAAGCAGCTAAACAAGCCGCAGAACGTGCGGCTGCAGAACGTGCAGCCACAGCAGAAGCCAAAAAACAAGCTGAAGCGGCTCTAGAGGCTGAACGTAAATCACTGAAAGAGGCTCAAAGTCAATCTGACCGAGCCAAGGCTCAATTGCAAGGGGTTGGTACTCAAGCTGGTGTCAATTTTGATGTACAACGACTGCAAAGACAGGAACGTGCAGCCACTGCCAAGGTTGACTCAGCTGGCACTGACCAAGAACGTAAAAAGGCTCAGGAAGATGCCGAAAGAATACGCCTGAGACTGTCAGAGGCCATGGCAGAACAACGTCGGCTGCAAGGCATTGTGGCAGAACAAGCTCGGATAGCCGAGGCTGCCAAGGCAGCTGTGGCACAACGCGAAGCGGCAGCGGCAGAAGCTAGAAAAAAAGATGCCAACGCCAAAGCAACCGAAGACAAAGCCACTCGCGACAGCTTGCGAGCTCAATCTCGGGCAGGCATGGGCGGGGGAGAACGACTAACTGCCGAAGAGGCTCTGAAAGCAAGTGCCCCGCGCCAGGAACGAGAAAAGGACACGGCTGCACTAGGAAAAATAAATGAGACGCTAACCAGACAGCGAGAAAATCTCAAAGCCAACACTGATCAGTTGGCCAAACTTGACA
>Ga0247834_1005859_pt1 | contig 14240 bp, 29 predicted proteins | sample LaCruzMarch2015__8_FD_187118 | JGI IMG/M metagenome (GOLD analysis project Ga0247834, IMG submission 187118) | Freshwater microbial communities from meromictic Lake La Cruz, Castile-La Mancha, Spain - LaCruzMarch2015_12m | ecosystem: Environmental > Aquatic > Freshwater > Lake | place: Spain... | reverse complement strand
AAGGGATAACACCAAAAATAGTTGTTGACATCAGCGTATGGTTTGTATATAACACAGGTAACATAAACAAAAAGGATCCGATCATGGCAAAGTTTGACTCTGAAACAATTGCTCGTTGGGCTGCGATGGCAGATGCGTGGCTGGCCAAAAACCCCTTTGGTGTCGTAGAACGTTCTCGAGTATTGGAGGGTTCAAATGCATGGAAGGTTGCTCATCGAGCTGGTATTACCGAAGAAGCCTACGCTGATCGTTCGGTTGTGGATGCTCACATTGTCTCTGCTCTGAAACAACTGTTTCCCAATGCAGAATTCAAAGACACTTATTCATATTGAAAGGAATAACATAATGGCTATAGCAACTGTAAAATACAAAGAACCAGTTCGACCAATTGAGAGTGTAACTCTTATACTTAACCAAGATGAAATCGTTGTGCTCACTGCCATTCTAAGTCGAATTGGTGGTTGTCCTGATAAGTCGCCTCGGAGACACGCAGGAAATATTTTGAATGCTATTGTAAATGGTGTTGATCCTGAGAACAGAGACTGTGGAAAAGTGACTGAATTGGTTGATTACACTCAAAGTTCTGGCAGCATTTACTTTGGTGAATATAAATGACTGATGAAGAACTGATCAAAGTGCTTCGAGATTGGAGAATGAATAATCACCCAATGGAAGCGGAAAGTTACAGAAATATAGCCGCTGACCGTATTGAAGAACTGGTAGCAGATGTTGCTGGTTGGATTTCGAATGCTCAGGCTGCTAGTGGTTGGGCGAGTGAAGCTGAATATAAATTAGAAGTAACAGAAGCCAAACTGGCCAAGGCGATGACGTTCATTAAGCGTATCCTTGCTGCGCCAGATGGTGATGATGACCAGTGGCACATTATGTTGGCTGACGCACAATACTTTATCGCCGAACTGAAGAAAACCAAATGATATTAGACATACATTTAAGCGAAAAAATGATAAGTCGTTGGCCCGAACATATGGAAGGTTTGGTTAAAATTGATCGCAGGAACTACAGAATAGCACCCAACCACAGAGGCTATATACAAGAGTTTTTGATACGTAGTCATTGTACAGACGTACAGAAACCTTTTCTGAAAAGTTATTTGTGGACAGCGGAATTTCACAGCGACTGTCGGCGCAGATGGGAACTCAGTGGAGAATACGCTATTATAGACAGTGTAGTAATACGCTTTCACAATCTCACTCAACGTCAAGCTACTGTAATAAGCTTGGTATTTTAAAAGAATACAATATAAAGGCCCCGCTGCTGCGGTTCACCTACACCAGCACACCCTGAGAACTCAAGCACAATAACCACAAGGCCCCGCTGTTGTGATATTCGCACGCATACCCACAACTGCACTTGATACAACAGATCGGCTAGAGTTGGTATACAATCAAACTATACACTGTATGCGCTGTGGTGTCAACCAAAAAGATACAATTTTCATCTGAACCGGCACTGTAGAGAACCCAATACCCTATAGTGAAAGAGACCGAAACAATACTAGAGAGAATCACCACTCTCTGACTCTCTAATCGAGACACTAACTGACACTGAGAAAGACACTGAGACTAGCTAACTGACCGAGACACTAACTGACACTAAGACTAGCTAACTGACACTGAGCGAGACCGAAAAGACCGAAACAAAGACTGAGACAAAGACCCTAACTGACACTGACACTGAGATCGACCCTAACTGACTGAGACAAAGACTGAGACAAAGACTGAAAAGTATTTATACTATGCCCCTCGTGACACCGGCCTGTGTTGTAAAAATACTACACTGCGCAAAACTTTTCAAAATCCTCCTTTGTAAAACCGCGTCATACGGCCCCGTACGGCGTGTCGTTAGCCCCCGTACGGCGTGTCGTTAGCCCCCGTACGGCGTCCCGATAGACCCCATATGATAGGTTAATCTCAAATTTCGAAACTGACAATAGATTTTTTTCCATTTTCGAAATTTGAGGATTTTCTTTCATAGACTTTTGTCCCAGGGTGATCCCACCAGGTGGGCGGCTGTGGTGTTGGTGAAGACCTTCCGAAAGGTGATGGTTTAACGTTAAACTATACAACTGCCAGTTGGTTTAACGTTAAACCATACAACCAGCGTCAGAGATAGTTTAAAGATTAAACCATAGGTTCAGGGCTCGGCGACCCTCGCGTTCCATACTTGGTTCATATCCGTGAACCTTTCCTGGCCTCACCTTATGTGTAGCAGAATACTCTGTGGTGGTCAATGGGAAAAAAGATTTTATTTTCCCTTGACACTGACTGGAGTTTTGTATACTGTAAACACATAAAGCAAACAAGGAGACACTGATATGGATTTGGTAACTGCGGTTCGTGATCATGCCGATGCTCATTACCATGAAGACGGTTGGGACTTTCTGGTCGAGTGCTGGGAGGATCACTATATTCTTCAAATGATTGAATCTGCTGTTACAGTAGAGGCTGCAATTGATTGTTGCGCTAGGATACTCAAGGTTCTTGATGAGCAGAGGACTGCGGTTCGTTCAGAGATTTTTTAATCAACCTGGAGATAACAACATGAAAGAACTTGAACTGGACTACGGCGTGTTCGGTGACTATGGCTACATCACTGAAACTCTTCTTTTTGAAACCAACAGTGTAAATGAAGCCATCAACTGGGCAGAGCGTTATACCCAGTGGGGTGACTTCGGCGGCGCGGCTGTGATTGAAGTTGGTTGGTTTGCAGCAGACGGCACCTACGAGACTGCATGGCGCAAACACAACGAAGAAGAAATGCTCTTCGACGAGGCTTGACACGGGTCCCTACTCGTGTTATTGTATTGGAGTAGGGCAACACAACAAGAGGGCAACAAGATGAACACTGAACCTTTTTACACCAAACTTGAATTCGTTAAACTGCTGCGTGAGAAACGTGGCACAGTATATGCTCTGGGATGGCTGGAGATGGCCTATGCTTTGCCCACTGTCTCCCCTGCACAGGAACTGGAGATCATTCAGCGTGAAATGGCTGTGTTGCAGACTTTGCCAGACTATGCAGGCATCTAAGTGGTTGACCACTGGATGGTTAGATGCTATAAACAACACATAGGGCAACACAACAAGAGGGCAACAAGATGAACATTGAACAGATCCGAACAGAAGTCCGGGCCAAAGCTTTTGCAGCAGCAGACACTTATTTTAAAACTGTGCTGGGTGGCGTGGATCGTTACGCTTGCGGTTTTGCGTGGGTCACTGTGTATCCTGAGCACAAGGGCAACACCCGGCTGGGCAAGGCTGAGCGCAAGACGCTGGAGTCGCTGGGCTTGCGCAAGGACTGGACGGGCAAGGCATATGAGCTGTGGAACCCAGCAGGCTACTCGGTGCAGAACGTGGACACTTTGGAAGCAGGCGCTCGTGCTGCTGCTGCGGTGCTGAAGGGCTACGGGTTCAAAGCTTATCCTAACTCGCGTCTAGATTAATGCAAAAAAGAGGTTGACGCAGGTGACTGCGTCAACTATAACTGTGACATAGAGCAAGCAAGAGGGATAAACGCTGTGGCATATATTTCACAAGAGACCAAAGCTGAACTGGCTCCGGGCATCCGTGCCGTGTTGGCCAAGTATAAGGTCAAGGGTACGATCAGCATCGACCATCACACCCAGCTGGTTGTAACGCTGAAGTCAGGTGAGTTGGACTTGATTGGCGAAGCAAACCGCTTCAACCGCGAATACGCTCTACGGCGTGACCAGCCGTTCCACGAAGTCCGCGGCTACTACCAAGCCAACGTGTATCGTGCAGACGACTATGCAGACAACACAGTAGGTGAGTTCTTCCGAGAGTTGAGTGCTACTATGCGCGGTGACCGTTGGTATGATCGCAGCGACATCCAGACGGACTACTTCGACACTGCATACTACCTGGCTATCAATGTGGGGCGTTGGGATCGTCACTATGTTTGCACTGCAAAGATTGCACAACTGGCTTGACACTGATCTTGCCCTCAGCTATAACAACTGCATAGGGCAACACAACCAAGAGGGATACACACAATGGGAACTCGTTCAACTATTGCAATTCGCAACACTGATGGCACCTTTGAAGCCATCTACTGTCACTGGGACGGCTACTTGAGTCACAATGGTCGCATCCTTGAGGAGAATTATACCACAGAAGAAAAAGTTCGTGAGTTGATTGCGCTGGGCGACATCAGTTCACTAAGGGAAGAAATTGGCACCAAGCATCCGTTTGACACCTATAAGATTCCTCAGCATGTTAGCGCAGCTTGGAGCCGCTGGTGCACCGCATATGGTCGCGATCGCGGCGAGACAGGCGTTGCACCAAAGACCTTTGTGAGTTTCCAGCACCTGCAGAACAACTTCTCGCAAGAATTCACCTATGTGTTTGATGTGGTCACTGGTGAGTGGAGTGTGTCCTACAACGACCGCGCGGAACAGTGGCCCTTGGCTGCGGCTTTGGAATTGGACTTGGTAGTATAAAAAATTTCAGTGCAAGTGCATTTTGTGCTTGCACTGCTGATCTAAATGCGCTATAACTGATACATAGGGCAACCAAGCAAGAGGGAACACGCTATGACATACTTGATTAAGGTTGGTGACGAAGTTGGTATTGCGCAGCACAGCCGTTATGGCTTGACCAGCGCGGCGTTTGGTCGTGTTGTCAAGATCAACGGTCATGGCCATATTTGGGTGGACACTGGCAAAGATCTCTATCTCAAGTTTGACAAGCACGGTAACTCGTATCGCAACGAATATGGTCCCAGCCTGCGTGATGCGCAGCGGCTGCGCAGTGAACTGGCTGTTGAAGCCAAGCGCAAAGATCGTGCTCGTGTTGCTCGTGCTATGGAGCAGGCTTTGAAAGACGGGTGGAGTTACTCCGGCACTTGGCATCCATCGCAGGAGCGTATTGACACGCTGAAAAATCTTGTTGCTGAGATGGAATCATTGGTTGACGCATAAGTCAACCAATGCTATAAACAACACATAGGGAAACAAGGAGCACAAGATGAACGACGCAAGAGCAGCACAGTGGCATCGGTTGATCGACCTGCTGGATGAAGCAGACGCTATCCAGCAGACACTGCTGGGCGAAAATCATCAAGTGGCCAGCTATGAGTTCCACAACTTGCTGAACATCATGGCTGACGATTTCACCGACTTTGCCAACAAAGAAGGCGTTCAGATCGGTTGACAGGGTCAACCGATTCTGCTATAACCAACACATAGACAGCAACTGAGAGGGAAACAAGATGCTGAATGTAAATGACACTGTTCGCGCTTACTCCGGGAAGCCAGGCTGCATGTGCGGCTGTGTGGGCACCTACAATGAAACTGAGCGGGCTCGCAAGATGGCACTGACTGCGCTGCTGAAGAACCCTGCTGCTAAACTGCAAAGCTGGCCAGAGTTGGGCGGCGATGCTGGCTGCTTGTATGTTGAAACTGAAACTCGCGCTCGTGTGCTGTATTTGACTGCGGCGGGCGTTGCAAAGCTGGCAGCACAGTTTCCTGAAAAGGTTGACAAGCCTTAGGGCTTGTCATATAACCAACACATAGACGCAACGTAGCAAAGGGATACACGCTATGCCAAATTGGAATAATAACTCGATCACTATCACTGGACCCACAGACAAGATTCGTGCGCTGTGGGATTCTGCTCAACCAGCTGAAGGCAAAGACGGAAGTCTGTTGGAAGCAATGGTGCCAATTGGTGAATGGGACTATGACCGCGCTGTGGCTTCTTGGGGCACCAAGTGGGACATCAGCTTGGAGGGCTTGCAGTTTGAAGACCTGGGAGATAGCAAGTCACAGATCACAGGCTATGCAGACAGTGCTTGGAGCCCGCCTATTGAAGCCTTCCAAACCTACGCAGAAGCCAACGAAGACTGCTCGCTGGAAATCAAGTATTTTGAGCCCGGCATGGCGTTTGTAGGTGTTTGGGATAGCGAAGGCGGCGATGACTGTTGGGAAGACGTTGGGTCGCTGTTGGACACCACTGAAGAAGACGACCCTGTGCTGCATGACCTGCTGCAACACTTTGACGTCTGGAGTTGGTATGACGACGAAGAAGAAACTGAAGCTGTCACTGAAGAAACTGAACAATAACGGTTGATCGTGCCCTACTCGTGTGCTATTGTATCGGAGTAGGGCAACACAACTGAGGAGCACAACATGGCACGTAAGACAATCGAAGTTGGCAAGATACTGCGGATGGTGAACACTTTCCTTGCAGCGAAACACACTTCCGCTGATGAGCGTGGGGCGATGTGTTTGTTCTTGGAAGCTGTGCTGTTTGAAACTGGCAACTACGAAGGCTTTCGTTACTTGCCGGACAGCGACTATCCTGGCGAAGTCAACGGGTTGGGCGATCGCCGCTTCTACTTCGCCAGCAAGACTGTGCTGGCAGACGAAGCTGAAGAGCTTCGTGACGTCAACAAAATTCGTGTATGAGAGGGATACAAAATGAACACTTCCGTTGAAACTATCATCCAAAACATTCGCAGCATGTCGGCTGCCGACCTGGCACAGGTGATCGAAGCTGTTAAACTTCGTCGCACTTACCTTACTCGCCAGAAAGCTGCTGCACTGATGATTGGCGACCGTGTAACGTTCTCCGCCCGCGGTATGCAGGTGCTGGGGACGGTGACCAAAGTAAACACCAAGACCGTCCAAGTTAAACAGAGCAACACTGCTACATTGTGGCGGGTCCATGCTAGCCTGCTACGGCCAGTTCAAGAAATGGCTTGATAAGGCAGTTGAAAAATAAGTAAAGATCAAGCCCGTGTAGGCCAAAGGTAGAGTCAGAGGTCTTAAACACCTTACAGTGTCGGTTCGACTCCGACCACGGGCACCAAGTTAGGGGGATTAGCTCAATTGGTTAGAGCGCAGCACTCATAATGCTTAGGTTGGGGGTTCAAGTCCCTCATCCCCTACCATCTATCTGCCCGTAGCTCAGCTGGATTAGAGCAGGGAACTTCTAATTCTCAGGTCGGGGGTTCGAGTCCCTCCGGGCAGGCCAACAACGATGTTAAACCAAGGAGACTAGCAATGACGTCACAAGACATACAGACAGTGATATTGATAATCCTGGTAGGATTGGTTGCCCTGTCTGTGACTCTCTGGTTGTTGCGACAACTGTGGGCTGTGATCAACACACCTGTGGCAATTGCTATTGTGCTGGCTGTGCTGGCTATCTTTCTGCACTTTACCACAGTGGAGTTCTAGGTTGACACACTGCGTGACTGTGAGTATACTGTAAGACTAACAAGGGGCAAATATGCAGATAAAATTTTTAGATGGGACGTTCAAACTTCGCGGCAAAGACTTTGACATGACCAACCTGGTTGTGCCAATGGTTTCTGGATACCGTGTTGGGGTGCGTGGTGGGTATGTGATGATTGACGGTCGTGCTGTTCCAGGCTTTCCAGATCATGCGATCAAGGTATATGTTGAGGGTGCCGACAGCATCGTATCAGCAGAAGACAGCGTTGAAGCGGCTGTTGAAGAGACTGACGCAGAGATTGTGGAACGTATGCGCATCAGGTTCAACATGCTCACAGACATGACCAAAGCTGTCAAGCGCGGCGACGTTCGTGCTATGATCGTATCGGGTCCACCGGGCGTGGGCAAGAGTTATGGTGTAGAGGAAGTGTTGGAGCGATACCAGGTGTTGCAGGATCTTGGTGGGATGCAGAAGTACGAAGTGATCAAAGGCGCTGTGAGTCCGCTGGGGCTGTACTGCAAGCTGTACAAATACTCTGCAAAAGACTGTGTGGTTGTGTTTGACGACTGCGACAGCATTTTCACTGACGAAACGTCGTTGAACCTGTTGAAGGCAGCATTGGATTCGAAAAAGACTAGAACACTGCATTGGAATTCAGACAGTCGCAAACTGCGTGAAGAAGGCATTCCAGATTCGTTCCGCTTTGAAGGATCAGCTATCTTCATCACCAACATCAAGTTCAGCAAGGTGCGTGGCAGGCTGCGCGATCACTTGACTGCACTGGAATCGCGTTGCCATTACATTGATCTTACCATTGACACCAATCGTGAAAAGATGCTGCGCATTCGTCAATTGGTAGTAGACGGTATGCTCAACGAGCATACAATCTCAGATGAACTCAAAGACGATGTGGTAGAGTTTGTGCAGCAGAATCAAGATCGCGTTCGTGAACTGAGTCTGCGCACAGTGTTGAAGGTTGCTGATCTGGCACAGGCATTCCCCAACAGCTGGGTTGCTATGGCAGAAAACACCATACTCAAGCAATGACGCTTGAATAGAATGCGATGATGCGTTGAGTTTGCTCCGCGTTGTCGTAAAGTCGCTGAGGCAGTTGCCTTCACAGTCTCAGCGTATAAGACAGGCGGCCTGCCCTGGTCAACCTGTTCACTGCGGAGTTGTTGATGCCCTCTCAACGCTTCGTTTACTGCCCTAGCTGGTTCCCTCCCAGCTAGGGCTTTTTCTTTAGAACAATACCATAATGTGGTTGACGCTGCCCCGCGCTGATGTTAAAACTGTGACATAGGGCAATAATACACAGTAACAAGGTGCAAAAAAAAGTAGACGAATACTAAAAAAGAGCTAGACCTACTCTAGCAAAGATGCTAAAAGTAACACATAGAAACACACACAAAGGAACTGCTTAATGAAGAATACCAATACCTACACTGTTGCCGGCGTTTCCACCAAGAACGGTGTGACCAAGCCACGTTTCAGCAATGATCTTGCAACTCGGTTGTATCACTTGGGTTATTCCGAACACGAAAATATTGTCGTGGTTGAACTGCCTGCTGAAATGACCAAGATGGAGGCTGCACTGCACTTGAAGACGCTGCCCGAGTTTCAAACTGAACTGGCTACAACTGCTCTTGACGCTTACATTCAAAAGAACACAGCCAAGGAGCCCGGCCAGCGTGGTCGCCCAATGAAGCTGCCTACTTTGGCTGACATTCCTACTCGCGGTGCCAACAATCGTTTTTTGAGCAAGGAAGCACGTTTGGCGCTGTTGGATCAGTTGATTGCTGATACGATTGCAAAGAAAGAAGCTGCCAAAGCAAAGATTGCTGCTCGTATTGCTGCAAAGATGGCAGCTGATGAAGCAGACGTTGAAGACGAAGAAGACATGGACGATGCAGAAGACATGGACGATGCAGACGTTGAAGACGAAGAAGATGATTGGCTTGAAGACGACCAAGACGAAGAAGATGATTGGCTTGAAGACGACCAAGACGATGAAGCAGAAGACGACGAAGCAGAAGACCAAGATTCGGCAACTGTTGCCTAAATAAAATAGACAGCGCAGGCTTTTATGGCTTGCGCTGTTTTCTTTTGAGTGCTATAACAATGCATAGACAACAAGGAGACGGCAAATGAAATTCGAAACTGCAAAAGCTGCGTTGGAGAACATGACAGGCGGCACGTTTGTTGGTATGGATACCGAGACAGAGGTAACACTCACAGGCGGCAAGAAGAACCCGCAGCAAGGCCGTGTTACAAAGGTGATGACAGGCGCCACTGTGATGTGCTTCAGCAACACCCGCGGCAGCGCATATGACGCAATGGTTCGGCGCCGCTTGGCAGCTGAGGGCAAGGATCCAGACAGCTTTGAACTTGGGCCTCGCGCATGGGGCCAGCGTATTCCAGGCACTGCGTTTGTTGAGCACAAAGGCGCTCACTACCTGGAAGTGATTTTTATGCGAGCAGGTGCAGTGCAGTATCGGCTGGACGGCGTGCCAGTTGACGAAGCTGCAATTGAAGGGCTGCCTCAAAAGCGCGAAAGCACCGGACAAGGCGGGTTGGAGAACCAAGTGACAATCCGCACCTTTGGGTTGGACTCAATCACAGCACTGCGAGCAAATGGAAAAGAATGGCAGTAAGGGGCTTGACCCCTTACCACTTTTCCTATAATGTCAACGCATACACAACAAGGAGACCAAAGATGGCTTACGTCGTTTACCACAAAGAATCCACTCGTATTGCACGTCGTGCAAATGGTGACGAGTTCTTCTCAACAGAGCCCGCAGCCAAGCGTCATATCACTCGCTTCCTCAACGCAGACGAATACGCAGTTGCTGAATACACCTACTACCAAGACAACATTGAGCGAGAAGTAGAACGGGTGAACTTGATCAGCGGGCACACTTACAAGGAATCGGTGAACACGCCCAACTATATGTCGCCCGCAAGTGAGGCATACTGGTCTGCTTGAGGCTTTACATAGATAAAGGAACCATCAGGCAGATAATGTCGTTTGGTTCCTTTTTTCGATTCTGCCATTTTCTTATTTCGTTCTTTGGAATAAGGATTGATTTCTCCTAATTCAATCCTCTCTCGAATAGTCTTTTTAGATTTCTTAATAGAATCTAAGGGCATTTTCCATCCAGATTCTCTTTTAATTCTTTCTCGTTCAAATGCATTTTCTCTGAGCTTTTGTTTTGTTTCTTCTGATCTTTTAATGCCTTTTATTTTAGAAGATATTAATTGTTTTGTTTTTTCTGTTAAAATATGAGGACCTATAAATCCATTGCTTCCGTTATGCCTATTAAGCCATAACGGATTATTTTGAGCATCGACTTTCTTTAGAAACTTTGATTCCCATTTAATTGCATCTTCTGCGGTACTAAAAACTTTTCTAATAGAATATTTAAAAGAATCAAGCCCATAATCTGTTATAAGGTCGTGAACTAAAGATGACGATGTAAAATATGTTTTCCAAAAATCATTAGGATTACAATTATCTTTTTGATATTTTGCTCCGTAATAATGTTTGCCAGTAGGCTTATGAAATAGATAATAAGTGTAGGCCATTTTAATTCCTTTATTGGTGCATGTAATTATTTATCTACTGGAGCATGTAACAAGATAGGGCAGCGGCAACGCTGCCCTATTTTGGTTTTGTTCAGCGAGAATCTGCTGGTTTTGTTCAGCAAGAACCAGCTGGCTGTTTTCTTATACGTTGACTGACTGTGGGTGGTAGGGTATAATTATTACACAAACAAAAGGAGAAACCAATGCAGATCAAAGTGATCCTTGGTACTGTGGCCAGTATAGTCACAGTAGGGGCCGTTGCAGGCTCAATTTATATCTTTGCACCCACAGCACAGGCAGCACCCGCACCACAAGAAATCCTAAAAGAAATCGTATATGTAGATCGTGTGGTAGAACGTGTGGTAGAACGTGTGGTGTATGTGCCCGCGCCACCTGCCAGTGACCCCGAAGCGATCTTTGCAGATGCGAGTAAAGAAGATCGTTATTGTCTTGCTCAGAACATGTATTTTGAAAGCAGAGGCGAAAGTCAAGTAGGCCAAGAGTTTGTGGCCTGGGTAACACTCAACAGAGTAATGGATTTGGACTTCCCCAACGACATCTGCTCAGTGGTGTGGCAAGACAGCCAGTTCAGCTGGACACACGATGGCAAGAGCGACACGCCCACAGATCCAGCGGCTTGGGCACAGGCACAGGCTATAGCAGAGGAAACCCTGAGAGCATACGGTGTAGATAGAGATCCTACCGAAGGTGCTACCTACTTCCACGCTGACTGGGCTACACCAGGTTGGGCCCGTGGGTTTGAACGTATAGTGCAGATCGACGGTCACATCTTTTACAAAAATAATGGTTGATTCAATCTGTGCCCTATGCTATAACACAGCATAGGGCACAAGGAGGGCAAGATGCTTACTGAAGACACCAAAGAGACTCGACCCAGCAACTCCAGTTGGTTTGCAATCGAAGACATCAACCGCAGAGCAGAACGAGCCGTGGATCTACATCCAGATGTGTTTGGCTCGTTTGCACACCAAGAGGCTGTTGCACAGGTTGTTGAGTTGGCGAAGAATTATTTTTCTAGTTATGCTACGCTGTATGAAACTGCACGTCCTGCAACAAAGCGGCGCCCAGCACACACTGAAGTCAAGATCTATCGTTATGTGCTCAAAGGCTCACGTGACGCCAGTGCATTCCGTGCGGCGATTTCAGCTGCTGGTGGACGCGAGATGACGTGGAAGCACAACACAGAAAGCCTTTCCATTCACGTTTGGTAACGGTTGACACTGCCCTCAGCGTTTGCTATAACACAGCTGAGGGCACAACACACAGGAGAATTCAAATGAGACGCTTGATGATACTGGTAGCCGTGGCCCCGCTGCTGGGGTGTGCGGATCTTACCACGCTGACCTCACCAGCTGCACAGGCCAAAGATCGTGCTGCACATTCAGCATACCTAGAACTCGAATACCAAAAACTTGAATACCAGGAACTTGAATACCTCGACGACCTGGAGTATTACCAGTTGGAGTGCGACTGCACTGAACCCTTAGAGTAACTGAATGAACCTATACCACACACAGCAATTGCTTAGAGACCTAGCCGACCGTGCAGAATCAGATCAGTTGGCCAATGCTGCTGCTAGGTTGGCCAGTCAACTGGAAAGTGTCAACACCCCGTTTGGTTACGATATTAGAAGGCTCAGTAAGATGGATCGTCAGTTGATCCAATTCGTCCATCAGAGAGACTCACACACACCCCGATGAGATATATATAATATACAAGGAGATCCGCCGTGCGAAATACAATTCTAGGGGGCCTGTTGCTGGCCCAGTTCGCCACCGCAGCCAGTGCAGACAACAGCAACTTTGAACGCTTTCTAGGCGGTGTGATTGTGGGGGCAGTGATTGTGGATGCACTTCGTGCACCTACTCCAGTGTATCACCCACCAGTGGTGTATCCAACAGCACCAGTGTATCACCCACCAGTGGTGTATCATACAGCACATCCTCTGAGGGTGTGTGTGGAAGAAATTGAACGTGGTCCAGGGTGGGCCTACCTATACCAATACAACTGCTCAGGCGAACTGCTGGCGGTAATCCGTCTAAGATGACCAAATATACCTTCAAGTCTTCACCCGTCCTTGAGATTGAATGAGAGAACACTGCCCCCAGCAGTGGTGTGCAGCAACAAAAAAAAAACACAGTGCATCTCTGCACTGTGTTGTTGCTTTATTATGTAAACGCTTGTTCCCAACTGTAGCTGCGTGTCAACATTGCTGTTGCCAAAGCACGTGCTGCGTCCCAATGTTGTTCATTTTTGTATTGCTCAACAGCACTAGCAAACTCACTGTTGGCCCAACATGGTTCTTGCCAATCGCTGCCAATTTGCTCTTCGTCGTCAGCTAGTGCATCACTCAACACTGTTGTGTCATAGTCATAGCTGTTGTCGCTCATCAAGTGCAGCACCATCTCACGTGCTGCAATCAACACTGCATCGTCATAGCAGTTGATAGCTTGCGCAACTGCAATCCAATTTTCTCTTTGCATACAATGCTCCTGTTTTGTTAGCAAAGTTTTACTGCATTGCTAACTGTGTTTTGCGCTAACTGCGCAGCGCACTTGTTACAAAACTGCACACACATGTGCAAGCAGTTTTTTGTGCTATTGCTAAACTGCGCTGCGCTTTACTGCGCTTTGCTTACTTGCTACAGTTAAGTTATAGCAATTAGTGCAATTTAATGCAAGCAAAAAATGAATTATTATATTGCTAATTTTGCACTAAAAAAGCAACATTGTTGCGCAGTTTTTGCTTGCACTGCTAAACATTTAAGCGTATAAACAATACAACAGCAACAACAGCAAAGTGTAAACAAATGCTTAACACAACACAAGCGCAAACAATACTAGCGCAGCACGCTAACGCAAACACAATAAGCGCAGCACAAGTTGCAGCATTGCTTGCTAACGTAAGCGTAACATTTGCAAGCATTGCATATGTAACGCAAGTTGCAACAGCAGCAGCAAACAAGCACTTAAACGTGCAAAAAGTTACTGTTGCAAACGTGCAACTGTTTGCAAACATTAACGCTGCAACTAGCGTATTTGCTAATGCAGTAAAGCGCAGCGCAGCAAAAATAGCAAGCAACAATGTTGCAAATGTGCAACAGTTTACTGCGCAACAAAATTACTTTACACACACTGCTTGCTATAGCATTGTGCAGCACAAACAAAACAGCAACTTGTATTTGTATGCAATTTACAACAACGCAAGCAGCGTTTATTTTATTGACAATGTTGTTGCAACAGTGCAACAAGTTGCAGCATTGCTTACTGCAAGCGCAAGTGCAAAGTTGTTGCAAGCAAGCAACACAACGCACAATGTAGCACACGACATTGAGCACAACGTAAACGTGCGCACAATAGCACTAGCAAACATTGTTAGCATTGTTGCAAACAAGCAACAGCTTGCAGTGTAACA
>Ga0247834_1005854_pt1 | contig 14253 bp, 12 predicted proteins | sample LaCruzMarch2015__8_FD_187118 | JGI IMG/M metagenome (GOLD analysis project Ga0247834, IMG submission 187118) | Freshwater microbial communities from meromictic Lake La Cruz, Castile-La Mancha, Spain - LaCruzMarch2015_12m | ecosystem: Environmental > Aquatic > Freshwater > Lake | place: Spain... | reverse complement strand
ATTTTAGCCTTTTAATTAACCACTGCAAGTTACAAAATGTTTCAAAAAAGTAAATTCTACCAATTACTATTAATTTCATCAATTACCGGGTCAATAATATTGTCTGGGTTGCAATTGTTGCCCTTAAAAAAAGATATCAATGAGTATTATTTAAACCCAACTTCAGGAGGAACAAAGGTAAGAATAGAAAAAGAAGAAAGTGAAGCAGAGGAGCAGATGAGGCGCCTGCAATGGATTGAACAAATGCACAAAACAGCTCCTGGAGTTGATTGGAGAGCAATGGACAAACAAACGCGACTAGAGAATTACACCAATTTTCTAGCAAAAAAAAATAACCGGTCTGGTGGTATGGTAAATATTCCAGGAGCTAACTTAGAAGGAAATTGGGTAGAAAAAGGAAGTATAAATCTAGCAGGAAGAACTAGGTACGCCGATTTAGATACAAGCACAAACAAATTATACGTTGGGTCGGATGGAGGAAATATTTGGAAAGGAAATTTAGATGGAACAAACTGGGAAGTACTAAATGACCAATTACAATTTGATGATATTCAATATGTAAAAGTAATTCATTACAATGGCTTAAAAAGAATTCTGGCAGCAACTTGGAGCCGTGAAATTTATTACACAGATGATGATGGAGAAACATGGCAGAGTTCAATTGGCTTCTCAACTCTAACTGGAGGCACAGACAGAATTGAAAGAGTTATAGTAAGCGACGATTCCATTAAAACAGTTTATGCACTGCTAAGAGAAACATTTTCAGGTTCCAAAGTTTCATTGTTTAAATCTATTGACCAAGGAAGTAATTTTACAAGAATGCTGTCTTTTAACTTAACAGCAAACAATTCACTTAGTCAGTTTGACCTTTGGGTGGCGCCTTTTGGCGATTGTGATCCATTTATTGTAAATAAAGATAAAGCGTATAAGATTGACAGAGAAACAAATACTGCAGTTCAAGTTGGAACAGTAGAAACTGGAATTTCAGGTTATACTATGCTAACTGGTCACTTAGCGGATAATGGCCAAATTTACTTGTATGCATACGTAAATCAAGTAGTTTACCGCTCTCAGGATGCAGGAGTTACCTGGCAATTTTCTGGTGACACACAAAAAGACCCGTTCTTTAAAACCAGCTTTAGCGCTTCTATTGAAACCCCTGACTTATTATTTTTTGGTGACATAGAATGTTATAAAAGCATAAATGGCGGCGTATCATGGGCTATGGTAAACGAATGGTTCGATTATTACGATAATGTAGCTAATAAGCTACATGCAGATATTCCGTCAGTAAACAGTCTTAAATATCAAGATGGTACGCCATTCTTATTAATAAATACTGATGGAGGAACTTACATTTCAAACAATAACTTAAATACTGTACAAAATATTAGTATGAATGGACTGAATGTGAGTCAATACTATGGTTCTTATACAGGCATAGAAGATACAAATTTAGTATTAATAGGCTCACAAGATCAAGGTTTTCAAAGGTCTACAACAAGCACTTCCGGAATATTATCTCCTGAGCAGGTTGTAAGCGGTGATTATGGGCAATTTGTAAGCACAAGCGGCGGAAATAGTTTTTGGATGGTGTATCCTGGAGTAGCCATCTTTTATCCTGATGGGTACGGGGAATTAAGTTATGATTATGATTTTCAAGGAGCCAATTACTTTTGGATGCCACCATTAATGGCCGATCCTGATAATGAATCTGTCGCATATGCTGCTGTAGGAAACAAAATTGTACAATTAGATTTTAATGGGAGTGATATTTCAGCACAAGATTTTAGCGCTCCACTGATAGGTAATATTACTGCATTGGCATATTCTCCAATCAATTCAGAATATTGGTATGCCATAACAGATGGAGGGAGATTTTACCATTCGTCCGATAGAGGAATGAGTTGGACGACATCTAGCATAAACGCCAATCTTGAAGGTAATTATCTATATGGAGCGTGCATTCTACCATCAAATAACACTCTTGGAGAAGTCTGGATTTCGGGTAGTGGGTATTCAAATCCAGGTGTTTATCTATCAACTAACCACGGGACCAACTTTACAGCAAAATCAAATGGATTACCATCAACTATGGTTTTTAAACTAGCGGCAACACCTGCCGAAACATTTGTTTTTGCGGCTACTGAGGTTGGACCATATGTTTACAATAAATATGCTGATTCTTGGTTTCCAATGTCTGAAGGTGTTGCTCCCGATCAAACTTATTGGAGTGTGGAATACAACAATCAAATGAAAACTGCAAGATTTGTAACTTACGGAAGGGGAATTTGGGATTTTAGAATTGCTACACCTCTGAGTTTTGAAGAAAAAACTGAGAGGCTCAATTTAACTTTGTTTCCAAATCCAACCTCCAACTACTTGCAAGTTCAGTTAGAAAATGAAAAGTCAAGACCTACAACATATCAAATCTATAACTTAAGCGGTAAGACAGTACTTTCGGGAACTTTAAATAAAGGACAAAAAAGTATTCCTCTTTTTAGTTTGAGTAATGGTGTTTACATCATTCAATTGAAAAACGGGATTAAAAATTATTCCGGAAAATTTCTTAAAAACTAATCTGAATCTACGCAAGTATAAGTAGCTCCTATTAAAAGCGAAGCCTGGTCTTTCACGCGCTTTTCTTCTGCTTCGAGCTCTTTTTTAGTTCCACAGGTTTTAGTAGCTTCCATAAGAATATTGCCAGCAGCATCTTTTCTTTCACACGTAATGCATTTTTTACATCCGGAAAACAAAGAGAAAATCAAAGAAAAATATAAAACGTAATTTAAATTATTCTTTTGCACGGGTACAATTTAATGTTAATGAATCTGGAACATATTTTCTATAACTCAATTCTTGTACATCTAGGGTGGCCTTTTTCCCACATGTTTGTTGGTAAGTATCTATAATTTTACCTGAACTATCTGTTGTATTGCAATTCAAACACTTTTTACAAGAAATAATTGAATTAGAGAGAAATAAAATAATTGAAATCGATATTAAATGCTTTTTCATGTTGCTTAAAATTCAAAAGTAACATTAATAACGAACTCATTTACTATTTCATTAATTGTTTTAAAACTTATAAATACCTGAAAATGTAACAGATAACGATATTATGCTATAGTTTTTAATTATAAAATGTAAAAAAAACTTGTAGTTTCGATTGTAAAATATACTTTTGTCCCACAAAAATCAAAAACCAATCAACATGAAAAAATTAATTATTGCTGTTGCTGCAGTTGCTTTCTTAGCTTCTTGCAAAAAAGATTACGTTTGTGAGTGTGTTACTACTTCTGGTGGTATTAGTGTAACTACTACTTCTGATTTAGGTAAGCAAAAGAAAGATGATGCTGAAACTACTTGCAATGCTGGTGATTTAACTACTGCTGGTGGATCAATTGCTTGTACTGCAAAAGAAAAATAGTCAAACTTTTTTTCAAAGAAAGCTGATCTTAGGGTCAGCTTTTTTTTTATCCATATATGAAAATATTTACCCATATCGTCAGGACTATTCTAGCACTATTGACCTTTTCTTTAGGTTATTACATGCTTCAAACATTAGATTTTTCAGAAACTGCATTAGTAGATAATGGTTGGTCAACATGGTTTGTTGCACCGTATATCATTAGAATTATATCTGGTTTATTTATGTTTTCTGGTTTGGTGCTGGTTTTAGGATTAAACCATTCTAAAAAAATGTTAATCTGGCCGTTCGGTTTATTTCTATTTTCAACTTTTTTTCAGTGTTCTATTATTTGGCAGATAGAATTAGACCGTTGTTACTTGTGTTTAAGAGAATTGTTTCAATGGAATATTTATCAAGGAATAGTTATAGGAAGCTTTGGTTTAGGCTTAACAATTCTGCTTTATAATCTTCCTCAAGTATCATTGAATTGGAAATTTCGAATCCCAATTATTATTGCTTTATTTTTAACGAGTGTCAGTTTTCCATTTATTTTGAATTATCCGGCATCTTGGGCAGTTTACGGAGAAAGTGCTTTTGAAGAAATTCAAAGGCCTATGCAACTTGAAAGACTAGATACTATTATTACTCCTAAAGAATACGGTCAACTGCCCAAAAATCTGAATGAGGGCAAACAATTAATAGCATTTGTAACCCTTACATGTCCTTATTGTAAAAGAGCTGCTTATAGATTACATGTGCTTAAGAAGAAATTTCCTATAGCTCCAATTACAATTATAACGTCTGGAGACACCGCTGATTGGGACCTATTTGCAAGAAGATCAAAAATTGAAAATGTTCCACATGCATTGATGAATCATAGGGTTTTTGCAGAATTAAGTGAAGGTAGCGTTCCTAAACTTTACCTAATAGACGAAGGAACAGCAATTCAAAAAGTTCAGTATTGGGCCATTGACCAATCATTCCTAGAAAAACTCCAGTAAAATTTATTGATTTTAATTTTTGAATATAGCTTGTAAACTCATTTGGGCTATATTTGAAAAAATCATAATTTTATCCACTATGAGTTTAAAAAGGATTATTGACATCTTACCGCACATTCAGAAAAGCTATCCTCGTGAGGATGTTTTAGTTTGCAAGAAGAAGGGGAATTGGATTCCATTGGGCATAAACGAAATGATAAACGAAGTAGAAATGCTCAGTTTAGGTCTAATGGATTTAGGAATTTTGCCAAATGATAAAGTTGCAATTGTTTCTACAAATTGCCCTGAATGGAACATTGCAGATTTTGCAATTGCTAATATTGGAGCGGTGAGTGTTCCAATTTACCCAACTATGAGTCCTTCTGAATCTGCATTTATACTAAATGATGCTACTGTAAAGATTGTGTTTGTTGGAGATAAAGAATTGTATCAAAAAATATCTGCATTAAAAACCGAAACCCAATCTGTAGAATATATATTTACTTTCCAGGAATTTGAAGGAATTCCTTATTATAAAAGCATCCAGAAGAAGGGTGATGAGACCAAAATTAAACTTCTACAGCAATACAAAGATGCTATACAGCCAAACGATTTATTAACTTTAATTTACACTTCAGGTACTACTGGAACACCAAAAGGCGTAATGCTCTCTCACAATAACCTGGTCTCAAATTTAATTTCAGCTAGAGAAGTTTGTCCCGTTAGAAATGAACATAAAGTATTAAGCTTTCTTCCCCTTTCTCACATATTTGAGCGAATGCTTGTTTACTTGTATCTGTATGTTGGGGCCGGAATCTATTATGCAGAAAACCTAGAAACAATTGGAGAAAACTTAAAAGAAGTAAAACCATTTGCGTTTTCAACCGTGCCTCGCTTATTAGAAAAAGTGTATGATAAAATTGTAGCTAAGGGGAATGAATTAAGCGGAATAAAAAGAGCACTTTTTTTCTGGGCTTTAGGATTAGGCCACAGATATGAATTAAATGGAGCAAATGGACCTTGGTATGAATTCCAGTTAAAATTAGCAAATAAACTAATTTTCAGTAAATGGAGAGAAGCGCTAGGTGGAAATGTAGGTGTAATAGTTTCTGGCGCAGCAGCCTTACAACCAAGGTTAGCCAGAGTATTTACTGCGGCCCAAATTAATGTTTTAGAAGGTTATGGACTTACAGAAACATCTCCTGTGATAACAGTAAACCGATTAAATAAAAGACAATTTGGTTCTGTTGGTCCGACAATAAATGATGTAGAAGTAAAAATTGCAGATGACGGCGAAGTATTATGCAAAGGACCAAATGTAATGCTCGGATATTATAAAAGACCTGATGCAACTGCAGAAATGATTAAAGATGGCTGGCTGCACACTGGAGATATTGGGGTTTATGAAAATGGAATGTTACGAATCACCGATAGAAAAAAGGAAATTTTTAAAACCTCGGGCGGTAAATATATTGCGCCTCAACCTTTAGAAAATAAATTCAAAGAATCTAGATTTATTGAACAGATTATAGTTGTTGGGGAGAGCCGCAAACACCCGTCGGCACTAATTGTACCATCTTTTGCAGCATTAAAAGAATGGTGTAAAAGCAATGATGTAGAATACTCAAATAACGAAGAAATTTGCAAAAACAAAGAAGTTATTGCAATGATTCAATCGCAAGTAGATCATTTAAATGCCGATTTCAGCAATTACGAAATGATAAAGAAATTTTACCTAGTTCCTAATGAATGGTCTGTAGCTACTGGAGAATTAACACCTAAATTGTCATTAAAAAGAAGAGTAATCTTGGAAAAATTTGCTAAGCAAATCGATGCTTTGTATCAAGAATGATTTGGAGATGGTAGTCTTTTTAAATTAATTTCCCGGATTGGTGAAATTACCAATGGAACTTTTTCAATGTGCACAGAACTTGTATCAAGCCCAAAAGCTTTTTCTTCTGATAAACTTATGCTCTTCAGCATAAAATAAATATCTAATACTATTTTCTCGTAAAATGGAATATCATTTTCATTCGATAGGAATTTTTCCAAAACAATAAATCTGAAGTCTCCAATAACCTGATTTTTATTCAACGATTCGTAACGAGAAACGATGTCTACTTCTTTACATTTAACCAAGTCTTGTACTACTTTTCTAAACATTAGGTTAATACGAGGAGCTACCCTAAAACCTAAGAAAAAATCAACTCTGATAACAGTATCATTCACTATTTCATTTACTCTGTAATCCATTCTATAGGGCTCATCTACTACATCTACGTGAAGGAACCAATAAATATCGGCTCTCTTAGGTTGCCTTTGCAAAATAGAATAAATAATTTTTGATTCTACTTCTTCTTCATAATTAGCACTCGTCAAGAAAACCAAGTGTGTAGCATATTTTGGAACGCTTAAATCTGTTTTTAAATCACACAGCAACTCAAGATACTCATCTAATTTCACAAATTCTACATACCTGTTTCTAATTTTACGAGCATCATACCAAGACCACATTATTAAGGCAATTAAAGTGGCAATTAATAATGATATCCAACCTCCTTCTGGTATTTTTTCAAAATTAGCTATAAGAAAAGAGCTTTCTACTGCTAGGTAAATGAAAATGAAAACATTTATAAGGATTTTATTATAGCGTTTCATTCCCATATAATAAACCAACAGCGTGGAAGTCATTAACATACCAATGATAATTGTCATTCCATAAGCACCTTCCATAGCACTTGATTCCTCAAAATACAACACTATTCCTGCACAACCTAAAAATAGCAGCCAGTTGATAGATGGAATATACAATTGTCCTTTGAGGTCAGTAGGATAGCTTATTCTCACTTTGGGCCAAAGGTTTAAACGTACCGCCTCATTAATAAGAGTAAATGAACCACTAATCAATGCTTGACTTGCCACGATAGTTGCCACCATTGCAATGATAAATCCAGGAATAAAAAACCATTCTGGAATTATCTCATAAAATGGATTCATATTGTTTAATAATTTCCCTTCTGATTTCAATAACCAAGCAGCTTGTCCAAAATAATTAATCAACAATGCAGTTTTTACAAAAATCCATGAAGCCCTGATATTTAGTTTTCCGCAATGACCTAAATCAGAATACAAAGCCTCTGCACCTGTTGTACACAAGAATACTGCACCTAATATCCAAAAACCATGAGGGTATTCTACCAATAAATTATATGCGTAGGTAGGTGAAACAGCCGCTAACACAGAAAAATCGGTAACTACTTGACTTACTCCTAAGACAAAAAGCATTAAAAACCAAACTAACATTACAGGCCCAAAAAATTTACCAATAAACTTGGTCCCAAATTGTTGTATTGCAAATAATAAAAATAATACTCCAATTATAATAGGAAGCGTATTAATCGGGTATTTATCTCTTAAACCTTCTACTGCAGCAGATACTGAAATAGCTGGTGTTATGATTCCGTCGCCTAACAAAGCCGCCCCACCAATTATTGCAGGGAATAAAAGCCAAGATATCTTAGTTCTTTTGACAAGTGCATACAACGCAAAAATTCCACCTTCCCCTTTATTATCTGCTCGAAGTGTTAATATAATATATTTAATAGACGTTTGTAATGTCAATGTCCAGAAAATACATGAAATCCCACCCAGAATTAAGTCCCTAGAGATAATTCTATCTCCAACTATCGCTTTCATTACATACAAAGGAGAAGTTCCAATATCTCCGTAAATAATTCCTAATGTAATGATTAATCCTGCTGCGGTTATCTTATTAAGTCCAGCAGAATGTGCATTTTCGCTCATTATCGTATTTTTAAAACGGGGGTAAAAGTAATCAGATTTTAGTAGCAAATTGTGAACTTCATAAAATTAGGTTCAGCTTCTAAACTTATCATAAATGCTCTTCACTTTAAGCAAAAGACATTAATGATTAAAAAAAGGAAATTCCTCAAATTAGTATGTTTTTATTTCCAACATTCTCATTAAAGGTTAACCTCTTTATTTACCTTTGCTGCAAAATATTTTTATAAAATTTTATGAAAGTTCACAACTTTAGTGCAGGGCCAGGTATTTTACCAAAAGAGGTTTTATTAAAAGCTTCAGAAGCCTGTATCAATTTTAACAATTCGAATTTATCTTTACTTGAAGTATCGCATCGCGGAAAAGATGTGATTGAAATATTTTCAAATGCAGAGAATTTAGTTAAAAGTCTTTTAGGTATTGGAGATGAATATGCCGTTATTTTTCTTCAAGGTGGTGCAAGTTTTCAGTTTGCTATGGTTCCTCACAATTTTTTAAATAAAAAAGCTGCTTATGTAAATACTGGAGTTTGGGCATCGAAAGCAATAAAAGAAGCAAAACATTATGGGGAAACACTCGTTTTAGCAAGTTCCGAAACCGATAATTTTTCACATATACCTAAAAATTATGTTATTCCAACAGATGTAGATTATTTCCACTTTACATCTAACAATACCATTTATGGAACTCAGACAAGGGATTTCCCAAATTCTCCAGTTCCATTGTTCTGCGATATGTCTTCAGATATTTTTAGTCATAGATTTGATGCCAATAAGTTCGATTTGATTTATGCAGGTGTGCAAAAAAACATGGGGCCAGCTGGTGCCACTATGGTTATATTAAAAAAAGAATTACTGAATAAAATTCAAAGGAAAATGCCAAGCATGTTTAATTATCAAATTCATGTAGAGGCAGAGTCTATGTATAATACGCCACCAGTATTTGCTGTATATGTATCAATGCTGACCTTAGAATGGTTGAGTAAAAACGGTGGTATTGAATGGGCTGAAAATAGGAACAGAGCAAAAGCAGATTTGTTTTATACTGAATTAGATAGAAATTCGCTTTTCAAAGGCACAGTTGCTAAAGAAGACAGGTCTTGGATGAATGCTAATTTTGTAATGACTGATGCATCAAAAGAAGATGCTTTCAAAAAATTGCTAAAATTAGCGAACATTAGTGGACTCAATGGTCACAGGTCTGTTGGAGGTTTTAGGGCTTCTATGTATAATGCAATGGATATAGACAGTGTGCAGGTTTTGGTAGATGTGATGCAAGAATTTGAAAAAAATAATGCTTAAAAAAATCATACTTAAAAAAAATGAAAAGAGTTTTAGCCAACGATGGCATAGATAAATTAGGAAAATTGCTTTTAGAGGAAGCTGGATTTTTTGTAGAAACAACGAAAGCTACTGAAGGGCATTTAGCTGAAACTATTAATAATGGTAATTTTGATGTACTATTAGTTAGAAGTGCAACCAAAGTTACGTCGAGTGTGATGGATGCTTGCCCTCACTTAAAATTAATTGGAAGAGCAGGAGTTGGATTAGATAACATTGATGTGAAATATGCAGATGCTAAAGGTGTTAAAGTAATTAATACCCCAGCTGCTTCTTCTCAGTCAGTTGCAGAATTGGTATTTGCCCATCTATTTGGTGGGGTTCGTTTTTTGCAAAACTCAAATCATGAAATGAGGACTAAAGGAGAAACTCATTTTAACGACTTGAAAAAATCTTATTCTGCAGGGATTGAACTACAAGGAAAAACCATTGGAATAATTGGATTTGGCAGAATTGGTCAAGCTGTTGGAAAAATGGCTATTGGACTGGGGATGAATGTAGCTGCAAGCGATCCTTTCATTAAAGAAGCAACATTACATATTCATATTTTACCAACCAAGCAAGATATTCCTGTTAAAATTTCCACCATACCATTAGAAGATGTACTTATTAAAAGCGATTTTATTACGTTGCATGTTCCTGGAAAAATTAACGGAAAGGCCGTAATTGGAGGCAAAGAACTAGATTTAATGAAGCCTGGTGCTGGTATCATAAATGCTGCAAGAGGAGGAGTAATTGATGAAGATGCCTTGTTACATGCATTAGATTCAAAACATATATCATTTGCTGGTTTAGATGTGTTTGAAAACGAACCAACTCCGGCAGCAGCATTGTTGCACCATTCTCGTATTTCATTATCACCGCATATTGGAGCTTCTACTGCAGAAGCTCAGGAAAGAATTGGAAAAGAAATGGCAGAGGGTATTATTTCATTTTTCAAGAATAATTAATAGATGCCGAAACTCATTCCTTTTAATGGTATTGTTCCCCAAAAAAGTATAGTTGAAAAGGTCGCTTCAAAACCTTATGATAAGTATTCTTTAAAAGAAGTAACAGAAATAGTTACTAATAATGAATATTCTTTTCTACATATCATTCAACCAGAATTAGTAAAAGGAAAAAAAAACCAACCAAAAACTTTAGAAAATTTAAAGAAAAGTCGAAACAAATTTGAATCTTTTCTGTCAGAGGGAGTGCTTGAAAAAAAGACAAAACCCGGATTTTATATATACCGGCAAATAAAACCCGATTTCACATATACTGGAATAATCGCTAATATCTCAGCCGAAGATTACAGAAACGGAAACATTAAAATACACGAACAAACGCTAGCCCCAAAAGAAGAAAAGCTTAAAGATTATCTTAAAACAGTTGCTATAAATGCCGAACCAGTAATGTTTACCTACCCACACCAGGCACATATCGACAATTTAGTAAGCCGCCTTGTTGGAAATGAAAAATATGCGGATTTTGAAAAAGACGGGAAACAACATCAATTGTGGGTAATAGAACAAGAAGATGATATAAATGCAATTATTGCATCATTCGAAAAGATTGAAAGAGTATATGTTGCAGATGGTCATCATAGGAGTGCATCCTCAGTTTTACTAGCAGAAGAATTAAATAAAAATGAAATTGGACCATGGAGCAATTTCATGGGAATTTTCTTTCCCGATCACAATTTACAATTGTTTGAGTTTAATCGCTTGTTAAAAGATACCAATAACCTATCTGCTGCAGAAATTATTAATGCACTTGGAGAAGATTTTTTGGTTGAGCAGATTTCAAAAAATAATTATAGGCCTTTGATTTTGCATGAAATTTCAATGTATCTAGATGGTAAATGGTACAGCTTAAAATTAAAACATGATCGAAAAAATGATCAATTGACCGACAAGTTGGATGCTAACATCTTGAGTAAAAATATCCTTTCTCCTATTTTTGGAATTCATGATTTAAGAAATGATGCGAGAATAGATTTTGTTAGTGGATTATTTGGCCCAGAAGCTCTAAAAGATAAAGTGGATAGCAAACAAGCAGCAATTGCATTTGGTTTGTTTCCTGTGAGCTTTGATCAATTTTTTGAATTTAGCGACAAAGGTAAAATGATGCCTCCAAAAACTACTTGGTTTGAACCTAAATTGCTAAATGGATTGGTGATGTATGATTTAGAAATAAAATAAAATGAGTCTTTTAGAAAGATTTAATTCTATAAAATCAAAAATTCCGGCTTCTGTAACACTTGTTGCGGTTTCAAAAACTTATCCAAATGAGGTAATTCAAGAAGCTTATAATTTGGGTCAAAGAGTTTTTGGAGAAAACAGGGTACAGGAATTAACTGCCAAATATGAAGCTTTACCAAAAGATATTGCATGGCATTTGATTGGGCATTTACAAAAAAACAAGGTTAAATTTATTGCCCCTTTTGTAAAATTGATACATGCAGTAGACTCATTAGAATTACTTCAAACAATTGAAAACGAGGGAAGAAAGATAAATAGAAAAATACCTTGTTTGATTCAAATTCATATTGCACAAGAAGAAACAAAGTTTGGATTAAACCCTGGTGACGTGAAAACTTTCTTCGAATCAACAGAAGTTCAAAATTTAGCTTTTGCAGATATTCAAGGCTTAATGGGAATGGCAACATTCACGGACAATTTGACTCAAATTGGAGAAGAATTCGAGACTTTAGCCAAATTATTTGAAGCTATCAAATCAACATCAAAAAGCTATTTGCCTAATTTTAAACAATTATCAATGGGTATGAGTGGAGATTACACGATAGCCATTGAAAAAGGAAGCACAATGGTTAGAATTGGAAGTGCCCTTTTTGGAGCAAGATAGTTATCGCTGAATTACAATTTTTCCCTTGTAGATCTTGTTTCCTGATTCAACTTTAGCCAGATAAAAACCATTTGAAATTTCAGCAGGAATCTCAATGGTTGTTGAAGCTTGTTTCTTAATAAAAAGTAATTTCCCATCAATTGAATACATGGAAAAGTTGAAACTATATGGGAAGTTTTTGATAAACAAAACACCATCACTTGGGTTTGGGAAAAAGGATAATTCACTTGCTTCAACCTCGCCAAATCCAATACCTCCATTGGGTACATTATTATCACCTGGAGTCATTGCTGCTCCTTGAGGTAAATTATCACTAACTTCCAAAGGATCAAATTGGGAACTCGATATTAAATCTCCATTATACCAAGCTGGTTTTGAAAAAGGAGTGTTATTGCCAAAAAATCGAACTGCCGCATCTGGTGTTCCGGCAGATTGTTCCAAAATAACGCCCCCATAAATGATGGCCGTTAAATCGCCATTTGTCCAACCTACTGCATCTTGAGTAGATGCTCCAAAAGGAAGCTCCAATTGACCATCATTATTTAAATCATAATCAACATTACTTAATATTGTGGAAGGGCTAAAAATTACAACAAATGAAGTATTCCCATTTTCCAAAACCCCTCCCGGAACCCCAAATATCAAGGTGTCCTTTCTCACTGTTGCAGAAGGAATAGTTGGATAACCTAAAGTTGTACCAATAAAAAGTAAACCATTACTTCCTAATGTAATATTGTTTAATGGAATAACTAAATCAGAGTTTCCTGCACTTGCAGAATCTCCTTCAAAAACACAAACATAAATTCCATTTAACGTACTGCCTGGCGTTCCTTTCAACTCAATAAATTCAAAAGGCTCATCACTTCCTGGAGGATTTACTAAAATCTCATTTAATAACAATTGGGCATGAGAAATGGCAACTCCAAATAATATTGCCAGGCAAGTGAAAAAAATTTTCTTCAAAATTTTATTTTTTTAACGATAAATAAGTAAAGGGCCTTGCAAAGTTTCGAAATACTTATCTTTCAAGTAATAATTTACTACAAAATAATACATTCCTGACATTATTGGCTTTCCTGAAATTTTCCCGTCCCATTTTTCATCAAGACTTTCTGAACTATACATCTCTTGACCCCATCTATCGTAAACCTTTACATTTCCAAGAGTTACAGTTTCTGAATGAAAAACCTCAAAAAAGTCATTTAAGTTATCCCCATTAGGCGTAAATGAACTAGGCATGTAAACTGTTTGAGGAATAACTTCTTTTAACTTAAAATGTGCAACCAAAGTGTCGGAAGTATCTACAATACAAGTATTTAAGGAATCTGATGTATCAGCTTGTAGCTCAATAAAATCTAAGCTCCAGTGACTAAACAAATAATCTATGTAAGGCTGTGCTTCCACATTTACTTCTTGTCCTGGAAAATAGGTATAGGTCTTAGGGTAAGTGTTTATGTATTCTCCATTTAAAATAACATTACCAGCATTCTTAGGTTCTACAACTACAGTTAAGTCCCAAGTTTGCTTTGGTAGAAAATGGACTATAACAGTATCGGTTGTATCTACTTCAATTACTACAAGCATATTTGCAGGGTCGGGCGTAAAAGTGTGGTACGTTGCACTGTAATTTAAAAAGTTATAATTAGGGTCTGCGGTTGCAGTAAGGGTAACTGGTGCCCCTTCATTATAAGTTGCTGTAAATGGAAATGAGCCTGGTGTTATCCCATTGATTGAAACAGAGCCACCTCCGTCAGGGTCTATTAAATATGTAATTTGATGAGTTTCAATAATTTTAAAATGTGCCACTATACTGTCGGCTCCACTAATTAAAAATTCGTTCAGTATTTGAGTGCTGTCGCTTAATAAGTCATGA
>Ga0247834_1005841_pt1 | contig 14268 bp, 10 predicted proteins | sample LaCruzMarch2015__8_FD_187118 | JGI IMG/M metagenome (GOLD analysis project Ga0247834, IMG submission 187118) | Freshwater microbial communities from meromictic Lake La Cruz, Castile-La Mancha, Spain - LaCruzMarch2015_12m | ecosystem: Environmental > Aquatic > Freshwater > Lake | place: Spain... | reverse complement strand
TTCCTCTTCGTACTGGACATATTCTTTAATATATTTTAAAGCATCTTTTTTAAAATGCTTAGCAACAACATTGTCAATATTATGAAGGTAATGAGTAATTACAGCTTTTTTCTCATTAGTTGGCACTGGCTCAACTAATCTAATTTGAAAGTGTTTGCCATCAAATTCGTCAATGCTGATTTTCTCTTTTAGTTTCATCTTTTTTGATTTGAATTTTCAATACGTAAAGTTAAGTTTTTTAGGCTTGTATTTGTCAAAAGTTGCCTTCAAATTGTCAACCGTCAACTGGTCGGGTGGTGGGTGGGCTTTTAACCCCAATTGTAAAGTAGTATACCAAGGAGGGGATTTAGCGCGACAGGGAGGACCAGAAGGGGGAATTGGGGGGAAGTTAGGAGGTGGCCCAGGTTAATCTAATCCTATTTATGGTAACTGGTTATTTGCCATCTCATTCCGATTTTTTGATTCAAAAGACAAGTACCTTTTTTACTATTCTTTTACCAATTAAATTTGACCTAATTTAGCACTAAAAAGGGTGGTCAATTTCAGCCGGTTTGCCTGGTCAATTTGGTCCGGGTTGCCTGGTCAATTTCAGCCGGTTTTTACATCTGGATACTTTTGCACCATTTTTCTCTATAACATTTCGTTTAGTTGTGCTTGCAATACATGTAATGCCAGCATTCTTTAATTTAGTAACCATTCTGAACGTGAAGGTTAACTCACCCATAATATGAACAGCCTGTAGTACTAATTTTTTTATTTCGGCAAAATAGTTTTCAACCAATAAATCAATATCCATTACATTTGCATCAGGATTAATTAACGGAAACATCATATCAATAACTTCGTGAAACTCTTGAACTGCATTTTGATACTGTTTAATTTCCCATGCAGTTGATGGATGATTTGATAAATTTATCATCATGAAACTATGAAATATGAATTTAAACTTTAAATAAAACTTAAGAATTTAAAACTAGTGGTTTTAAAAAAATCAAATTTACATTTGATTCATATACCCATAACCAACCGCCGTTTTAGCACCTATTCCATGTTCTGACAAAGCATTTATTAACCACCAACCCAATGTTTTTCCATCCCAAAAAATATCTTCATTTAAGTTATAATATTTAGATCCTATCAGGAATTGAAAGGCTGTATCTTTTACAGTTAAAAAGAAAATAGGAACTGGTTTATCAGAATCTACTGGTGCTTTACCTTTAGTATACCATTCTCCATAATGTGGATTCATAACATCAGGGACAATTTTTGGAGTTTCAATTGGCATACTATCAAAAAAAGTAACTTTACCTTGGTACGCAAAACCTAGAAAAGATTTCTCTATTTTATTGCTTGCTTTGGAACGAATTTCACCTGGGCAACCAAAAACTTCGCAAAACATTTTGCATTTTATAATAGCTTCTGATTCATCATTATTAAATTTTGAGAATAAAATCCATGACCTAAGAACCCCTTTTATAGAACTTGCAGGAATAAAAGGGACTCCATATATGTGGTGAAGATTTATACTAGTCTCATAAACACTATGACCACCAAGCCCAGATACTAAGCGCCATTGCGGTCTGAACTTAAGCTCTATTAGATGGTTTTTGGCTTTAAATAAACTTTTAACCGATTCAAGTCGTCGGATGAAATAAGGTCTTTCTTTATCAAATAAATTTCCAAAACTTGCCTGTATACAACTGTTCCCATTAATAAATTGAAATTTGTCGTTTTCGTAATTTGCAAATTTGTTCAATTTCAAATTAAAATTATCAACAATATGTGAACTTAAATTTAACCTTTTGGTATCCAAAGGAACCTTAGTATTGGATGAATTAAAGATATCTGTTAGTTTACTTCTTTTTAGTCCAGTGACACTAACTAGGGGTTCATCTTCTTCATAATTCTCAAATTTAAATGGTTTTTTATATTGAATATTAGGTTTCTTGACTTCCTCAATAAAATTTTCGATATCTTTTTTATAAATTTCCTTTCCATTAACAAAAACAACTTTATTGGTATTTGTCCATAGATATTTACAAGTTTTTTCGTGATAAATTCTAAAATTCTCAACTTGAATATCTTCAATCCTTATAAATTGACCATCATTTTTAAGTATAGTAGCGAATTCTACACCTTCATCATCTTTCTTAATTTTAAAAATTCCTGTTTTCATCGCTATTAATCTACATCAGGTTCACCCTCGATAAGCCCTTCAGCAAATCGACGTACCCAAGTTAATAATGAAATTATTTCAATGGTTAGCGCCCTATATTCAGATGAATTCCTAGATATAACAACTGCTGCTAAATCATCTGAGGGATTATCACCAAGTAAAAAAGATTTGTTCTCTCGAATCCATTCATTTATTTGGTTATATAGTCGCCCCCATGCATTATCCTTATCATTTTTACCTTTTTGTAACGCGAATGATAATGCTGCACCAAGACCATTGGACTTAATCAACATTGGCAGTTTCTTAACATAACTTTTATATTTTTTTGCATTTTCCTCCTGAAAATCTCTTTTGATTTCATTAACAAAACCATAAGCTTTTTTTGCTCTGACTTGTTCAATATTTCTAATCATTTTTAAACTATTTAAATGATGAAAAATTTAAGAATAGTATTATTAAAAAATACATTTAAATCATTTTGGTTTTCAACAATCCTTTTCCAAGGGTTGCATTTCCACCAAGTTGTATTACACTGGGAACATTATTTGAAAAAAAAGACATTATACTTTCAGCATCATTGTTTCGACTTTTACCCTCATCTTTTTCTTTTATGTTTATAAACTCAGGACTAGCTAATACCAAAGAATATAAAATACTTTCAGCAGGCAAGTATTCCTCTGTAAACAATGCCCCTTTTTCAACAGTTCCAGTTTCTGGATTTATTTTTATACGAGTACTCACTTCTGTTGATAAATTAACAAAATCCTTGAAGTCATCATTTGATAAAACCAAAATATCGTTTTTTACTTTATCATGCCAAAATGTTCCTTTTTCAAATAAATGATTTGCTAACCAATCAGCTAAATTCTGTCCTTGAATCGTCAAATTATTTCCTTCTTCTTTTTTAAAAGTATACTCTTCTAAAACAAAATGATTACCAAATTCGAGTTTTTGCTGTCCTAAAGGGTATGCTTTTCCCTCTTCTATATTAACAATATTTGAGATTCCTTCCATCTTTGAAAGCACTAAGTCATCTGAAAAACGACTTAATACCTTGTAACAAGTAATAAGTGCAAAAATTCCCTTCATACTTTTTACAGGAAAAAGTAAAAGTCGGGCATCTGTAAAACCGAGTGAACCTGCAGAAGATCCATCTCCACTTGTTTCTTCAGGCCCAAAAGCCTTTAAAATCTTATTTTTATTTATTTTAGATTTTTCAGGCATCCTTTCACTTTCTTCCTCAAAGGCCTCTCTAAGTGCACCTTTTAAGGAAGAAGCTTCAATTTTTGGGAATGAAGTGTGTTTTTCCCTTTGAATAGGTAAATCAACAATCCCTAGTGAATCACCACTGCCAGCATGCAGTGGAGTCTCACATATCAAAAATAATGGTTTTGAAATTTGAAACATGGCATCAATTTATATTAGTATTTTAAAACGTTTGGAACTACTCTTAAAGTCTTTTCTATGATTTTCCTTAAAAGGTTCTTTGATATATTTTTGTGCTTTTTCTTCATTTTGAAAGGTTTTATATATGTAAATTTTTCCTGAATCAATAAAATAGTAAATTCTGTTATTATTATTTCCATCATCAAATACATCATGATCCCCTTTTCTCTCCGTTTTTGAAGCTAAAAGATTGGATTCCATTTTACGTCTTAAAATGGATAAAATATCATTTTGCTCTAAAATATCATTAAAAATTTCATCTGTGGTATAAAAATAAAAATAGTCTTGCTGATAATTCCACCAAAGTATCTTACCAATTGGATTTAAAGAAAAATAACCATCAGATATTTCTAAAAACCCGGAACAATTTTCAATGAAATTATAATGTAACTCTTCACCCATAAGAATATTCTCTCCTTTTTCGCCAAACTTCTCGAATTGTTCTAAATACGACTCAAATAAATTAGTTTGATAACCAATTGGCATTCTAGGTAACTCTATTAGTTCATATTTCTTTTCCTCCTCTCCACCAAAAATGTAATACGTAGGTAACTTTCTTATTTGTCCTATTATTGACATAATGGGAATTATAGCCTTATAGCCTCCTGTAATATTTAGTACAACATCATTCCAATAACTTCCATTTTGTGCCACCTGCTCTATTGCAGTCAATAAATTGGGAACTCCCAATTTTCTGAATTTTTCCTGATTCTGAACCTGTAGTCCTTTAACATATCTCAAGTGTACTCTTTCTTTAAAATAATATTTTAGTGCTTTCCCACATAAATAGGATGCGGTAGTCTCCGTACATAATAGATGAATGCTACCAATACATTCAGAATCAATTTTGTCTATGCTTGCTGTCTCCGCACAACTTATCTTTCCATTTACATCAAGATATTTTTCAAGGCTTATTAATTGTTTTTTCAGGTGTTTTGATGTTTCATTGTCCTGTTCCATGTAAAATAAATCAATATTAAAAGGTATTTTATCTAATTCTCCAGCAAATACACCTGCATTTTGTAATAAAGAAGTTCCTACTGTCGTAATAATTTTCATACTACTTAAAAAATTTGGGTTATGAAATTAATTCTTGATTTCATAAGAAAATAATTCTTGAATTTCATCATATTTAAGTGGTGATTTCATAAATTTTTTATAAATAAAATCTTCTTGGTTCAATTTATTTGCTTGAACCATATAATGCTTGACCCTAAATACCACTGGATAATTAAATTCATTTTTAATCATTTCTATTAATTGATCAATATTTTCCTTTGCTACATCATCTAATAAAAAGTTTTCTTTAATTATTCCTCCTAAGGTATAAACCATCAGCCATATTTCGTCAATTTTGCCTTTCCGTTCAGAAAGCAGGCCTTTAATTCTTTCTGACATTTTAACTCCAACGTCCTTCATTTTATACGCATACTGAAGTATGTTAATCGGCTTTATTTCAATCGCAATAAATTTTCCAAGTTCAGGAGTAATTAGAATGTCAATGTCAGAGGAATTCATTCCAATAACCCTAACACTATGTTCAACTTTATCTGCACCATACTTTTTTGATAAGGTTTCGTGAAACTTGTACTCCATAAAATAACCAAATATGGTTCTTGTAAATGGACTCTCTCTATTGGAATATTTTGAAATAAGTTGCCCTATAACGGTTAGTTCATTTCCCTCAGGTTTCATCAATCTAAGATCCACTAATTCTTCTCTTATTTCTAAGGAAGAATTTTTACGTTTAGTATCATTATGCAATAACTGAACATGACGTTCAATTATTTCCCAATCAAAATTTATTGGTAAATTAGCAATTTCAATTAAATCTTCACTATCTTCAAATGTATAATAAATTGATGCTTTTTCAAGCTGTGCCAAAATGGTCATAACAGGAATGATTGCTTTATAACCCCCAGAAATATTAAAAACTTTTATATCTGTTATTCCATCACATATACTTTTGATTATTTCAACAAGGTTAAAAAAGCCAGTGTTTTGAAAAACATTAGCATCAACCACTTGAAGCCCATTCACGTAATATAGTTTTGCGCGGTCTCCGAAATGTTCCTTGAGCACTATACCACATAAATAAGATGATATGGTCTCAGTACATATTAGATGTATAAAACTTTCTTCCTTAGAATCAATTTTACAAATACTAGAAATCTCTGCACAAGATTTATTTTGTTTTCTTTGAATGTATTCCTTTAATTCAACTTTATACTTATATATTGTCTTTTGAGTATTGGTGTTTTGATTTTCAAAATCACTTATATTAAAAGTATTGTCGTCTAATTCATTACTTTTTTTATTTACTGCATTTGACATTAAAGAAGTTCCAACGGTTGTAATTATGTGAATCATAGTTTAAATTTTACCAATATAAGCAATTCCAAAGCCTTGCCTGGCGTAATCAGTATCATTGATTTTATCAGAAATTGAGCAAGCATGGATTTTTTGAGCAGATTCGTACGCAGATTCAATATTTTTTGCTTCAACATAAAAAACAGAACCAGCAGGTACAAATTGAAGCATAGGTTTTGGCTGAGGCCTTAAAATGCTGGAATTATTTTTGGGTCTAAGGTCCCAACCTCCTAAATGCATAGGTGAACCCACATTAGCAGCCAATAATTTAAGGTCGTGTTTTTCAAATAAAGTTTTGGGATACCAACCTGTAACAAAAACGGCAGGGGTACTCAAATATATTTTGAATCGATTAGATTCAATATTGGGTAAATCTATTTGAATTCCCTCTAAATGATTAAATGAAGCGGTACGGCGTTCCCCTCCAAGGGCCAATATACCATTATTGGGAAAATCATCTAAACCCTTATATCCAATTTGTATTTTCAAATGCTTTATTTCACCTCCTATTTCTTTTGCGGGACGGTATGTATTTATTCGATAAAGTCTTCCATTTTCTGCCACATGGCTTAACTTATTCCTACCTATACCTGTTTTCATTTCATTTTCATAAAAACTTGAAAGCAACCATGCTACTGGATTTCTAGCTTTATTCAGATAACGTTCTAGACCTAAGGCAGATATTATTTTTTGACCTTCAATCTTTTTTCCTTTAATTTTATCATTTTTAGTCAAATGATAATCTGTCAATGAATTGGAATATGATGGTTTTAAATCCAATTCAAGTTGTATAGTTTTGAATTGACTATCTGTAAGTTGATTATTTGAATCTAAAACCAGAAGATCTTCAGGCATAGGAAAATACACATTTTCTTTATCATGCAATAAAATTGATGTTAATTCTAGGGCCTCTGTTTTAGGAATCCATTCATTCAAGTCAACCCCATTTTCGCATTTATTACTCATATAAGCTGTTCGCAAAGCTCCATAGATTACTGATGGCGGAGGCGGAAATATACTAGATGCAAAAGAGTCGTCACCCATTGAAAAAGGACGACCATCTCTAAAAAAAAGAGTGTCGTTTGCTTTAATTGAAATGAATTTCATTTATTTAAAATTAATTATGATAATTCCTTTGTAGCTTAAAGTTCCAAGGATAATTCTCGTTGAAAAAAATCTACAATAGCTAACATTTGAAAAAAATCTTGTAAAGGTCTATCTCCCACGAGTTCGCCAAGGTAAGATTTCATATTATCCAAAGAAAGTTTTGGTTCTTTTGCTGCACTCCTTTTCAATAATCTTCCTAATTCAGTCATAAAAATATTTTCAAAATCACCTAGATTAACAATAGTATCAGATGTATCTAAAAGTTTGTCAAATTCTCTTCGAATAGAACTAATGAATTTATTTGAATAGTCCTCTTGAATCAATGATACACATATACTTCGAAAATATTTCACATTAATTGCATTTATGCCAAAAGGTAATACCATGGTATGGCTTTCACCTGAGCCTTTTATTACGGAGATTGAAAAACTATCTTTATCCTTTATTTTACTTTTCGCTATTTTTTGGGCTAACCGTGCTTGCTGCAAAACAATGGATAATGGTTCCTTGTAATGAGCAACACAAATTCCTGCGGAAAATGAAATAGTTTCTCCGTATTTATTTTTAAATTTTTTTAAAGGAAGATTTACAAGTTCATTGAACAATTTTCGTAAGTCTTCGATGACAGTAAGAAGACTATTTAGGTTAACAAAACCTAGAAAATCATCACCACCAGCATAAACGGTTCTGCCCATCTCATTATCTAAATATTTTTCAGAATTATTTGCAAAGTTCGAAAGGCATTCGGCAAAATTCCTTTGGAAATCTTCCAATAAAGATTCATTTTCAAGATAGTCTCCAGATAACCATTTTCCCATGTTGTCACCATCAAAAGTTAGTATAGCGTAATATTTGCTTAATTTAAGTCCTCTTTTTTTCGCTGCTTCACGAACTTTTTTTGAACAATCCAAAATTTCTTCTAAAGGTTTATCAGTGTTGGTTTCAGCTAGTAGATTTTTGGCGACTTTTGGATCACAATTCTCTTCGTAAAAAAGATGAGCATTGGTATTACGGACCGTTTTAATACAATATTTTAAATTAGTTTCGTTTTCCAATGAACTAAGATTATGAAGAACATCTAATAATGCAATATCTGCAGTTGATTCAAAAGTTACATTATTTTTATAACCTCGTTTAATAAAACTTATAGCACTCAAGCCTTCTCCAGGTTTAAGTATTACATTATTTGGAAACCTATTATCAACATAAACAGCCTCATGACTTGAGTATAGAGGGCTAGCAGCTATATTAAAATTATTCTGATTATTTGGTCTGTAAAAAAGGACGTTTCTTTGGCCATCCAAACTACATTTTCTTCCTTTTTCCCCAATAATATCTTTTTCCCAAGTGAATTGGTTAAAAGCTCTTATGTTCTTCAAAGAAGCTATATTGTCCTCTAATTTTTCAATTATCTCCTTGTAGGTACTATTTTCAGAAACTGGTTCAATAGACCAATAAATTTCAAGAAAAGCATCTACCTGATTATGGTACCCTATGGGTATTTTTTTCATTCCTGAAATCAAATTATTGGCTATAATTTTCCATTCATGCCTGACTTTTTCCTCTAGTTTTTCACCAAATTGCGCCAAATCATTTTCGTTTGACGGCACTTCTGCCAAAAATCTATTTGGCATTGCTTTTCCATATTTGGGGAATATCATATTCTCTTCACCCACAAATTTAATAGCTTCACCTATCAATACTGATAACAATTTGCTTCCAGCATATAAATCCTGCGTTTTTCTAGCCTGTGAAATAAATGACTGAACCGGTCCAATTGTAAAAAGCAGTAAATTTCTCATTCTTCTAAAATTCTGTCTTTTAATTCGTTTTGAACATTTACATTAACCCAACCCTGTTTTGATTTAAGTGTAAGGGTGGTAATAATGGGAAAATCTCCTACTGTCATTGAAACATATATAGGTGAAGCTAATCTTGGTGAACCAGAACCAATGCTTATACCATAATCTTTATAATTAGAACTTTTTATATCATGGGTGGCACCGGATATATCCTTTAATGTCTTAGATATTTTAGCAATTTGTATTTTACAAATAACAGGATACTCAACTTTGGATTGTGGATTATTCAATTTATGAGCAATAATAATGTCATTTTCTATTTGGTAATAATTAGGGACTATGTTATCAATAATATCAAAAAGATTTTTTATGGTTACAGGAGTTTCATAAGGCTTATTGTCAATTTTTGTGACAATAAGTGCCCCAAAACCTCTTCTGCTTCTTTTGCCAAGACCTCCTATGATGGTGGTTAACAAAAAGAGGTTTTTAAGTGCTTCATTTGAAATTTCATTTTTCAAAATACTCAATCGAACCTTAAATTCTACACCTTTACCAATTCCATTTGCTGAAAAATTATTATCAACTCTGTGTGGTAATAATTTTGTTGTAGTATATATTTCTTCTTCTATAGGCTGAAATACCTTGATTAGTATAGAACTCCTATTTTTTGTAGAACCAAAAATCTTATCTTCTTTATTTCTTAAATCATCTAAATTTTTAATACTAAGGTGACCATGTAAAGCTCGCCACCAATAACGCATGGAAGCTTTAATTGCAGGTGGTCTTAATTCAGGGTCGTTACCTAAAGCGCCATTTAAAATTAATGGAGAAATAACTTTACAAGTAAATTCTATGTGTTGCATATAAATTAGGAACTTTATATTAGGACTATTTGAATTTAACAAAAAATAAATAATAAAATTACAAAAAAGGTTTTTTGAAAAATATCTAATTCAAGTTTCTTGAAAACTTTTAACAAAATTGTAATTTAAACTAAATATACTTAATTATTTTCAAAACTACTCTAATCTTAAGAAATATTATTCTGGTAAATTTTGAAGTATTATTACTTGTAAAATAATAATTGGAACAAATAATATTGCAAAACTTATACTTTCATTTACACTGAATTACTTATGTAAAGAATTTTAATGATTTTCTTAAACCCTCTTTTACTGGATGACCCTTTCTAGGACCTTACATTATCATTAACAACAAAACAAAAAACAAACAGTCTTAATCCCTCTTTTGCTGGATGTCCCACTCAGGGTGTTGAAATCAAATGGCATTAGAATCGTTTTCTCATTGTCTTAATCCCTCTTTTGCTGGATGACCCACTCTGGGGGTGCCGAGTGGTGCATGGTGAGCGGAACTGATTCGTCTTAATCCCTCTTTTGCTGGATGACCCACTCTGGGCGAAGGTTTCTACCCACAGCAAATTGAGGATATGCCTGTCTTAATCCCTCTTTTAATGGATGACCCTCTCTGGGTTTAAAAACTTTTAAAGATGGCTTTAGGCACTAAATGTCTTAATCCCTCTTTTGCTGGATGACCCACTCTGGGATATGGGCTTGCACTTTAACTAAGTGCAAGCTAGCAGTCTTAATCCCTCTTTTGCTGGATGACCCACTCTGGGCGTTATGAAAAAGTCAACCGTTATCCTATGCTTCGCTATGTCTTAATCCCTCTTTTGCTGGATGACCCACTCTGGGGGTTTGTTGTAGTTTTCAAGCATACTCAAATCCAGTCTTAATCCCTCTTTTGCTGGATGACCCACTCTGGGTAATCGACATCATCATTAAGAACATTTTTTAGAACGGTCTTAATCCCTCTTTTGCTGGATGACCCACTCTGGGTGTCTAAAAAAATCAAGATGGAAGTGGCATTAAATGGTCTTAATCCCTCTTTTGCTGGATGACCCACTCTGGGTTTAAATTTTGAAGTCTCTTATATCGTCGCAATGCTGTCTTAATCCCTCTTTTGCTGGATGACCCACTCTGGGGTACTGAGTGTTTCTTTGTTAATTTTGTTTTTAGTGGTCTTAATCCCTCTTTTGCTGGATGACCCACTCTGGGTCAATTCATGAGGCATTCTCACTTATTTCAGACAAAGTCTTAATCCCTCTTTTGCTGGATGACCCACTCTGGGCATTTTAATTTGCTTTTAAACTTTGCACAATTCTCAGGTCTTAATCCCTCTTTTGCTGGATGACCCACTCTGGGAATTTCTAAACAGAATCATAGGCGATGAATGCACTATGTCTTAATCCCTCTTTTGCTGGATGACCCACTCTGGGTTATTATTGACCTTAGCGTTACTCCAATATAGAAGCGGTCTTAATCCCTCTTTTGCTGGATGACCCACTCTGGGAGGTGGGCAGGCAAATGCTACTATACGCCTGATGGCGGTCTTAATCCCTCTTTTGCTGGATGACCCACTCTGGGTTAACAAAAGTCATGAAGACCTCAAGCAAAATTTGTCTTAATCCCTCTTTTGCTGGATGACCCACTCTGGGGCAATGTTTTTAGTTGCTACCGTATTAAACAACGGGTCTTAATCCCTCTTTTGCTGGATGACCCACTCTGGGACACGCAAACGAGCGTGTATAAATTGAAATAATGAAAGTCTTAATCCCTCTTTTGCTGGATGACCCACTCTGGGATTGCGTAGGACCCAATTGGAGCCACTCTAGTGGGTCTTAATCCCTCTTTTGCTGGATGACCCACTCTGGGCATCATCAACATGTTATTTTCGGATCTCCTAATTGATTGTCTTAATCCCTCTTTTGCTGGATGACCCACTCTGGGAAGACACATGGCAAACGTCAAGTTTTGGTATGAGTGTCTTAATCCCTCTTTTGCTGGATGACCCACTCTGGGAATTTTGAGCGTAAGCTCAAAAAAAGAAAACGCAAATTAGTCTTAATCCCTCTTTTGCTGGATGACCCACTCTGGGTGTTTTAGGCGAACTAGAGGCAGTAAAAAAGAATGAGTCTTAATCCCTCTTTTGCTGGATGACCCACTCTGGGTGTGGCAATTTATGCTGTAGCGTTTTATGTTGTATCTAGTCTTAATCCCTCTTTTGCTGGATGACCCACTCTGGGAAGATTTGCGTATTCCAATAAAAAGAAAGCCCCGTCTTAATCCCTCTTTTGCTGGATGACCCACTCTGGGTAAACAAAATGAATCCTCTAAAAATGAAATTATTGGAGTCTTAATCCCTCTTTTGCTGGATGACCCACTCTGGGAGCGTTAAAAAAAAGGTTATGAAATATTTAAAAATTGTCTTAATCCCTCTTTTGCTGGATGACCCACTCTGGGTCGTCACATGTTTATGTGACGGTAAGACCCTTTCCGTCTTAATCCCTCTTTTGCTGGATGACCCACTCTGGGTTATGGCAAATGTAGTAATGGGTTTTAATTTCCCAAAAGTCTTAATCCCTCTTTTGCTGGATGACCCACTCTGGGTTATTGGAGAAATTTTAGATAATTACGACAAATATAAGTCTTAATCCCTCTTTTGCTGGATGACCCACTCTGGGAAATGGAATCAAGAGAGATTAAGGAACTAGCTTTGGAGTCTTAATCCCTCTTTTGCTGGATGACCCACTCTGGGTGGTTGCTTAAAAATCAAGGAACCTGGAGGAAGGCTTGTCTTAATCCCTCTTTTGCTGGATGACCCACTCTGGGTTAGTCATGAATCGTCCTTATAATTCTTTTCGAATAAGTCTTAATCCCTCTTTTGCTGGATGACCCACTCTGGGCTATGCCTTTATAGTGCAAACGTATCACTTTGATATTGTCTTAATCCCTCTTTTGCTGGATGACCCACTCTGGGTTTTTTTTTAAATATTTATTCTTTTGTCATTAACCAGTCTTAATCCCTCTTTTGCTGGATGACCCACTCTGGGGGAGACACGATTTAGATACAATCATTAACAGTTTGTCTTAATCCCTCTTTTGCTGGATGACCCACTCTGGGATAACTTTACTTAGAGATACGTATTATATATGTAGTCTTAATCCCTCTTTTGCTGGATGACCCACTCTGGGCTATGTTAGCGGACAACCTTGCGCATAGTAATTGAGAGTCTTAATCCCTCTTTTGCTGGATGACCCACTCTGGGTTATTGAAAACACCAGTTTCTTTGATACATTGCGTAGTGGTCTTAATCCCTCTTTTGCTGGATGACCCACTCTGGGGACGCTATGATTGTCCAACTAGGGGGTTCACCATTGTCTTAATCCCTCTTTTGCTGGATGACCCACTCTGGGAGTGATTAAAGCTACTGGAGAAGCAATAGATATGAGAGTCTTAATCCCTCTTTTGCTGGATGACCCACTCTGGGCCTATTGGAATAGTGAGCATCACTCAATGTCTGTTAGTCTTAATCCCTCTTTTGCTGGATGACCCACTCTGGGGGACTTGCTCCCGTGAACCACTTACAGCTCACACCAGGTCTTAATCCCTCTTTTGCTGGATGACCCACTCTGGGTTCATGTACTTACTGATTTTCCTGTTAGTATGATTTGTCTTAATCCCTCTTTTGCTGGATGACCCACTCTGGGCAGTATCATTATATTTACTGAAGATAAAGAATACTAGTCTTAATCCCTCTTTTGCTGGATGACCCACTCTGGGCACTCCATCAGATAGGAAGGAGTGTCAACAGTTAGGTCTTAATCCCTCTTTTGCTGGATGACCCACTCTGGGAGTTCCATTTACAACTAATTCATTAACAATCTGATATGATCATTTTGAAAAATAAAACAAGATAATTCCGCTTCGGAAAAGCATTGTTTTATGCTTCATATTATGAAAATATTTAATGACCGAATAAACTTAATACATTTAGTCCTGTTAATGAATTATTTGTAACGTAAACTCTCGTTTTTTAATTCCTTTGTAGGGTAAATATAAGCATTTTTTTACTTTGGTCTGCCAAATCTCCCCTTTTGTTACCTTAAAATGGAGTTGTTTATCAGATATAATTCCTTGCTCGCTCTCGTTATAGCGGTGTACCACCATTTGTATATCTGTGGCGAGGGTATATGATATATTTTTCCATCCTGAAGTAAAAATACTTCATCCCATTCTCCTCCTTGGGCTTTATGGCAGGTTAATGCCCAGCCATAGTTTACTTTCAACGCATTTAAATACGGATCTTTTGTCATGGCATAATTATATTCTTCGCTATCCTGATAAATTTTATGGGCTTTCATTCGTTTATCAAAATCTATAAATAATAACTTCTGCTGCATTTCGGTAATATTGGCCTGCGGTAGTGAAAGTAATTCCTCTATGATAAGATGTTTGTATTTTGTCTTACTTTCAACCCCTTCTGTTATAACCTCCCTGAAAGTCAAT
>Ga0247834_1005839_pt1 | contig 14272 bp, 18 predicted proteins | sample LaCruzMarch2015__8_FD_187118 | JGI IMG/M metagenome (GOLD analysis project Ga0247834, IMG submission 187118) | Freshwater microbial communities from meromictic Lake La Cruz, Castile-La Mancha, Spain - LaCruzMarch2015_12m | ecosystem: Environmental > Aquatic > Freshwater > Lake | place: Spain... | reverse complement strand
GATTTTTAAAAATCCGCTTAGAAGTTTTTTACTTTGCCTCACGATCCATCTTGCGCTTGATAGCCAAATCCGCAGGACCCGAGAACATGCCGTCAAACTGGGAGGAGCCAGTTCCCAATGACGGAACAGAAGTATCTGTCTCTGTCTCTGTCTCTGCCTTAGAGACGGTGAGGTTCTTGCTAGAGTTGTAATCGGTATCGGCTGCCTGATTGCCATCCATATTCATCACACCCTTGCCCTTGCGGGCGCGCTCACGCTGCTCCTTGTGGAACACTTCACGAGCCTCCTCGTTCTCCTTGTATTTCTTCATGAGGGTGTTGAGCTGGTCTTCGGCGTATTCCTGGTCGGGGATAGCGGAAGGGGAAGGATCCCACGGCAGCCACTTGCCCACCTGACCCACGTAAATGTTGTGGTCCGGGTCCATCTTCTGAAGCTTCTTGGCACGAGCTTCGGCCTCTTCCTTTTGACCATAGGACCCACGAATTTTCATTCCACGCATAGTCGTCTGGAAGTTGTTCTTCGCATAGAAGTCATCTTCTAGCTTTGCAATATTGGTATACATGAAGTCATCAAATTCATCCTTGATGTTGCTGGCGCTGAGTTCCTTCAGATTGGCCTTGACAAACTTCTGGAAATCAGAGACATAGCTCTCAATTGTCAGCGTGGAATTCCGGCAAGCTGCGGCAGCACCACTGAGATCCAGAGCCTCGAGTCTGGTGGCTTCGGCATCTAGCTTTGCGTTGATAGATTGGATTTGCTTCACAAAGAACTCTTCCATTTTCTTCGTGCGGAGGTGAAAATCATACTGGTTGATGAATGAAGTAAAAAAGAACTGGTCCTTCCGGTTCAACACGTTCTCGGGGCTGATGAAACTCAAAAGACACCAGCGCTGGCTCGCGATTTCGGGATCATCGCTCAAAAAGGACTCCTTCTCTTCGTTAGACATTCTACTGGGGTTCGTGGAGACTCTTTAGATGAATAAAACGCAGTGAGTTCAATTAGTCTTCGGCTGAATAGGTCTCTGGAAGAAATTTTCTAAGTTCTGAATATAGAACAAATGGATGTCTCTGAAGTTGTCAATCGCGCTATCAAGTATTTAATTGAGGGCCTCGTCGTAGCTGGCGCTGCTATCTTCATCCCTCGCAAGAGCTTGCCTCTTGATGAAATCACCACACTCGCCCTCGTTGCCGCGGCGGTCTTCGCCGTCTTGGACTTGGTCTCCCCGTCTATCGGTGTGACGGCCAGACAGGGTGCTGGCTTCGGTCTTGGTGCTAACTTGGTGGGCTTCCCTCGCGGCTTGTAAGCAGTTACCCCCGTGTATCAATAATTCTCCCATGATTGTAAAACAATCCAATGAGAAGTAGAATGAAAGTCGGTTGGATTCTTGGTGTTGTCATTGGTATTTTAGCGCTTTGTTTGTTCATGCGGAAGGATGGCTTTACGAGCCCTGGCACGATGGTTCAGCTCGCATCCAGTCATGTTCCTACCCAAGAAGATGTAAACTATTATAAAAATATCTACCCAAAAATGGTGCGTCGTGACCTAACTGACATGACAGGTGGTGACCCTGGACCTATTTCTGTGCCGATGCCTCAATTATGGTTCTAAACGTGATTGTTAGACACTCCGAATATATTGCCAACTTAAATCTTGGCAAATCATCTGCCAAATTTTGTCTTGGCAAAACAATTTGTCGCGATTTTTCAAAATCGGGAAATTGGGGAGATATTCATCGAGTTCTAGCAGCTCGCAAAATTTATACAAGACATAGGAATAACTCAAAAAGTTGCTGCGACCCGCAGGACAATGTTTCTGGAAACTTGGTTGAATTTCAATAAACATGTGGCGCAGCTTTTCTTCTGTTTCTCTCGTAATCACAGGGGCATTTTTTCCATTGATGCGGTTCATAATATGAGGCGCATGCTCATAATACTTGTTAAATTTGAGTTTTTTCAGAATTTCACGAATCTTGGATGTCTTAATATTTCCAAGCTCCGTGATACGCTCCTTTTTCAATTCAGTCATAATCGCATCAAAGACTTCTTGAGGAATATCTGTAGATTCCTTGGCCTGAATCTGTGCCAACCATTCATTGAAATGATTAATGCGTTTGTAGGCGTAATAGCTGACTTCACGAGGAGGATCCTTGTAGGAAGGTTTGTCTGAATCCACCAAGACAAACTCCTGAAAGCCGCATTGAGGACAAGTAAAGAGCGCTTCATTGCTACTGAACACCATTTCGGTTCCACATTCATTACATTCTCCATAGGGGTCATCGGGTGTGACACCGCTGGTTCTCGCATGTCCTGGATCCACCTTTTGTAAAAAACTCTCTAGCAATTTGTCACGACGCATATCTGAGCCAGTCACTGTCGCGCCAATCATTCCACCACTCAAATCTGAGGCAGTTTCTAAGACAGCCCAAATACTTCCAGGCTTGGACTTGACCACACGAGTTTCCTTGGATTCGACTCCACGACTAATTTTGTCTTGGATATCATAATATTGAAATAAGATATCTCCTGTTTCCAAAAAATAGTCATACACAGCTGTTCCAGACTTCCGTTTCTTATATTCTTTTAAAAGGTCTTGAAGGTCTTTTTCTAATTTCACCCGCTCAATGTCATCAGAACAACTATTTAATTTTTCTTTTAATTCACGGAAGTTTACTTCAATATCATCTAAATTCTTTGTTTCGTCTAAAATACGATTGAGATGAGAGTGGTGGATGCTGTCTAACGTAGTTCTCGCCTCAGGATTGCTTCTTTTCGTGGGGCGAATCTTAAAGAAGGGGTCACCCATTGACATCTGTAAAGGGGTTTCCTGGGAAGTGTTTAGACTAAAAAAACAGACCCTCCCGGTTAGTTTTCCAAAAACCCATCTCTGGTAAATTTTTTTTCTCTTTTAAAGGTATAGACTCAAATGACAGGTGGTGGTTTGATGCAGCTCGTCGCCTATGGCGCCCAAGACGTTTACCTCACAGGTAACCCCCAGATCACTTTCTTCAAGGTTGTTTACCGTCGCCACACCAACTTCGCCATGGAGTCCATTGAGAACCCTTTCAACGGTTCCCCTGGCTTTGGCAAGCAGGTGACTGTCACTGTTCAGCGTAACGGTGACTTAATCTACCGTATGTATCTCCAGGCCACACTCCCTAAGGTGCAGCTGTTAGCCTCTGACGGCTCTGGTGCTCAGTTCCGCTGGCTCAACTGGGTTGGCCACAACTTGGTCCGCGAGGTCGAGCTCCAGATCGGTGGTCAGCGCATTGACAAGCACTATGGTCAGTGGCTCCACATCTGGAATGAGCTCACCCAGGAGCCTGGCAAGCAGGCCGGTTATGCCAAGATGGTTGGCAACGTCCCCCAGCTCACCAACCTCATCGTGCAGGGTGGCGAGACTTGCGACGACGACTGCGTCTCTGGCGAGCCCAACATGTCCAACGAGATTGGCAACTGCGCCCCTGAATACACTCTCTACATCCCTCTCCAGTTCTGGTTCTGCCGCAACCCTGGTCTTGCTCTCCCTTTGATCGCCCTCCAGTACCACGAGGTCCGTATCAACTTGACCTTCAACGACATCCGCAACCTCTGCTTCGATGCCGCTCCCCAGAACTCCAACGTTCACGTCATCCGTGACCGCGTTGCCGCTGCCAACTTGGTTGCTGCCTCCCTCTACATCGACTACATCTACCTCGATACTGATGAGCGTCGCAAGTTCGCCCAGGTCTCCCACGAGTACCTCATCGACGTCCTCCAGTTCACTGGCGGTGAGTCCATCACCTCTTCTTCCAACAAGCTCAAGCTCAACTTCAACCACCCTTGCAAGGAGCTCATCTGGGTTGTCCAGCGCGATTCCTTCGTCGCCTGCGACGATGCTACCATCTTCCCTTGGAAGGGCCAGCAGCCTTTCAACTTCTCCGACTGGTGGGACAGATCTGTTCTTGAGTCTGGCTACTCCGTCACCCGCGTTGAGGGCATGGCTGGCAAGAACCCTTGCATCACTGCGCTCATCCAGCTCAACGGCCACGACCGATTCCAGGTCCGCGAAGGTCGCTACTTCAACGAGGTCCAGCCTTACCAGCACCACACCAACATCCCTGCCGTCGGTATCAACGTCTACTCATTCGCTCTCCAGCCTGAGCAGCACCAGCCCTCTGGCACATGCAACTTGTCCCGTATTGATAACACCACGCTCCTCCTCACGGTGTCTAACAACGCGGTCGGCACAACCACAACCTCCACGGTCTATGTGTATGCCACCAACTACAACGTGCTCCGCGTGATGTCTGGTATGGGTGGTCTTGCCTACTCAAACTAAGCGCCAAACCACCCAGTGGTTTCCGGCAGTTTGTATGGTTGTTTTTTGTTCGTATTAATATTTCGTAAAATTTGATTTTATATTTCCATTTTTATAGTATAGTATTGCTATGGAACTGGAAGAGCTTGAATACAAAACTGGATACAGAAATTCTGGAAGAAAACCTGGTATTATTGATTATCGCTTTGTAACGCATAATACCAAGGAGTATGGTATTGGGATAATACAGCACAATGGGAGTGATATACAATTTGTCTTTGATAAAGAAGACTTTGAGAAGGTTGAAAAACGCCCCTGGCATGTTTCCTCAGGAAAATATATTGGATCAACCTTTTACCTTGATGGTGGTGTGAAACTAGAATTATATCTACACAATTTGGTTATGAATCACAATGCATTTAATGGAAAAGGGCCAAAACAATCCATAGACCATATTAACCGCAATGGCCTAGACAACCGCAAAGAAAATCTGCGGTTGATTACACAGAGTCAGCAGAACATCCATCAAATTAAAAAGAAACGAAATGTCATTCTTCCTGAAGGGTGTCCTATACAACCAAATGAGATTCCCAAACATATTTGGTATGTACGAGCACAAGGGCAACACGGTGACCGGTTTGCTATTGAATTCAAAACAGAAGGAATTTGTTGGAAGACGACCAGTTCCAAAGCAGTGTCTTTGCAACAGAAATTAGAACAAGCCAAAGCTAAGTTAGCAGAACTGTATGAAACATATCCACAGTTGAATCCAACCTATGAGGAAACAAAAACACAGGAGTTAGAAATGTCATTTCATGATATTATAATGAAGGGCTAAGTAGAAATGGATTCATCTGTTCTTGTAGAGCGTTAGGAAGAGGTTGCCCAGGACCAGCAGGAACTGATGTCCAACCTCTTTATGGCTCATTTTTTGAGTATGAGAAGAAGCTAAACTCGAAATACAGTTCCTAAGTAGACCAGCTATGTCCCTTCATACTCAAAATATTGTGTAGTTGAGTGTCTATACCCTCTTTATTCAACTAGCTCTGCTGTTTGAATACAGACGAACAAAAGAATCTCTAGTTTCTCGAAAATGAAAGAACAATACCCACAATTGCCATACAACCAACTAAGACAGCAGACAATACATACAAAAAAAACCATTTTGTTGTCGCACCTGAAAACTCGGTTAAGGGAGATGGAGAGGGATGCTGTGAGTTTTTGCGACAAATTGGACAGAATGGAAAGTCTAGATTACTGACTGCCTTTTTCTTGCGTATCCATTGATTCCAGCAAACTGAATGCACATGAAATCTACACCCATATGTTGTATACTGACTACTTTCTACAAGAGCACAACCACTTTCATGGGTGATGTCAAGGCAGACTAAACATTCTTCGTCAGGGGTCACTGCTGTAAGTTCTGTAAGTGAAGTTGTGGAAGTTGACGGCTTCATTAAACTAAACAAAACAACTAACTTTAGATTCTGTTTAAGACGATACTTTAGAGACTATTTGAACAGGAGCTTCACTTAATCCATCATCATCACGCTTTTTAAAATATTGAAAATACAAGGGATTCCATTTTTCTTTGTCTTTCCATTCCCAAATTCCGTTTTTGTTTTTCTCAATGTAGTCTTCAATATCTCCTTTAATATTTAACATTTTGTGCCGTTCCGCATATTGGCGATTCTCGCGGGAACCATGATACAAATGATAGAGATCTACATCTTTCAAATACGTCACTTTAGGGGAAGGACGACTCTTGAATTCTAAATACTTGGTACCAAGAGGAGTTGGAAGGCTTTGAAATTTCTCAGGAAAGGCTTTGCCAAGCCATCCTGCGGAAGACAATGTATCTCCACTTCCTGAAATCGCGTAATCAAAGAACCCAACTTGTTTGTAAAAGCTGCGGCGCATACACCAAGCAAATCCAGGATGAAATGAAAAATCCCAGTCTACTTTTCCATTGCAGACCACTGATTTTCGTGTGAGCATTGTTTTCTTATAGGTTAAATCCAACCAATGCGCTCGTTCAAAGGGATGAACTACTTCATGTGAATTGAGTAAATCAGATGTTTTTTTATACCACGACTTGTCCATAAAAAAGATATCTGCATCTAAGAATGCGAGTTTCGTATACCAGCTAGGAATTTTGGTTTCTAGGACCCTACACAAGTTTTCCTTGTGAAACAGAAAAGATGAACCGGATACATGGAACGCATCAGGAATTTCAGGCTGACGTCCTTCATACACTAACTCTAATGTGTAAACAGGTAGGCCTTGTGATACAAAAAGATTTCTCACGTAGAGATAATTCATAAGGATTCGTTTTGTTTGTGCTGGATTAAACAGAACAAAGCAAATGGCCATGTCCTTTTTTACTTTTGTCTGACTCTGCCCCATACCTACTTTTTACAGGAAAAATCAGCTATTTAAAATGAAAATCATCAAACACCACAAGGCATGAAATTAATCTTGTTTGAACCAACTAATATCAAAAATATCCATGTTAAAATTATTATGGCTCTTCAACTCATGTGTAAAGCGCGCAGCATTCAATTAGAGTTCTCTACACAGGTTGAGCGTCTCCAACTCAATGACTATGAAATTGTCTATGCGGTGAACTCCTTTATTGAACCTACAACGTTACCTTCCACTGTAAAGATAGTCTTTGGTCCTCAAATGGGAACCTTTAGTTTTCCAGGGATTACTGGTGCGTTTCGTGAAGAATTAGTAGGAAGATGTGTCTATAATGCGTTGTCTGAATGGGTTATCAAGATGCGAGAAGAATTTGCGCCGTCAAGCATTCCTGTTGTATGTTTCCCGTTTGCTATCGATACGAAAAAGTTTGAACTCAAAGAGAAACCCAAAGATCTTGATTGTCTTGTCTATATTAAACATAGAGAGCCAAGTTTCATAGACAAAGCACTCAAGATAATTCAGGACTCAGAAGTTTCCTATGAGACAATCACCTATGCGAATTATTATGAATCAGACTATATGTCACTTCTTGAGCGGTCTAGATTTATGATTTGTTTGGATGCCAATGAAACACAGGGATTTGCCTTGGAAGAAGCGATGGCCTGTGATGTTCCTTTATTGGTCTGTGATGTCAAATCTATGTATGAGGAGTATTATGATACTGTTCAACCTCATGGACATTTAGCACCCACAAAAAATCTGTTTGCCACAAGTGTCCCGTATTGGTCTGATGACTGTGGCATCCGCATCTATAGTCTAGACGACTTGTCAAAGACCATTGAAACAATGAAAAAGAATGAATTTCATCCTCGTCCTTATATTCTTGAGACCTTATCTCCTGGTGTCTGTATGGATCGCATTCTGAACTATTTTGGTTTGATGGCGTAAGTCTGCGTTATCGCCGAAGCCTACGCGTTTTCCCTCGTGTTCCTCCTGTTGCTACAGCCTGTTTGGGTGTAAGCAGTGTTCCAGTTGCAATACCACTCAAGAAACTATTGCTCTGTTCACGTCCAAATTCTGCAAATTCAAACCGAACAGCCACTATTTTTTCACCAGGACCTATCTTTGCTTGAAGATTCTGAATGAGTTTCGAAGTGACATCATTCACTTTTTTATTCATAATATCGGATTGACCCCCAAAAATGCCTGCAATTCCTGCTACAAATCCACGCGCCAAACTCAAGGCTTCCGTGTGTGTCGCAATAACGAATGATTTTACTTTATATTTATCTGTTTCATAAAAATCAGTTGTTGCGATACTCATTCTAGTCTCTCCTAGATTTTTTAAATCTAAACCTTCTAGCCTAAACCAGATAGAATGGATTCATTTCTCACACAAGTCCTGAAATCACCTTGGAAAGCCTATTGTATAAGTTTACCAAGATGTAGTGAGAGGCGAGAGTCTTTTTCAAACTGGGCGAAGGAAATTGGGCTGACGTTTACCTTTTGGGATGCGTTTGATAAACAATATCTTACACCTGAGCAGTTTGATTCTAAAAAAGTAATGGTTGGTGACCAGTTCTCCAAAGGAGCAACTGCGTGTCGGATAAGTCACGAATCCTTATGGCAACATATTGTAACAAACGATGGTCAATTGAAGACAGTTTTACTGTTTGAGGATGATGCGGGGTTCCGTTCAAAGACTCTAGGCGAGTTGAAAGACTTTCTTCAAGGGGCTCAACGACTTTCGAAACCGTGGTCTATCCTTCAATTGGGATTTGGAACAATGACAGGGGCCGACTTACATATCATGTCGTCTAGAAACCCACCCAATATCTTTCAAGTAGATTTCTGTGACCAGACACACGCAATGGTCTATACAAAAGAAGCAGTTCAAAAAATGCTAGCCTTGTCTCAGGTGGATAAGTATAAAACGCGTCCCTCGGATGGTCTTTTGTTGGCGTTTATCCAAAAACGACTAGGGATTGTCTATGCCCCTAGATCATCCATTGTGGAACAAGTTGATAGTATCAGTTTTATTTCGGATTCCACTCTCTAGTCTAGAACTATTCCATAGCGCATTTCTTTCCCCCGTAGCGACTCGCATAGGGAATCTTCCACAAACACGGATAAGGGAGCTTCATAGGTATGAAACGCTTCCGCATGGGAAGTTGAACGTTCAGAATCAAGCAGTGTATTCAATGCGATACACCTTCGTTCTACGGCTGAACTCCCACTTGCCTTTCGTGTGAGCCACTTCCATTTCCATTCAAATTGAAGCGCAGCTTGTTGTGTGGGAAACCCTGTAACTGAAAGAACTCGTTTCCAGTGGAGTCCTTTGGTCGCCTTGGCACCCCCAGTAAGTTCGCAATTATGTTGTCGGAGACGTCTATCTAGATTGACTGTAAATCCAACATAGGTTCTCCCTGTATCAGACGCTAAACAATAGCATGCGAAACTCATAGCTCTTTCCATACAATAAAATAGATCTCTCTCCTAAAGTAGATGAGTTCAATCTCGCCCCAGATTGGAAAGGGTTTTTTTCAAGACTTTCAAAAAAAGGTATGGAATCGTCTCTCAGGTCGGAAAACGATTACCCAAAAACTCTTGAAGCCTTTAAAAGACTCTACAAAACAGACGATTCAGAATCAACTTCAAAAAAATACACAGCGGAGAACTACGCTCAAACAAAAGAAACAACGCACCCAACGAGAGCTACAAGAACTCAAAGTCTTGGACAAGACGATTCCTGCGCTTCAAACTGTCTTGAAAGCAAAGATTGCGCCCACACAAGACGAGTATGAGAGACAACGGAAGGAGTTGCTCAATCAACGCCCTTTGAAGCAAAAAGCTTACAACAAATATTACAACGAGGACCCTAGACAACTTGAGGAGAATGTGGCAAACCCTACATCCGTGGAAGGGATTGTATCCTTTAAGAAAAATACACGCAACCCTTTATCCAAAGAAGGTCTAGAGCTCCCCAATGCAAACATTCCTGAGCCACCGTCACAGGCATCTTCACACCGTATTGTAAATGGTGAAGCAATTAGTTTAGCAGGACAAGCTACAGTAACGTATATTAATGCCCCTCTGTATTATGCGCAATGGAAACAAGAGCCACCTCTTGCCAGGTTGGAAGATATCTCTGACGATGACTACAATGAGTTTAGAGAAGCGCTTTCAGACCCTCGTGATGCTAGAGCTATCTTTCATATACCTGACGACGTCTCAGAAGACGATTGGTTTTTAGACATGGAAGAAGGAGCTGGATTTGAAAGTGGTGAGTCGTATAAGATTGTAGACTTTGTCCATGTATTTGAAGATGGAACAAAAGTGGAAAAGAAACTTATAAAAATAGGAGCGTCTCGATCCATTGAACGTTTATTTAGTGATTTAAATACATCAAAAGATGACCTGATAAAAAATATGGAACTAGATTTAGCGCAGTGCCTAGAAACACAAGCTGCGGATGATACACGAGACCATTATTCTCCGCTAACGACTCTCAAGAGTAATGGATGTATTTGGATATTCCCAAACATTGAACGCACAACATTGCTTACCATGGGAGGTTACAAGAACTTTCTTATTATCCCTCCACCTTTCAACACTAAAACAACTGCCTTCATGGCAAAATATATGAAAGGAATGCGGATGGTTCAGGATGCGTTAGACAATTGGGCCATTGAGGGGATGGATCCTCTCTTCTGGAAATTAATTGAAACAAAATATCCAGACATTTCAATTCGGATTTCCACCTATATCTTTACTACCTTTGAAAACAAGGTTCCCCTTTATTTAAATCAATTGAACTACACTGAAAACTTTATGATGGTTGATACAAGTATTGACTTTGGAACGAACACACAAGATGTTATGGATCTCACAGTGAAGAATCCTTTTGCGGCGGATTCAAAGTATGTGAAACCACTCAGAAAAGCAATTGAACGTAAAAAACTCTATGGTGTCACACCCTACGTTGCTTATTTTATGAAGAAAACTGTTCCATCTTTATGGAAGGAAGCCTTTGAAAGCAGTCAAGTGAATTACTCCACGTATGAAACATTGAATGCGCATGAAAAAATTGCGATTGATTATCTTCAGTATCTACGATTTATGGAGACTCTTGTTGATACTGGCTATAATTACGTAGAGGCTCGCACTAGTTATGAGGACTCTCTCGGTGATGGAAGTCCTACAGAAGGGGTTATGAATGAAGTGATTGAATTGTATAAAGAAGATGTTCCAAAACACGCAAAAGAAATCTCTTTTTTTCAAAGCCTCGTGACAAGACAATTAGCAGAAGATGAAAATCACGCAGTGATAACAAGTCCTGCGGATATCACTGCTCTTTTATTGAAATTTACAGGGCCAGCAATTGGCTTTGCGCCGCGTCGCAATCGTTTCTCTGCGTTGGCAGAAGCTGTTTCTGAAGAAAGAGCAGCACGTCCTCCCTTGACATTACGTTCTCCTGCTCCTGCAAGAAATCTAGTGACACAGCTCCAATCCCGCCTTGCTGTCTTAAAAAATGAGAGAACTATGTTGCTCCAAAATTCACCTGCTTACAATGCTGCGTCAAAAACACGGAGAAATCGGAATGAGGTCAACAGGATGTATAAAAACATGATGGGCCGTCTAGGAACCTTTAGCCGATTTACCAAATCCAAAGAACGAAAGAATCTCCAACTCAAGCGCAACGTGGCAAAAGCAACATTTAATAGACTCGACGTTCTAAACCGAAATATTCAAGACTTAGAGCAACGAGTGGCAGCAGAACTACATTAAGTCCAACGCTTGACGCAATGACCTGAGCATCCTCCTCCACAATAGGTTTCCTCCGAAAACCCTTCTTCTTCTCTACAGCAAGAGCTATCATGAATGTCTTTTGCTGTCGTTAGCCTCTCGCCCGTTGTAGGATTATAGTATTGACCACAATACTTCTTTCCACAGGCAAAACACCATGATTTACCACAACCGAACCCTTTGTGAAAGATATTCTTATGATCTAAACCGCAGGCAAAAATATAGGCACAGGCATTGTCTTTTAAACACCACCGTTGGCACCAGGGACACTGTTTGGCAAGATGCTCTTGGCGAACACACTGTTTGGCAAGATGCTCTTGGCGAACACACTGTTTGGCATCTTCTTTCCCCATGGAGTTCTATATAGTTTTCTCAAGATAATGTTTCCGACATAAGGGCGCGTATGTAGTCTCGGCACCCACCTGAATTTGTGCCTCTGACTTATGAAACCGATGACTAAATAAGGCAGGAGTTCCATCTCCACACTCTGCGCACAGGGACTTAATCTTCTCAACATTATCACACAGGGGGATTAAACTCAGGATTTCACCGAAGGGTTTTCGTTCAGCATCCCCATCTAGACCCACACAGACCACATGTTTGCCATCTCGTTCCACTGCGACCTTGACAAAGTCAAAGAGACCTTTGTAAAACTGAGCTTCCTCAATGATTACCAGACGGGATACTTTGTAGCGTGTCTCTTCAAACAGTTTGTATAAATCAGTCGTCGCAAGTGCTGAGACTTGCTCTTTATCATGACTACTGACTACATGATTACCGTATCGGTCATCTAGAGGGTTCGCAACCACCAGAACCTCCCATCCGATCGCACGGTATCTTCGGATTTTGCCGATAATATAGGAAGACTTTCCCGCCCACATAGGCCCTAAGACGATATCCAGACTCATTGTGTGCTACCTTTGGTTCACGTGTTGAATTCATTTTTTCACCCCAAGTAGAGCATGGAGCTTCGTCTCATTCTAGGAGTTGTTGTTGTCTTACTCATTGTAAGTCTGCTTCTACAACAATTTAGAAAGCCTTATGATTTGCCCAAAATTGTGTGGACCCATTGGGACTCAGAGAATCCTCCTGAGACTGTTGTAAAAACAATAGACCGTATGCGAAAAATGTTACCTGATTGGCAGGTGAATTTCATTACAACCGACCAGATTCTCAGTTCGATGAATCAAGAAGAGATTCCTGCGGGATTTCAGACCCTGCGTGTAGAGCACCAAGCTGATTGGATTCGCCTGAAACTCTTACAACAATATGGAGGCTGTTGGATTGATTCAGGAATTATTCTGAATCAATCGATTAATACTCTCTACAGAGACTGTGTCTCAAGCAGAGCCGATTTGCTTATCTTTAAGATTCTGGGAACTCAAACGAATCCTACGTATCCAATTGCGGAAAACTGGTTTATTATGGCCCCTCCTCAGTCACCCATGATTACAGTCTGGTTGGAAGAATATGAGAGAGCGATTAAACTCGGATTCAAACGATACAAGGACCGTTTGAAGGAAGAAGGAGTGGATCTCCAAAATCTAATGAAACGTTCTGAAGATGTCTATCTCACGCAACATGGTTGTTATCAGAAAGTGATTCAGCAACGTATGCCTCCTACAGCATGGGGTTCTCAAAACCAAAGTGCTAGGATAGTGTATCACACGGCAGATGATACCATGTTTAAAATCCATGCCCAACTCTGTAAGTGGGACAAACCATGTATTTGGAAGACACTCAACGATGTAGCCTATTGTCGGACAATACCCTATATCAAATTGCGAGGTGGCGATAGAAAGAATGTAAATATATTACCTTTGTTAGAGTAGGAATGCCTAACTTCAAAACATACAGTGACGAAAAACACATTTATTCTGTGGATATGATGTTAGCCTATGTGAATACGCACAAATTACCTATAGAGAAGCTCTCAATTGAAGAGAATCTTTGGCAACTCAAACAGAATGTATGGGGGGATTATTCTCCGGAAGATGTCTTACAGCATCCAGGCAAGAAAAAATACGCGGAAAATATTCAACGTATGAAAGAGGCTGATATGTCCTATCCTATTTTTGTGAACTCCAAACATCAAATCATAGATGGATATCACAGATTTCTAAAAGCGGTAGAAATGAAGAACTCGTTTATCAAGGCGTATGTATTTGAACCCACGTTAATGCGTAAATTCATTATCAATAAAGAATTAGACTACCCCGCTGTTCATCAGCGAATGGGAATTCACGAGCTTCTTGAAATTTATGCGCGACGTTTTTGTTTGTAAGTCCGTTTTTTCATACGTCTTGTTTTTCTCTTTCCTCCCCTTGTTTGGCTGGGCATGGGAGCTGGCAACTGCAACTTCATCTTTGGAACTTTCGTGTTTAAAATAGAGGGAGAATACCTTGGATTTTTAGTATTTCCAGGACTATTGAGTGTTTCCTGTACCAATCGTTGTAAGTTGCTTTCACTCATTTCTTCCACAGTTTCAAGATCCTCATTATTTAAATTTTCATTGTTGTTATCTGGGTAAAAGCGACTGGACGGTAAAATAATCTTCGGAGGAGCCTTTGTGGGCGCAGCAGGGGTATTTTTGCTCATTCTACTTAAGCGAAGGATAATAAAAGCAGAAAAATGGCAGCCATCATCATAAAGAGTCCATCATTCCAGGCATGCTCTTCCGTAATGACGAACGCGCGGCCCAGCATGTTGGACCATCCACCAATTCCTGTGAACACAATCGCTAGAA
>Ga0247834_1005834_pt1 | contig 14280 bp, 16 predicted proteins | sample LaCruzMarch2015__8_FD_187118 | JGI IMG/M metagenome (GOLD analysis project Ga0247834, IMG submission 187118) | Freshwater microbial communities from meromictic Lake La Cruz, Castile-La Mancha, Spain - LaCruzMarch2015_12m | ecosystem: Environmental > Aquatic > Freshwater > Lake | place: Spain... | reverse complement strand
GGGTACATGCAGGCCGATGAAGTATAGAACACATTTTTGACACCTTTCTTCACCATCTCTTCTGCGATGTTGAGATTGATCATGGCCGAGTTGTGCATGATATCGGCGTCATTGTCTCCGGTGAAGATGTAGCCGGCACCGCCCATGTCCGCAGCCAGTTGATAAATGGTGTCGATGTCTGAAGTAATCAGTTTTCTTACATTGCTCTGTTCGCGTAGGTCGTACTGATAAAATTCGTCGGCATCGGTCTTTTTATATTCGTGTTGCTTGATGTCCGCACCTATGACATAGTGCCCCTGTTGTTTTAGACTGGTCACAAGATGTCCACCGATAAATCCTCCAGCACCGCAAACCAATACTTTTTTGCTCATATCAAAGTCCTTTCATTTATCTTTGTAGTTCGTAGAACTGCCAAAACTGTTGTGTCCATCCATGGTAATCGCCGGGGTGGCATCTTTTCTCATTGATCACGGTCAGGCCCACAGATTCTAATAGTTGTCGGATTTCATCCGGAGTGCGGAAAAAATGTTTTACTCCAACATCCAAGAGTTGTTGTACCGTGGCTGTGGCCTGTGAGGATCCAATGTTGGGATCAGTGAAACAACTGAACTGGCAGAATATGCGTGCTTGGGGATTGAGTTGTATGGATCTCAGGATGCGTCTACATTCATCATCGTCGCAATGCACAAATACCAAATGGCATAATACTATGTCAACTGGGGGCACCTGATCGATATCACGTGATAACCAAGTCTGGGTCGCAAAGTCTTTCACATTGGTCAAAGCAGTATCACTGATGTCGCAACAGTAAAGATCTTGGCACAGTGTGGATAATGATCGAGTTATAAAACCTTTGCCCACTCCGATCTCCAAGCACACTTTGTGTCGGAAATCTTCGGCACTGACTCCATAAAATTGTTGTATGAATTCCCATGATGTGCCTGTTAGCCATTGCCCATCGGTATGTGCGTGTTGCGTTTCCCAAAATTCCGCGAGATTTGTTGTCATTGCATGTTCCTCATGTGTTGGATCACCTGAGATATTCCTTGTGGCAGAGATATCTCTGGCCTCCAGTATCGCAGGATAAAATCATTGGGTTCGTTGCGGGCGTCTTTCTGTACAGTATCCTTGTCCAATGCAGGTCGTATCTCAGTGCCGGGAAAATGTTCTGCTACGAGTTCGGCCACTTGCAGCATGGTGGACCATTCAAAACTTGTGATGTGATATTCCTGATCTCTGGGAAGATCTTGATATCTTTCACTGAGAATATACAATGCCCGACTGCAATCATCGGCATGCAACATCTGCCGGCTTTCTGTGCCATCGGTACGCATGTCGATCAACTGATTGTGTTTGGCTTTGTTGACGAAATCAGTGACCACGTGAGTTTTTTCAGGATCAAGCTCAATGCCGTATACATTCCAAAATTTCACGGTTATGCTGTTCATGGCTCGGACCATACGTTCGGCTAGATTCTTGGTCAAGCCATAACTGCTGTAGCTCATGGCGGCCATCTGACTGCTGGCGAAAATACAAGGCTTGTTGAATCGTTTTATAGCATCAAACACCGTGGTGGCTATCTTGAGATTGTTGGAGATAAAATCGTAGGTATCTTGATATTTTGCGAGATAACCGCTGCCGCCTACATCCCAGGCAAGGTGGAACACAAAATCTGCCCAGTCAAGATCTTGTGTGAGATAAGGATTGTTGTGTTGCCGCAGATCATGATTAGGATTCACTGCGATGTCAAATCCTCGCACCTCATGACCTTGATCCCGCAGGTATCCACATAGACTCAGTCCAATCTGACCATGACTGCCTAACACCAAATATTTCATGCAATGATCCTAGCTTTTTTCCGCAATATTGTGAGTCCGTGATTGATAGGTACAGTGGCCCACTCCCAGATCTCTGGATCCAGTTCGGCCACTGCACGATACGGTCCTCCACCGGCCCACTGAGCATCAGCGGTGTTGGGATCTGATCTATAATCGGGTTGTGCGTTGGAATACATGAGATCATGCAACAATATCACCGAACTTGGTGTGATCATGCTGTCAATGATTTCCAACTCATGTCGCACATGATCATAGGCATGCCAATCATCTATATATATCAAATCGTACTTGGCACCTTGGCTGCGTTGTTGCTCTAACCAAGCGATGGCATCGCTTTGGAAAAATTTCCAATACACACGCAGGTCATCGGGGCACTGGAAAGTGGTGGCATCTAGGTCCACCGAATGCACCATGCCTCCCAGTTCTTTGGCAGCACATAGGAAAGGCAGAGTGGTGTTGCCGGTGCGTACACCCAGTTCCAAGATTTTTTTGGCATGGATCTGCATGGCCATGCTGAAACATGTGAGCACATGCCGGTCACTGTCCTGCGGACCATATTTTACCTGGGTCAATAGATGCTGATAGTATTCTGGTCTCATTGTAGGTCCTTTGTGATTTCCAATAATTCAACGTCGCGGAATCCCCAATCTGTGTGTCCAGATTGCTGACCTAATCCAATCACATCCAGACTGGCAAAACTTACATCCTGAGGTTTACGATCATGATGCTGATGGAAAACACACAAAGGTGATACGAAAACATGTTGACGCACCTGTGCTGCCTGGAATCTCATGAGACTTATGCTGTCTACATGCCATCGATGTTGCACGGTCTCGTACAGTCCTCGCACAGTGAAGAAAGATTCTCGTGATGCCAACATAAAGTCTCCACAGCCATTGGTATGCCAAACTCCCACTGACACATTGGATCTTGGCAGCAATGATAGATCGCGTTGATTTTCCGGTACAGGCAGTGAAACGCTGTGCATGCCAGACATGGCATGTACCACAAACGTATTTTGTACAGCGAAATCAATGAGATCTGGACTCTCGATATCCGCGATTCCTGCGATATTGAAATCATAGCGATCTGTGCGATACACAGTGTCCAGCCTGAGATTTTTCTTGGCTATCTCGTCGATCAATTCCTGTGTGAACAATATGTCGGGATTGGTCACCAACACAAACTCACCTCGGGCACGCCGGATGCCCACATTTTTGCCATGGAATTCCAACACTGGAGATGTGGATGCCAATGAGTCATGCAGTTCACTGGGTACCGTGAGCACAGTGACAGGGAGATTTGTAGTATCTGCTAATACTTCCACCAAGGATGCATGGTCAGGCAGTGGGTTCCATTCTACCACTATTAGTTCAAAAAGATCAGCATGTTCACGGACCTGGTGATCCAGGCTACGCACAAAAGTATTGATCCGGGTCAAAAAATCTTCGCCATATCCATCATTTCGACCAACAATGACCACCGACACATAGGGTTTGATTTTCATAGATCAATCTCTATTGTAGCCTGCTGTGGACTGGGTTCTTGGAATTTGATCTGACTGGGATATCTAGTCAACAGATCGTTCTTGATATTATCCGGCATCTTGTCGCAGGGCTGTACATAAACTGTATGTCCACGGTCCAACAACGTCAAACAGAGTTCTAGTTGCTGGCTTTCTTCATAGATATCAGTGCCGGGCTTGTAGCTGATCGAAGGCAGATAATACGGCAATCCTGTGGGATTGAGAGAAACATAGTGATCCACCAAGAAACCTGTGTGGTCGCGATTGAACTGGTCCACGATAGAACCCAGCGGAAAATCTAATCCCACGCTGCCAGCATAATGAGCAAAGGCTCGGTTGTCTCTGGGCAGGCAAGGTCCACCATATCCAAACCCATATCGCATGTACTTGTGGCCGATCCTAGTATCTGCCCCCACGGCTGTGAGAGCACGATCCACATCCTCATCAAGACCGGATCGGATCAACACTTCGCCCAGCATGTTGGCATAGGATATCTTGGTGGTGAGGAAACAGTTGGTGGCGATCTTGACCAGTTCCGCGGCCGTGAGACTCATGGCATGCACGTTGGGCCGGATGACCTGTATGTCATCGTACAATAGTTGGTAAGCAGAGATTACCCCTGGATCTTCGCCGCCGATCAGGACCATGTCAGCATGCTGTAGGTCTCTGATGATGCTTCCTTGTGCGATGAATTCAGGATTGTACAGCACACTGATGTGTTGGCCTCGCAGTCGATCCTGCACACGCTGGCAATCACCGGGATTGGTTGTGCAGCCTATGACCAGTATCTTACCAGAGATATCAAACTCACAGTCCGCCACGTCTTCTACCACGCGATCCACTGCAGATATGTCATAACTGCCATCAGCAGCCGATGGCGTGGCCACCATCACATAGATCACATCGCTGTGTTGTATGACTGCTCGTGTGTCTGTGGTGAATTGTATTGACTTCTTGTGAGCCAGTAGTTCGGCCACGCCAGGTTCTTGGGTCTGGATCTCGCCGCGATTCAGTGCTGCCACATAGTTGGTACGGATGTCAGATGCCATGACATCATGTCCGGCACGATCCAGCAACAAAGCGAAACAGATGCCCAGGCGTCCTACACCAATCACTCCAATCTTCATATTTTCCTCGCTGTTATCATGAGATGCCATCCTAATTTTTTTTCTAGGATGGCAAACATCTCTGGTGGCATGGCAGCGAACCAAGGCTGCAGTACATATTCCCCTTGCTTGTAGGCGTCGATCTCAAAGGGGAATATGTGATCCTGTGATACACTTTGAATTTCAAAACCGGGACCCACCATGTCTATCAACTGATCTGTGGTGTAGGTATAGGCTATGGGACAGCCATACTGGGCTTCAGGCTGATCCAGGCCGGCTTCTATCATGTAGTTCTTCCAGGAATGGGCAGCATATACCATGACCTTGAGCGTGGTGCCCGGTCGCATGTAGGCCCTGGCCTGTTTTAGGATGCGATCTGGCCTTGGACTGTGATGTATCACACCCCAGGTAAACACCAGGTCATACTTTTCAATGGGCACAAAGGTCCGGAGTTCTTCAGCATTGCCTTGATAGAATCGACCGGTATGGCCATACACTTCAAAACGCTGTCGGGTGAGATCCAGGCTGACATCACTTAGCTCTACTCCGGTGTAGTCGGCACCGGCACGGGCAAAGTTTATGGCCATGGTACCTATGCCCGCACCGATCTCTAACACACGCTGTCCTTGCCAGCGATCAAATTCACAAAAGGCGGGGATATGGGGTTCGGCTCTGAATTTCTTGGCCTCTACTTCATCAAAATATTCTCGGGTGCCCACAGGCAGATCGCTGTGGCGGACGTTGCAGGGCCTGTTGTTCCAGTAGTGTTTGACATCTCGTATGCCCGGAGTTTTGATCATTGGAACTTGTGCCTTGACATTTGCTTGTTGGGATCTTTTTCTGGGCCGCACATTTTCTCCCAGGGATCTTGTTTGTGCTGGCACACGTTTTCAAACCAGGTCAGATCTTCGCCTTGTTCTAAGAGCATGGCGGCAATTTTCTTGGCATCTTCAAACCGCCGACGACGCCAACTCACATGATTAAAATCTCGGCTGTCACTGGGCCGGCCTTCCAGCATGGGACGGTTCTGCCAGGTATCGTCACCGTTGTTGCCAGTGAGATCAAATCGGTCATGCAGCACTTCTACGTCGATGTCATGCATGATGTCCAGCATGTAGGCCACTTGGCTCACCCATGAGTCAGTGAGTTGGTGTGCGGAGATATAGCCAAACAGATCAAACCATCTACGGGGAATGATGGGCAGGATGGCGTAGGGGTGTTGGTTGTGGGTGGGCATACGCAAGATGCGGAATCTATTGACTTCCAGGATACGGAGATCCCAGTCATCGCTCTGCATCACAGCATCATCGCCCCAGAACAGGAACCACTGGCCCTGTGCCTGTTGAGCTAGTGCATTGAGATATTCATTGAGACGGATGTAGCCCAGTCTATCAAATCCCATGGCAGTGAATTTCACTCCACGATCTGTGAGTTCCGGTGCGATGTTTTGTTCGAACCACTGGAATGATTCTGTATCATCATGATCAAAGGCCAACCATATGTCAAAGTTGGCAGTGTCGTGTGCCCGATCTGCCAGACTCAGCAGGCTTCGTTTCAGTGCATCACGGCGACCCCTGGTGGGCAACAGCACGGAAATGTCAGCCTTCATACACCGCCGAGTTTCCGTCATGCTCAAACACTTCCACTGAACGCAATTTTACGCCCTGTCCCACTGGATAACGTGCCTCAAATGTTTGTCCATTGGAGCAGTAGTAGGTATTGCCGTTCTTAAAAATATGCAGTATAGCGGCCATTTCTTTATATGCTAGTTCAGCAAACTTTTCACAACCTACACCTTCAACAATGCGAACATCGCAGACACCACCTTTGTCTTGTAAACCCAGGCTGGCCATTTTTTCAAACATGTCTCGATGGGGATCGTCTTGGGCTACCACCAGAGTGTGATCGAACATGTACTCGGCCCATTCCTTGAAGGCTTTCAATCCGCCGAAGTCCATGACCCAATTGCGATCATCAAGGGTATCAGACTCAAACACGAGGCGGATGCCAATGCTATAACCGTGCAGTAAGCTGCAATGGCTGTGGGTGCTACGCCATTGACGGAAACAACATGAAAGACCTCGATCAGTGCCATATGTTTTTGTTGATACGTACATTGCCAATTTCTGTCTCCTATGCGAGCAAGACACGCAGAGTTTTTAGAGCGGGATGAGCGTCGGAAAGGCCGCTGTGATGTTATTTATCTGTAGGGTTTTTATAGCCAGGTTTTTTGTAATTCTGCTGATCACTGATTACACCACGCACACCCCCTGTGGGATCTTCAGTATCCCCTGTGCGGCGTGGTATAAGATGCACATGCGGGTACATCACGGTCTGACCTGCTGATCGGCCCCAGTTGATGCCCACATTAAACCCATCGCATTCGCCCTTGTCCATCATGTCTCGACCCTTGATTTGAGCCAAACGGAAGGCCTGTACTATGTGCTCGGCGTCGTTGTGCTCGGGCACAAACAAGAGATGCCCTGCGGTCACAGGAAATCCATCGCGGAATATATGCACACCACCCAGGTCCGCGAAATGATCCTTCCAGGGTGCTATGCCCTGGAACTGTGCCTGCTGTAGATCAGTCATTGGAAATCATATGAGTATGCGAGCCGGGTTTGATAGGTGCCTTGGTCGTTGATCACTCCGGAAAACTTTACGGAATGCTGTCGTTGTTGCCATCTACGTTCCATGCCTGCGAATGCCACTGGTTGATTGCGTATGTTAAACTTGTGTTCAGTATAGTGCATCGTTCCGGCCTGGTCAACTGATGTGGGCAATCTCAAAGTGATATCGCCGGCAAATATAGTGGGCTGCAGTCCGGTGTACACAGTCCAGTCTCGATCCTGCCATCCTGTGACGGCATAACCTGCCCAGATCGGAGTGATATCAGTGACCAATCCCGGCGAGAACTGTGTGGCGGTTTGTATCACGCCAGCCTGTGCGAAAAAGCCTTCAGACCATGTGCGGGTAGCAGTGAAGTCCAGCATTGTGCTGTTTTGCAGCTTACCAAATATGCCGGAGAAACCCAACCATGGGCTGCCGTTCATGCGTGTGATGCCTATGCGATGTGTCCAGGCACTGTCCCAACCAAACTGTCGGGTGGTCATCGACGATGAAAAATTGTCTTGATCATGACCCACTACGCTGAATCCAGGAAGGCTTTTTTCCGCACCTGCGATAAATCTACTGCTCCAGTTCTGTGTGACGTCGGTATCGTTGCTCATGCTGTAGTTCACTGGCATGAATCCCGGCTGGGTATTCATACCCGACAGATCCACGGCAAAATTCCTGCCCAGTGCATCCACTGCCGCGATGTTTGACAATGCTCGACCATCCAGTCCTGGTACTGAGATCAACCCTTCGATGCTTCTACGCGGGCCTGTGCGACCATCTAGACTGATGCCTAATCCCCCGATGGGATTCAAGGCAGACCAAAGATCGATGATGCCATTGCCGTGTATGGCTGAATCATACCCAGCGAAGTTGGTCAGTGCGGTACGAGCCAATGAGTCATTGGCAGTGACAGCACTCATCCAGGGCCAGGTGCTCTGCAGAGTGGCCACGCTGGCCTGTGCTGTCACAGTACCAAAGGTGCCTATCTGTGCGAGATATACTGCTGTCTGGGTGGTGCCCGCATCCACATACTGCACCGTGCTCACCAGGTAGTTCACATTGTTAGGTCCTCGGATGATGTTCATGGCCTGTGTGCCTGAAGTGTTGTAACTGCCCAGGGTGTTCTGATTCTTGATCTGTGTGGCAAAATCAGCAAAGGTGCTGGTGTATTGTTCTACAAATACACCTTCTCGAGTGGCCACCAACACCGATGTAGATGCCTGGCCGGTGTAGTCTGTGGCCGACATGAAGATATCCAGCAAGCCATCATTGTTCACGTCTATCAACAAGGGTTGGTAAGTGGCACTTTTGTTGGTGTTGAATCCCGACAGCACAGTGTCAGTGACGTCAGAGAAATTGCCGCCACCGTTGTTGCGGAGGAACTGCACCTCGGTGTATCCATGTGCATTGGTACCCTTGGGCATGGTAGAGATCACGATGACATCAGTGCGACCATCACCATTGAAATCATGGGCTAGATTGCGGACTTCATGTCCAGTGACGCCAGAGGAGGTCCTTACTGAGTCCCACTTAGTGAGATAGAATCTATTCTCTGGCAGTGCTGACACAGCCGTGAGTACCAGAGAACCACTGGCCGTGCTCCAGGAGTAGAGATTGGTATCACTGCGATTGAAAGTGCCTTGCCCTGCATCTGACATCACGAGAGTCTTGGTACCATTGCCCAGGAAGTCCGCCACTGACACTCCACTGGCTCCGGTCTGGTTTGTAGTGGCAGAGACTACAGTGAATGCACCTGACGCTGATCCAAAGGCCACGGCAGGTCTCATGTTGTAGTCAGGCACGAAGATGTCGGCAAAACCGTCGCCGTTGAGATCAGTGACAGCAACATCATGTGCCCACACATTACCAAAATTGATGTTGCTTCGAGAAAATCGGTTGCCAGCGTTGAGATAGGCCACGCCCGGTCCATACAAGGTCATGTCAGTGCTGGGTGCCACGAACATGTCTATGCGGCCATCTCCATTGAAATCTCCGAATTTAATCGCGGGTTCTGATCCCAGGACCTGATTGTCTGTGCCAGAAAACCAACTCGTGGTTTCGGAAGCGAATCGACCGGTGTTCCAGCCGTAGATCTGCAGATTGGTCGAACCGTGATTGGCCACATTGGTCTGGGCAGTCATGCGTCCACCTATGACCACTTCGTCTACAGCATCGTTGTTGAGGTCACGTGCAAAGATGTCTGTAACTGCGGCCTGTGGCCCAGATACAGTGTGTGGTTGGAATGTGCCCGCTCGCACAGGAGTGTGATATGGCACTGATGATCGTAGATAAGGATTACCACCACTTCCTCCTGGGCCGCCACCGCCACCGCCTCCACCACAGCCTGACAGCATGACACTCACAGCCGCGGCAACCACGGTGGGATGTATTTGCATTTTCCGCATGATCGCTCCTAGATCTACAGTGATAATCTATTGTACAACAGAGCGAGTTTTTGGTCAACCTAGGTAAGTACCCACTTACCTAGGGGCAAAATCCTGTTGCAATTTGATATTGTCAGTGAACTCTTTTTTTACGGCAGGATCCGTGCGGAACGCACCATGTAGCACAGTGGTCTGCGTCAATGAACTATGAGCCATGATGCCACGATTCTCACAGCAACCGTGGGTGGCCTGGATATACACGCCCACATCTTTTGAGTCAGTGGCCCGCATGATCTCCCGTGCGATGTCGTTACAGAGTTCTTCCTGTAAGGTTCCTCGACGACTACACCATTGGGCGATGCGTGTGTATTTGCTGAGTCCTATGAGTTTTTGTGCTGCTAGAATACCGATATAGGCCACTCCTGTCACAGGTTGATGATGATGGCTACACATGCTTCGCAGTTCGCTACGCACTACTAACATGCCTTCGTAACGATCCTCAGAGTCGTTGGGAAAGGCAGTGCAGTCAGGTGCGGCATCATAGCGACCGGCCATGATCTCATTGTAATACATTTTGGCCAGTCGCCGGGCTGTGCCTCGAGAGTTGGGATCTGTTTCGCGATCGATCAACAAGGTGTCTAACACCAGTTCAAAAGCCTTGGTAGCTTCTGTGATCAAATGTTCCTTGTCGCTAGGTGCGATGTAGTCTGAGATGTTATCGCCGGCCCAGAATCTCTTGCCGCTGGATCTCATGCGTTCTCTTATGGCTTGTGCTAGGGTTTTTTCTGTCATGGTTTTATCTCCGAGTTAAGGCGGTGGCTCGCCAATCATTCATTGATTGTAGACTTTATTTAGACAGTTGTCAACGATTGCTTGTCTTCCTTGCCCCAACGGACAAGGTTCCAACCTCTTTCATGTAGGTAGTACAGCGTCATGTTGACGACGACGGCTATGGTAAAGAATGCTCCTGCTTGTCCCCATGATCCGGTCATGAAGAACGGAATCAAAAAGTTACTAAAATTTACCACCAAACGCCAGGTGATCATTTTGGTAGTGGTACGGGGATGACCATCTTTGAAAAAACGATTGTTGTCATGCCGTTTGTTCCATTGGAACCAGTTCCAGATTCTTTCATGTACCCAATACATTGCCGAATTGATCACCAAACTCCAACCAGCGATTTTCAAGGCCACGGCGATGCTACCGGTAACAATGAGACCATTGACAAAATGACTTATGGTCAAAAGCACACGCCAACTAATCGTTTTGGCTATGGTACGGGGATGCTTTTCATTGAAATTCATTGGATACTTTCCTTTATATAATAACTATTGTAGATGAAACGGTGTGTAATAGCAAGTCGATACCCTTGGATCTGGATAGATAAATTCTCCGATCATAGTATCATGGTGATCAACCCTGATGCTCCTGGATCTAGATATAATTATCTGCTGGAGCATAGTGATTACAGTTTGTTGATCACCGACGAAGGCGTCACAGAACGCAACGGAGGCGATTATCCCAACGAAAAAGTTTTTTGGTACACTTCGGGTACCACTGGGGATAGTAAATTTTATGGATTTACCAATGAGCAAGTGGATCGCATGGCAAGAACTATTTGTGAGGCTTACGATCTCACTGCTAACGATAGGTATTACGGGATCATGCCTTTGTGGCATGCACATGGTCAAGGATTTTATTGGGCAATAAAATATGCTGGATGTGAAACAGTATTTGGTACTTTGGCCAACAGAGATCAGATTGAATCTTTTCAACCTACATTTGTTACATCGATTCCGGATTTCATGAGATCCATCCAAAAACTAGATTTGCAGTGTTTGAGATTTGTGCGTACTGCTTCTCAAGCATTGCCGGCGTCATTGTATCAATCTTTGAAAGACCGATTCCAAGTTCCAGTGATTGAAGCGTTTGGCATGACTGAAGCACTGAGCCATTGTTTTACAAATCCACTGCATGGAGAACAGCGAATTGGTACAGTGGGATTGCCCAGTGGTGTCGAATACCGCATAGATGATCAGCAACATCTCTGGATACATGGCCCTGCGGTCTATTCTCGAGATTGGTTTGATACCGGAGACCTAGCGGAGCAAGACAATCGCGGGTATGTGCGGATACTGGGAAGATCCATTGATCGAATCAACATAAAAGGTTATAAGATTGATCCGCTAAGTATCGAAAATCAACTTTATAACGAATTTAAAGATATCAAAGAGGTTGCAGTATTCGGCTCAGATCGACTCAAGTGCGTGTATGTAGGTGATGTAGATCTGCACAAGGTATCTGCTTTTCTAGTATCTCTTGGCACGGCCTGTAGGCCCAAATTGTTGCAGCAAATAGACGAAATTCCTAAAAACACGGTTGGTAAAATAAGCAGATCTTTGCTGGATCAACATTTTTCATAAAGCCAGTTCTAGACTGGTGCGATTATCCACTAATTTTCTTCCTGCCCAGGTACCACTGGTTTCAACGGATTCAGTCAATCTACCGTTGGCATAAAAATTACACCATGCCGGGGTTGATATCATAGTTTCTGGATATCCAAAAAACTGATTATTCATGCCTACAAAATTTCCGGTGCCTGTGGTTGCGAAAGAAAAGTAGCAATAAGGTGCTATATGGCATAAATCGCCAATAATGACATCGTGACTGATCATCACAAAGTTTGTGATGCAGGAAAAATCACCTACCTGTGCATCATCATAGAGAACATTTTTATGATTGATCAAAGTGCTGCGTCCAATGGTCACATTGTGCCCAAGCACCGAATCTTCGCTGACCACACTGAATAAATCAACAGATTTAGATTCAAGGAAATTTTTTACTTTCAGCCTGAATGATACATTGCTCATAGCACACATGAATTGATGATTTTGAAGCCATGCAGGATCTTGCTGTTCGAGATCCTCGATACTAATGATTTGTGTGGATCTATGATGATCAAAATATCTATTCAAACATCGATTGTGATAACTGTGGCCAACAAAAACCAATGGTTTATCGTGATCATACAGGATTTTATAGTGCATGCGATTGTGGCAGGTTACCAGATCCTAAATATTTGTTAAAACACAATCTATGATTGCCGGCACCACGATCATAGTCTTTCCAATGTTGATCTCCAAGACCAAATATCACCGTGGGACTAGCAGTGGCTCCTAACTGCGTACACCATTGGTGTTGCCTGTCACGATATCTTGTGGGTATATAATCAGGGCCAAATGTCTGCAATAATTCACGACCAAGATATGCTCCTAGACGATTGGTGTAGTTGGTCTTGTTGAGTACAAACAAAGGATCATCGTCATCGTGTCTGGTAAGTCGCATGCCAATACGAGCATGTGACAACGGAAAACTTTTGCTCATGCTGAAAGTCACATCGGTGATGCAGGACCATGTGAGATTGATGTCAAGTCCAGAACATATACCCATGTATGCACAATCCAGTAATACAGGAATATCCATGGCCTCACACAATGACAGCACTCGATCCATTTCCATATGTTTGCCGCCCGTGTCTGCGAATGGATAGCTTACGACCACAGCATCTCCTGATCGTAAATCATCTTGATCAATGTAACACCAGTTGGGAAAACAGTTCCTCCAGCTAAGGATATGATACATGTATTCACCTCGGAAGCAGCGGAATCTCCGGGTGTGATTTTTTAAATAAAATTTGTCAAAGGCCTCGGTGGTGGCATTAGTATAACAGGCATGAGGAAATTGTTCAAATCCCTGCACTTGATTAAATTGCGTAGATTGTATCCAATTACGATATTGCTCTAAAAACCTGTGGGTAATGGTATCATCATTTAACACAGTTGATAGATCAATCTTGATATCTTGGATCTTGGCCAACTGATCGGGATCCTGCACGGCCCCGGCTCCGCCAAATGGCAGTATTTTGAGATTGGGTAAAGTGCTCACGATCTGACTCCTGTGATCTGTAAAGTATAGCGAGGAACATTACCAAGATTTCCGGCCATATGCGGAGCATCTCCTTGCCAAGCCACAAAGGTCCCAGCTGGATATTTGATCATGGGTTCGCCGTCGATTTCGAACAGGAAGCCAGGTTGCCAGTCTTGCATGAACACGATCACTCGCCATATATCTTTTACTTGCACATCAAATGCCTTGGTAAACCTTGCATAGGTATCCTGATGATATGGCAGTAGATCACCGGGCATCATTTTGTAATATGAAGTGCCTACATGATCGAGATGCAGTCCGGCATTCTTGACGTCTTTTACCACAATAGCGGTGCATGCCGGTTGAAGACGACGATAATCGGCCTGCAATCCGCTGCGGTAGATCTCCCCATAGAGTTCATTCCAGCGTTGCATGGTACCGGGATCATTGAACTCTTCATAGAAATAATCCATGGCTTCAATGTCAGGCATGGACCACGAAACAGGTATCTGTCCTTGGAAATGAGTCATTGATGATCTCTCATGTCAATTGGTTTTTTGGATTGTTCATCGTACCAGTACAAGCTCCTATGCGGTTGTGTGTGCGGAGTGCCATTGCTCTGATAATAAAAAATCCGTAGTGCTATCCTGGAATCACCTTCGGGACAATGGATGGGCTGAGGATACCCGTGATACAATCTTTCATCATAGTCCCATATCAATAATCTGTTGCTCAAACAGTCTATGGTCTGCACAGGACCTTGTCGATCAAAATCCCAAAACTCCAACGCACCGCCCCATTCTGGTTGCCATCTAGGATTTATATACAGTATTAAACTCAAACAACGATTTAGTCTTAATTCATCATTCCAATTAAAATCA
>Ga0247834_1005828_pt1 | contig 14294 bp, 21 predicted proteins | sample LaCruzMarch2015__8_FD_187118 | JGI IMG/M metagenome (GOLD analysis project Ga0247834, IMG submission 187118) | Freshwater microbial communities from meromictic Lake La Cruz, Castile-La Mancha, Spain - LaCruzMarch2015_12m | ecosystem: Environmental > Aquatic > Freshwater > Lake | place: Spain... | reverse complement strand
AATGGAGTTAGCATGATACGTTGGTACGATTATGCATTAGCAGTGCTAGCAGCAGACGCAATAATAACTTTCTTATTAGCAGGCTTTACGTCGTCTGTTTGGTGGGAACCAATGTTGTACGGCTTGTGTGCTGGTATAATTTGGCAGTTTTGGAGCAAGGACTATTGTCAATATAGACTAAAGAAAGAAATACAACGTGGACAGTAACTTAAACACATTTCAACAATTAATGGCAATCAGTGCCGAAGAGTGCGGAGAACTTACACAAGTATGTATGAAATATTTGCGTAAGTACAGCACGTCTGAAAATATATCAACAGAATCTAAACTAAAGCTTATAGAAGAAGCAGGTGATGTGCTTTGCATGATTGAATTAATGGTTGAGCATGATTTGTTGACTAACGAAGAGCTTGGGAGTAGAATAAATGAAAAAAGAGCTAAACTAAGCAAATGGAGCAATTTAATTAAATGAAAGAACCTTGGGGGAAAGAAATAGATGCAGCAACTTTGGACTGAAAAATATCGACCGAGTACAGTAGAAGGTTATGTGTTTAGAGATCAAACACAACGATCTCAAATAATGAACTGGATTAAAGAAAAAAGCATTCCTCATTTGCTACTCAGTGGCAATGCCGGAATTGGTAAAACTACATTAGCTAAAATATTGCTTAATGAATTAGACGTTAACCCATTAGATATTCTTGAAATCAACGCCAGTAGAGAACGTGGCATTGACGAAGTCCGAGAACGTATTACTAGATTTGTTAGTATGATTCCGTTTGGTGATTTCAAAGTTGTATTACTAGACGAGGCTGATTACCTGACGCCGCAGGCACAAGCAAGTTTGCGCGGTGTTATGGAAGAATATCACGAAACCAGTAGGTTTATCTTAACTTGTAACTATCCTAACAAAGTTATTCCTGCTATTCACAGTAGATGTCAAACTTTTCATATTGAAAAAACTGATCAAATTGAGTTCACTGCTCGTGTTGCAGAAATTTTGCTAACTGAAGAGATAGAGTTTGATATCAATACTCTAGACACATATGTTAAAGCAACATATCCTGACTTGCGAAAATGTATAAACATGGTTCAACAAAATTCTGCCGATAAAAAACTAGCTGTTCCTGACAGTGGTGATTCCAATAATGCCGATTGGAAAATTGAAATGGTAGAATTATTCAAAGCTGGAAAGATTCACGACGCTAGAAAACTTCTTTGTGGATCTGTTAGAGCTGAAGAAATGGAAGATATCTATAGATGGTTGTATGACAATCTAGAATTTTTTGGCGATTCTGAAAAACAAGATTCAGCTGTATTGATTATCAAGCAAGGATTGGTTGATCATACACTGGTAGTTGATGCTGAAATAAATCTTGCAGCAACACTTATTAGATTAGGCCGGCTGTAATGACCTATTTGGTAAACGACTGGCATGGGGTTGAAGGTAAAATAAAATATCTTTCAGAAAATCCAGGAAAAGGAGATTAATATGAGCAGAGTTTGGAAACGATTTTTGTTTAAAATTGGCGTATTTTTGGCTACTATAGTCTATGTTTCAATTGCAATAGTGGGCGGCGGATATGTAAGTTTACTAACAGGCAATTCATTTGAAGTAGGTTCGATTATCGGCGCAAGCATAATGATTTTCCTACCTGTGTGTATAATGGCCATTATGAATTTTTACGATGATGCTAAGTTTGAAGTAGAAAAAGAAAACCGTGAATTGTTAAGAAAGATCAAAGGATAGTATGATATACGCAATATTTGCCTGTGATGACAATTGGGGTATTGGTAAAAACGATACCCTTCCGTGGCCACATAATAGTGCAGACCTTAAATGGTTTAAAAGTTCAACAGAACATAGTACTATTATGATGGGTAGAAAAACTTGGAATAGTTTGCCAGTTAAACCGTTGCCAAAAAGAAAAAACATTGTAGTGTCATCAAGCAGTGTTGAAGGTGCACACACTTCTATTACAATCGAACAGTTAAAAAAAATTACCATACCTATGCTAGAATATGCAGACGATATTTGGATCATAGGCGGCGCTCAATTATTTGAAAGTTGCATAGATGAAATCGACGAAGTTTGGTTAAGTCGAATTAAAAACGACTACGACTGCGATACATTTTTGCCAAAAAGTTTAATAAAAGAAAAGTTTGAAATATACGAACATTACTTTGACGGAACACTAACTACTGAAAAGTATAGAAGGATTACAAATGAAGCAATATCATCAAGCACTTGAATTTATTTTAGAACATGGTAAAGATCGAGATGATCGTACTGGTGTAGGTACTAGAGGCGTGTTTGGTTATCAAATGCGTTTCAATCTACAAGATAGCTTTCCAGCAGTTACTACAAAAAAACTAGCGTGGCGCAGTGTTGTAAGCGAACTACTGTGGTTTCTTGAAGGCAGCACTGACGAACGCAGACTTGCAGAAATACACTATGAAAAACCTAGAGAAGAACTAGTGGGTAAAACTACTATTTGGACAGCAAATGCCGACAAACAAGGCAAAGAATTAGGCTACAAAAATACAGACACTGTTAAAGAACTGGGTCCTGTGTACGGACAGCAATGGAGATACTGGGACGCAAAACTTGGGTATGTAGATCAAATTGCAGAAGTATTAGAAAGTTTGCACTACAACCCAGACAGCAGACGCCACATTGTAAGTGCATGGAATGCCGATATGATTCCGGTGATGGCACTGCCGCCGTGTCATACACTGTTTCAGTTTCATGTACAAGATGGAGAACTAAGCTGTCAGCTGTACCAGCGTTCAGTTGATGCGCCACTTGGGTTGCCATTTAATATTGCAAGTTATAGTTTGCTTACACATATGTTTGCACAACTACTTGGGCTAAGAGTTGGCGAATTTGTCCACACCTCCGGTGATTTACATATCTATCTAAATCAAATAGAAGGAATAAAAGAACAACTCAAAAGGCATCCTTTACCAGGACCGACATTGGAAATGCCAGCATTTACTAATTTGGAAGAATTAATTCAAACTAAGCCGAGTCAATATAAGTTAATAAATTATCAACATTATCCCGAAATTAAAATGCCCTTTGCTGTTTAATTTTTCTTGCTGTTCCTTTCGATACGATAAATAAAAGAAAGGAACAGCAATGCAAGGAATCTATTGTATAGAAAATGTTAAAACTCAGCGTAAATATTACGGAAGTTCTTTTAATATAGAAAAAAGACTAGCACAGCACCAAAAAGATTTACAAAAAGGTAAACACCATAATATACAACTACAAAGAACTTATAACAAGTATGGCAACATATTTTGTTATATAACTTTAGAAGAAACTAATTTTAGTACTCGAAAAGAACTATTAGAATACGAGCAGATATTTTTAGATAAAAATATCAACGGCTACAATATGGCTCCTGCAAACGGCGGCAATATTTTAGGTGTGCATCCAAACAAAGAGCAAATTAAAAAACAAATTTCAGATACATTAAAACAAAATATGAATAGTATGAGTGCTGAAGAAAGACAAGTTAAGTTTGGAAGACCTAAAGAAAAAAACGGAAGATGGAAACAGGGAACAAGTATTAAAATTTGTCCTAACTGCAATAGTTCAATAGGGTATTATGCAAAAACTTGCAGCAAATGTAGAGATAGGACAAAAGACAATAATCCCTTTTATAAAAAGTTCCATACCGAAGAAACTAAGGCTGTTTTAAGAGAAAAGATGTCTGGCGAAAACTCTTGGATTAAAAATATCAATCCAAAAGAACTTTCCTATACAAAACAATATGTAATAGATTATGCTAACGGATCTTCAAAAGAAGTTTATGGTTTGAAGATTATAGCAGAAGAATTTAACACAAGTATAGCAAATTTACACGCAACAATGGCTCGAATGAAACATGGAAACATTCCAAAAAAAGGAACATTTAAGGGAGTAAATATATATGAAAAATGACTCAATAACAGTATGATGGGTAATAATTGGCAATATGATCTAGGTTCACAGTATTCAATACTTAAAAAGTATGCGTGGCTCCCAGTTAAAACAAACAGCAACAAGCGAGTTTGGTTCGACGAGTATTATATAATTCAGACTCATCATGACGAAAGTGGTAGGCCACCTGTTCAAACATTGTCTTGGCAGTCTGTGCTGAATAAAAATGAATATTTAATTTGGCTTATTCTAAATCCAACGCCTAAATACGAACCGCCTAGCGGAATGCGTAAGTCATACTATTATAAAAGAGTAAAGGGCCGTTAAGGCCCTTTACTCTTATTCGTCTCCGTAAACTCGAAGAACTTCTTTGACTGCTTGATGTCGTTCAATGTCTTTGTATGCAAATTCACATACTTCGATACGTTTTGATTCGACGTCTTTCAAGTTTTCTATGAAGTCAATAAGTCCATTGTCCTTTAGACGGTCTGCCTGGGCTAAGTCTCCTGTAACAACCATTTTACTATTGTTGCCGATACGTGTGAGTAACATCTTCATTTGGTTTGGTGTTGCGTTTTGCATTTCATCTGCAATAATATAAGCATCTTTAAATGTTCTACCACGCATATATGCAAGAGGTGATATTTCAATAACTCCTTCTTGTATCATACTTTCAATTTCATTGGCATAAAAATATTCTCTAAAGACATCGAATATTGGTCTAGTCCATGGTGCCATTTTTTGTTCAAGGGTTCCAGGTAAGAACCCGAGATCTTCGTCTGCACTAACAGCTGGTCTAGTTACAATAATACGATCAACTTCACCTGCTAAAAACTTTTTCACGGCCACCTGGCAGGCTAACATAGTCTTACCGGTTCCTGCTGGACCAATCCCAAAGACTATATCTTTACCCGGATCCAACAGTTTTAACACGTAGTTTTCTTGGCTTTTATTGCGAGGAAGTATATCAATATTTCTGTTCTTTTTTGGAAGGAGATTGTTGATTTTAACAACATTGGCATTGTTGTTATTAGAAAAATTTGCTTGCCTTTTAGTGGCTTTAGCTTTACCCATTAAGTCCTCCTATGGATTTGGAACACAGGGTGAGTTTCCTTTGCTGCAAAGGAAACTTCCTTTCCTGCACACTTATTTAACCTCAGAGGTTAACAGAAAAGTACGTATATTGAATAGTAAAACAGATAAATAAGTATAGAATAAACTAGGAAATAACATGGCAAACATTCTTGACTCTCTAGATATAATACGAAACATTGAGGGTATGTACGACAGTAATACGTTGTTTAATGTACTAAAAGACTTTGAAAGAGTACTCAGCGAACTTGATTTGTATGTTTACAAAAATTGGGAAGATGGCGAACTTGCTGCTGGCCCTATTGTGGATAGACATTGGGTAACAACCAAGTTCTTTTGGCCTAGAGAAAAGATGCCAGATCCGATGGGCGGAAAGCGTTTGTTAGATTATGATTGCAAAATAAAATACGAAAAGTCATATCTAATAAAACCAAAAAAAGTTTTAACACAGGGCGATTTTAGACCAGGCACTAAAAAAGGAAAACTAGAAAGACATCCAATCTGGATAGTTGAAATAAAAATGCCTAAAAAATTACTTGCAGATATATATACATCGCACTTGGAAGATCTTGATTTAGAAACAGCTGATGTACAGCTAAAACCGAATGTTTCATCTGAATTACCACCAGAAGGTAATACGTCTGGCGGTGAACAATTTACACCAATTGACGGAGAAAATTTATAATGTCATTAAACGGTGGCGATTTAGTCAACATGGTTGACAAAATATTCGAAATAGATTCCTACAAAAGCAAAATGGGAAATGATGAAGATATCGTTGTTCTAAGTTTTACAGTATCAGAAGAAGCACCTGCTAAAGATTTAGTTAACTTTATAGAAAAAGGCTATTCGTTTGTTTTGGACGCTGCTACATCCGGCGGCGAATTAGATGACGGATTGTACAAGGTGTTTGTTGAAATTGAAAGAGACAAATATATTGCAGAACAAATCTTGGAATTGATGGATGGTATACAAAAACTAACCGACAATAACAATTATAGATTTAGATACTATAGATCTTTTAAATCTATACCATTAAATTTAGAAAATTTACAAAAAGAAATACCTATAACAACTGAAGAATATAATAATGTTGTAACAGAATCTAATATGAATAATTTTAAAAACTTTTTTAATAAAAGCTATCTCGAATCAGTAGATTTAAACACCAGTGACGAACTGATATTAAAAAAAATATATGCAGATCCTGTTGGATTTAAAATTAAAGATTTTGGAACTTCGTCTCAAATAGATGAAAGCATTTTAGAAAAAATAAATGTAAATGATTATGCAGAAATTTTATTTTTAACCAAGTATATAGGTGACTACAACGTAACAAAGTTTGGTAATACGATTCTTACTTTTGAAAACAGCGGACACACGTTGGTTTTGGAAAGACTTTGAGATTTACAGATACAAATGAAAGGGTAAACAAACAATGAGTTCTAATCAATTTAAATTTAAGTTCACTAAAGAACAACTGAAAGAAATTATCAAAAACAATCCTAAGTCAGATAATTGGCATGAGGCTTGTGTCAACATATTTCCAAAATATGATATTACTACAGTCGAACGTGTAGCAGGATTTCTAGCACAATGCGCCCACGAATCAACAAACTTCACCGCACTCGAAGAAAACCTGAACTATTCTGAGGCATCTTTGCTGAAGGTATTCAGTCGCTATTTTGGACCAGCGCCAAAGCGCAATGCTAAAGAATACGCAAAAAAGCCAGAGATGATTGCAAACTATGTTTATATGGACGAGTTCCGTTCGTCTAAAATGGGCAACGTAAAGCCTGGAGATGGTTGGCTGTTCCGTGGTCGTGGTCTAAAGCAGTTGACTGGTCGTGAAAACTATACGAACTTTGGTAAGAGCATTGGCATGACAGCCGAAGAAGCCGCTGTATATGTAGCAACAGAAAAAGGTGCTATCGAATCAGCTTGCTGGTTCTGGAACAAAAATAATCTTAACGCTGTTGCTGACACTGGTGATATCGTAAAGATGACGAAGATTATCAATGGCGGCGACATTGGTCTTGCAGATCGTAAACAAAGATTTGAACATGCATTGAAGGTATTAGGTGGAAATGTTACGCCTTCTGCTGCCGCATCAACATCGGAAACATTGAAGAAAGGATCAAAAGGTCCTTCTGTAGCAAAATTGCAAGAAGCACTTGGCGTTACAGCAGACGGCTCATTTGGTTCTGGGACCGAAACAGCATTAAAGGCTTGGCAAACAAAGAATGGGTTACCAGCAGACGGAGTAGCTGGACCAAAAACGTTAGCAAAGTTACTAAGTTAACAAATTTAAGTCTTCATGGAGGTAGCAGTATGTTAGGACTAAAAGGTATAATGATCGTGGGAGCTGTTATAGCAACTATGTCAGCTGGATTTTACTTGTACTACAAAGATAGTCAAACTCGAATAGCTGACTTGCAAACTAATAATGCTACACTGGAAACGGCTGTTCAACTCAACGAAACAACTATTATAACTCTGCAAAATGATAATAAAAAAGCCAATGCAGAGTTGAATAGAATTAATACTGCTTTTCAAAAAGTTAGAGAACAAAATAGAGAGTTAGCAGATAGATTAGCAAAACACGACTTGGGGATATTAGGCAGCGAAAAACCTGCATTGGTAGAGAAAATTATCAATGCAGCAAGTGATAAAGTAGGCAGATGCTTTGAATTGTTAAGCGGAGCAGAGCTAACAGACAATGAAAGGAATGCAAAAGATGCAAAGTCGTTTAACAGTGAATGCCCTTGGCTTTACGATAGCCTTGTTGGCAATTAGTGCATGTTCACCACCAGCAAGAGAAATAAACATAAGTGCAACCCCAGTTGAAAAACCTGAACTGGTTTTGCCTAACTCTGATAAACTCAACAGTAGGGACGTAGAATGGACTGTGATTACTCCTGAAAACTTTCAAGAAGTAGTTTCTAAACTTTCTGCCAAAGGAAAACCTGTGGTATTCTTTGCTTTAACAGACCAAGGATACGAAGCACTAGCTCTTAATTTAAGCGATCTTAGAGGATTTATTCAACAACAACAAGCAATAATAGTTGCATACGAAGGGTATTATAAAGACAGCAACAGCGCATTAGAAGCTGCTAATGACGAAATTGAAAGAGTTAAGCTAGAAGCAAATGCTGCCAACAACGGGTCGCTGTAAAGTCACACATGGGTACTAAATTAATCATGGAAGAAAATTTTATTAATAAAAAATGGAGGCCCATGATGGCATGGACTTACATGATTATTAATATTTTTGATTTTATATTGTTTCCAATAGGATGGTCCGTCTTACAAGCATTAGAAGGTGGCATAGTAACACAGCAATGGGACCCTATTACATTGGCTGGCGCGGGATTATTTCATGTTGCGATGGGTGCTGTTTTAGGAATTACAGCATACGGTCGTACTCAAGAAAAGCTTGAAGACAAACATATGTCATAATTGCTTGACATAGTATAGAATACAGCTATATACTTACAGTATGGATTATTATTCGGTTTTAGGTGTTGGTAAAACTGCAACACAAGATGAAATTAAAAAAGCGTATAGAAATTTGGTTATGGAAAATCATCCTGACAAGGGCGGAGACCATAATAAATTTTCAATGATCAATGAAGCATACGAAACATTAAAAGATCCAAATAAACGTGCAGAGTACGATGCACCTCCGCAGCAATTCAATTTTGTTAACTTTAATGACCAAATGTTTAATGAAATTTTTTCAAATACATTTGGTCAATTTAGACAGCAACAGATGAAGAACAAAGATATAAGACTGTCAATTACATTAAACCTAGAAGATGTATTAACAGGAAAAGACATAATAGTTAATTATTCTTTACTCAATGGTAATAGCACACACGCAAATATTAAAATTCATCCAGGTGTTGAATCAGGAGAAACCATTAGATTTAAAGGACTTGGGGATAATTCTGTAAATCAACTTCCTCGCGGTGATTTGATTATTATCATAAAAATTAAAAATCATCACGTTTTTTTAAGAGATGGAAAACATTTAAAAGTTACGCAGCCGGTTAGTGTGTTTGATCTAATAGTAGGGACAAAAATTGAACTAGATGTATTATCAGGCAGCAAAATAAATGTTTCTATACCGTCCGGCACTCAACCCGGAACCGTAATGAGTGTTTCGGGCCACGGGTTGTACTGCTATAAAACTGGAACAACTGGTAATTTATATGTTACTATAAAAGGCATTATTCCAAAAATTGAAGACAAAAAACTACTAGAAAGGATTAAAGAATTAAATGATGCAATTAATAAAGTCTCCTAACTTGATGTTAGAGACTTCTGTTCAAAAATTTAATTTGGAGATAATGCATCCTGCTCCGTTTGCACTCGACATGATAGATCTCATGAACAAGGAAAGCAGACTTGGATTAAGTGCAAACCAAGTAGGACTAGATGCACAAATTTTTGTTATGAAACCTGTGTTGAATAAAACACATGGTTCACCGTTGATTGTTATCAATCCTGTAATTACAGGATTGAGCAAAGAGATAGAAGAAGGTATCGAAGGGTGTTTGAGTCACCCTGGATTATTTCTAAAGGTTAGAAGGCCTATATCTTGCACAGTGGAGTTTGACACATTGACAAATGACTATAAAAGTGTTATACATGTAGGTACAAAGCTCAACGACATAGACGCTCGTATATTTTTACATGAATACGATCATTTGCATGGTATACAGTTTGTTGATAGAGTCAGTAAGTTAAAAAAAATCATGGCTGAAAAACGTCGAGAAAAAAGGAAAAAGAATGGTTGAGCCAACTAAAAATCTGCAATTGGTTTTTGATAAAGCTAGTAATAATGCAAAACAATTGCAACATCAATATGTTACACTAGAGCATCTACTGTATGCAATGTTGTGTGATGACAGTTTTGAAGCCGTTATTGTCGAATACGGTGCTGATCCTGAATTAATGAAAAAGAATTTAGAAAATTATCTTAAAACTAAATTAGAAGAAATTAAAACCAGCGAAGTTAAGTATAAACCTAAAAAAACCAACACTGTTGAAAGAGTAATTCATCGTGCTTTTGCACAAGTGCTTTTCCAAGCTAGAAACTGGATCGATTTACCTGACGTTTTTATAAGCATATTGAGCGAAAAACGCTCGTATGCTTGCTTTATTACACAACAAGCCGGCGTTGATAGAGATCAGTTTATCATGCAATTCAGTGCAGAGATGGAAGAATACGCAGACGGTGCGCAAAATGAAGCACCTGAAAATCAAGGTGCTGCAAATAAAGCTCTAAGAGCGTTCACTACAGATTTAAATGCCGATGTAAAAATAAACAAAGTTGACCCTGTAATAGGGCGTACCGAAGAAATAGAACAAGTGGCTCTTGCACTTGGACGTCGTACAAAATCAAACGTGCTAATGGTTGGTGACCCTGGAGTGGGTAAAACTGCAATTGCTGAAGGTCTTGCATGGAAAATTGTTAACAAGCAAGTGCCTAAATTCTTACAAGATTACACTGTTTATTCACTTGATATAGGAAGTATGCTTGCTGGATCTAAGTATCGTGGTGACTTTGAAGAACGTTTTAAATTGGTGTTGCAAGCCTTAACAACCAAAGGCAATGCTATTATGTTTATTGACGAAGCACATATGATCAGTGGCGCTGGTGCAGGTAATGGCGGCAATGCAAACGACCTTGCTAACATGCTAAAACCTGCATTGTCAAAAGGCAATATCAAGGTAATTGCATCTACTACTTGGGAAGAATACCGTAAGTATTTTGAAAAAGACCGAGCATTGATGAGAAGATTCCAGCGTGTAAGCGTAGACGAACCCACACCGGGCATGTCTGTTGACATACTCAAAGGAGTTAGAAAATACTACGAAGAATATCACAAGGTTACAATTACTGATGAAGCTATTGAAGAAGCTGTTAAGTTATCGGTAAAATATCAAGCTGATAAAAAGTTACCTGACAAAGCACTCGATCTTATCGATGTTGCGTGTTCTAGATTTAAAGTATTAGAGCAAGAGGACAACAAGGTAGTTGGTGTTAAGAATATTCAATTTGAATTGGCAAAACTGATCAATCTGCCCGAAGAACAAGTTGCTGAAAAAGAAACAGAAAATCTTGCGCACCTTGAATCTAATCTCAAAAGCAGTGTGTATGGACAAGATTTGGCAATTGAAATCATAGTTGATAAAATTCTTGTTGCACAAGCTGGACTTAAATCAGAAAACAAACCGATAGGGTCGTTTGTGTTTATGGGGCCAACTGGCACAGGCAAGACCGAAACTGCTAAACAACTTGCAAAACACCTGGGCGTAAATCTTGTGAGATTTGACATGAGTGAATATCAAGAAAAGCACTCTGTGTCTAAATTTATTGGTGCCCCTCCTGGATACGTGGGTTTCGAAGACAATGCCGGACAACTGATTGTTAAACTTCAAGAAAATCCCAATTGTGTTCTTTTGCTGGACGAAATTGAAAAAGCACATCCAGAAGTCAGTGCAGTCTTGCTACAAATTATGGATAACGGTAAGGTTACCGGCAGCAACGGTAAAGAAGCAGATGCAAGAAATTGTATACTTATTTTAACTACCAATCTAGGTGCTAAAGAAGCAGAAAAAAATTCTATTGGATTTGGTAATAGCTTGGATAGAGACTATGATGATGGCGAATTGAAAAAATACTTTGCTCCTGAATTTCGTAATAGACTTGATGCTGTTATTACTTTTAGAAAACTTGGTAAACCGACGATGCTTAAGATTGTTGGTAAATTCTTAGCAGAACTTAGAGATCAAGTTTCTGGCAAAAATATCGAGATTTCTGTAACTGACGAAGTACTGGATTATCTAGTTGATAAAGGATTTGATCCTAAGATGGGAGCAAGACCGTTGCAGCGAGTAATTGATAAAGATATCAAGAGACCGCTGTCGAGACTTATGTTATTTGGTGAATTAAAATCCGGAGGCAAAGTTGTTATTAACTTAAAAAATAATGAAATAGTACTCGAAAGATTTGCGATTGAAAACAATGAAGTTGCATGAAACTAAGAAATTGCACTATGGAGAATATCTGTATAAAATTAGTATGGAAACTCCGTTGTCTAGTATTTTCCGTTTTGACAATCGTCGCAATAACAAACTGCATTATGCCAAGACTAAAATAGATGAATACATATCTCAATCTAAAAATAAACCAATTTTAATAAACACAAAGTTTAGAAAAATAGTAATAGAAACTTTTCATATTCAAGATGCACGATCTATTTACAATGTATTAATCAATGAAACAGATTATTTTATACGTTGCGGAACTAAAAAATTAATGATATATTCAAATTCTCTGACATTGATCGAAAAAATATCTAATCGTGTAACTGGAAATATTGAAATTTGGCGGCCTGATGATAAATCATTATCTACATTAAGAGATCAAAAGAATGTAATTATCAGCAATACTCGTACTGATTATCCTTATAAAATTACATTTGGCACTAAACCTGGCAAGCCCGAATTGGCTGCTTGGATTGAAAAAAATAAAGACAAAGTATTGGCTGGTCCTGTATTAATGAAAAACCTCCATCAAGGCAACCGATGGATACAGGGCCAGTATATTTTTGCTAGAGACGAAAATATTATCATGTTGCTACAGATGATCATCGGCGACAACATAACGAGAATTGACAAAGTAATCTATAAAGAAGATATAGATAAATAGTTATATGTCAGTAACTAGCGAAATTATCTTATCAGCTCAAACACACTCGGGTGACAGCACTGCTCAAGTTGTCACCGGTACCTCTTACAAAGGCGACGGATACTACAATAGATCCGACGGATTTCATACAGTTCAATACAATGTCGTTGGATTTGTAGGAACAGTTAAAATACAAGCATCTCTCTCTACTGATCCTGCTGAAGCCGACTGGTTTGCTGTAGCAGATTCTGTTCACACAAGTGCAAGTGCTGTTGCTACAGAAAGCAATGGATCATTCATTAAAAACTTTACAGGAAATTATGTATGGGTCAGAGCAGTAATAACTGGGTGGACTGCTGGTACAGTTTCGTCGATATTGTTAAACCATTAAGGAACCAAAATGAAAAAATTTATAAGTGTAATTTGGGAAGAGGGTAATATAAACGAAAGCAAATTAGTCGAGTCAATAATTGGTACTGCAAACATTCCTCTTAAAGAAAACAAAGTAGAATACGTAGTTGGCGAAACTGAACAAGGTGCTAATCTTTTACGCATAGGTATTGCTAAAAATTTATCTGAAGCCGAATACGATAAACTAGCACAGAAAATTGCTGACAATGTATTTGAGATGGGTTTAGACGAGTTTGATCTCGAATTTACCACCGACGATGAAGTAATGGACGAAGAAACCTACGAGGGCGATGAGTTTTTTGAAGCATACGGAGTTATGTGGTTTAACGAAGATGACATGCTAGACGAAGCTGAATATCAAGGACGTAAGGTGCCATTGGGTAAACCAATGCGCGGCGATGTTAAAAAGTTTAAAGTTTATGTTAAGAATCCAGGTACTGGAAATATTAAAAAAGTAAACTTTGGCGATCCTAATATGAAAATTAAAAAATCAAACCCTGCAAGACGTCGCAGTTTCCGTGCAAGACACAATTGCGACAACCCAGGGCCTAGAACAAAGGCGAGATATTGGTCATGTAGGGCCTGGTAAAATGTATTATATTATCTATAAAATAGAATTCAAAGAACTTTGCAAAGACAAAAACTGGAACTATAATACATTACACTGGAAGAAAAGCATGGGTAAATATATTAGCAGAGGTCATCACAAAGGCTTCCTTGTAGAACAATTAAGTACTTATAAGAGAGAAGCATAATGGTAAAAATAGTAGAGTTTACCGATATTGAGTTAAACGCTCACTCAAATGATGTCAATAAAACATTGTCTTGGGACGTAGTAGAAGATTTAGTTGTGTACATGCGCAACGAACCAAATTTTTATAGACAAAAACTATATCCTGCAATGTTGGAAGTACAAGACGTTGTAAAAAAAGGCAAAAAGTTTAATAAAAGAACATTAATGCCTATTGTGGACGAGGCCGTTTTGTCGTATATTAAGAAGTACAATATCAAAAAAACACCAGAGGATCTACTGTCAGATTCTGAAAAAATGCAGTGCATTTCTAAAATTTTAGAAGACGAAGTGGAAAACTTTAAAAAAGGATCATACTAATGCAATTAAGAGAACTGTTTGAACAAAATAATAAAACAGCAGTTCTT
>Ga0247834_1005819_pt1 | contig 14307 bp, 22 predicted proteins | sample LaCruzMarch2015__8_FD_187118 | JGI IMG/M metagenome (GOLD analysis project Ga0247834, IMG submission 187118) | Freshwater microbial communities from meromictic Lake La Cruz, Castile-La Mancha, Spain - LaCruzMarch2015_12m | ecosystem: Environmental > Aquatic > Freshwater > Lake | place: Spain... | reverse complement strand
GTGTTATACGAGTCAACAAGTCTGCGTAGAATGTGTCAAGTTCTCCACCCCATCTTCCCATTAGTCCGTGAATGGCTTGCTCGCAATAGTCCCAGTTCTTTTGTTTATAATACTCGATAACATCAGCATGGATTTTTTTATACTGTTCTAAAGTGATAAATTCATCCAGTGCTAATTTTTCAACTAGACAATATGCGATTATTGTTTCATCATTGCCTGCTGTTCGAAATGTATCGAGTTCTAGCAGGGTATAATGGTCGGGGATTGATTTGACTGAGTCACCAAATATAATGTTCATTGCATTTCCTTTTAAATATGTATCATGAGTTTAGCATTTGATTTAATTTCTGATTTACATATAGAGACCTGGCCCGAAGAATTTGATTGGACCTACCAGGCCACTAGCCCTGTGTGCATTGTAGCCGGCGACGTTACTCGAGATCCAGATATTTTGGTACGCACTCTTAAACATCTGGGCAAGTGTTATCAGGCTGTGTTTTACGTTGATGGCAACGACGAGCACTACACACAACTGGAAGATTTGGGCCACAGTTATAGTGATCTTACCCGGCGTCTGCGTCGTATCCCCAATGTAGTTTATCTCCAAGACAACGTGGTCATAGTGGATGGTATTGCTATTCTGGGTACCAACGGTTGGTGGGGATTTGATTTTGATCTTGGCATTGATCCTGAACAATCTGCACAATGGGCACAGGAAAGATATCGCATTAGTGAGGCAGCCACCAAAGGCATTGCCAGAATGAGCAATACAGATGCCACATACATGATCTCCAGCGTGGCTAAGTTGCAAACACACAAAGATGTTCGAAAGATTGTGATGGTCACCCATACCGTGCCCGATCCTGCGCTGGTAGCACATGACATAGATCTAGAGGGTACCATGAGATTCAACACCATGGGCAACAGACTCATGATGCAGGCCATGGCAGCCGATACTGAAAACAAACTGCATACCTGGTGCTTTGGTCACTATCACGGTAGTGTAGATCAGGTCCGATCAGGCATCCGATTTGTCAACAACTGTCGCGGCCGGGGGGATACATCTTATGCTCGATCAGTATATTACCCTCAACGGATTGTTGTAGAGTTTTAAACTACACCTTCGGGCTCAATCCTTACCTGTAATGGATAACTTTGTGCTCGAGCCAACATGGTAACTTCTATACCTTTTTGTTCGGCAATTTCATAAGGTAATACTGCCACACAGGCCGATCCAGCATCGTGAATATCAGCAGTGATAGTTTGAGCAGTTTCTACAGTATAATCAAAATACTGCATCAATGATTCAACCACAAATTCATATGTTGTTTGATTGTCATTGAGATATACAACACGGTACATGGGTGGTTCTTTAAGATCTTCAGCAGGTTTAATTCGTGTTCTTGTGTCGCTTTGTGCCATTTTGATTCCTTGTTGTTCAGTAGCGGGAATCCCGCTACTGTATTTACACTATATTATATTACGCTGTGTAGGTGATTGCAATGGTCTTTGGCTTGGCATCTTCGGGAACTTCACGTTTCAAGTGAACACTCAAGATACCTAACTCAAGGTGGGCATTGCTGATCTCCACATGGTCTGCAAGTTGAAATTCACGACGGAAATCTCTATTGCTAATACCTTTGTGCAAATAGTTTGGCACGATATTTTCGCTGACAGACTGATACTCTTTGCCTTCAATAATCAAGAACTTTTTGTCCTTGGTAACTGAAAGATTATCAAGCCCAAATCCAGCCACAGCAAGACTAATCATATACTCATCTTCATTGATTTGTACAATGTTGTAGGGTGGGTAGTTTGAAGTGGATTGTTGAGTACTCACACGCATGAGATCATCAAACATGTTATCGAAACCGATACCAAATTTGTGAAGCGCGGGAATGTCGAACGAACGAAGGGTGAGAGTTTTTGTCATTTGTTTTCTCCTTTATATAAGCAAGATGACTTGTAATGTAGCCCCACTATGGGCACTACATTGTTATTTATTATACAGAAAAAAATTGACTTAGTAAAGTTTCTTTGGCAATTCCTGGCTGGCTAGTTTCTTCTTCCAGCGATTCTTTGCGGCACTGGCCTTGAGTTTGCGAGCAGTAGTAGGTTTGGTATAAAATTCACGGTCGCGAAGTTCATTCAGCAATCCTGTTTCCATGATCTTCTTTTTGAACTTGCGTAGAGCCTTGTCTACGTTGCCGTCTTGAACCAGTACCGATCTACCCCTGAGCTTTTGCATTGGCTTCCTTTAATTCCGTAGGAGTATTTATCTGATCTGCGTCAATAAACACGTGGTATATACCTTCTCGACGATAACGGGCCAAATAGAACATGTGCGGCAACAGCACACGTTCTAGTTCTGAGTGTAAGCCTCTAGCACCAGTTTTGTTCAAGATAGTGCGATCTGCAATCATTTCCAGGGCTTCGGGTGAGAATTCTAGTTCTATTTTGTCCTGTCCAAACAACCAGGAATATTGTAGTATATAACTGTGTTTGACATCCAGCAAGATACGGATCAAATCTTCTTTGTTGAGTTCGTTCAGCGCCACCCAACTAGGGAAGCGACCCACAAACTCTGGAATCATACCAAACTTGATCAAGTCTTCAGGGTTGGTTTGATCAAGATGTGTTTCGGAATTGTCTTTAACCTGGGCACTGAATCCTATTGAAGTGCCGCGCACACGATTCTTAACCACAGTGTCGAGCCCAACAAACGCACCACCAGCAATAAACAAGATGTTGGTGGTGTCAATTTCGATCATCTCTCCAGATGGGTGCTTGCGGTTGCCTGTGGGTGTGACTCTGCACTTGGTGCCTTCCACCAATTTCAGCAAGGCCTGTTGTACACCCTCGCCCGACACATCTCTGGTGATACTGGCACTCTCTGAACGACGGCTGATTTTGTCTATTTCGTCAATGAACACAATACCACGCTGTGTTTTGGCAACGTCGCCTCCGGCAGCCGCGAACAATCTAGAGATCAAACTTTCTACATCGTCGCCCACATACCCGGCTTCGGTTAAACTTGTGGCATCTCCAATCACAAACGGCACATCTAAATAGCGTGCCACCGTCTTGGCCAGCAATGTTTTGCCTGACCCTGTGGGGCCAAGCATGAGAATATTACACTTTTCAATCTCCACTTCCGGATTGGGATTAGAGATACGTTTGTAGTGATTGACCACTGCCACACTCAATACTTGTTTGGCTCGATCTTGGCCAATCACATATTGATCCAAATGTTGTTTGATCAGCAAAGGATCAAGTTCCATAGGCTCGCTTGGTTTAACGATATGGTCATCATGAAGCAAAGTCTCACAAAGTTCCACGCATTCGTTGCAGATTGCAACTTGCTCACCTACTATGAGTTTGGCCACTGCATCTTTGTGTTTGTCGCAAAAACTACAGGTATCAATTGAGTCGGCGGGTTTCATTAGGATTGTTTTGTTTGTAAGTAATATGCTACTTGTTCACGTTCGCTGTCGCTCAACAAGTCTGGATCGTATTCACCGGTACTTATTTTGTCTATCAAGTGCTCAATATAAGCCGAGTCGTAAGTATAACTGTCGCTGAGATTTTTGTCAACCGCCATCCAGTTTGTGCCGTTGTATTTGTATACCACGCTGGGCATGACATCCACACGCACAAAGGTATCGCCTTTGTTGGGATTTTCAGGGAAATTGATACCAAATCCACTGTTGCTTGCTCTGCCACCAGAATTATCTGCTACCAGGCCCATCCAAGGTAATTCAGCAATTTCCCCGCGCATGAGTTTGTATCGTTGATTTTTTATTGTATCGTCAGGATTGACTGCCTTCCATTTTTTGATGGCAGTTTTAATTTCGTCGTCTTCATTGAGTGCTTCATCTGGGGGTTCTATATAATCACCTGGACGTTCAACATCCTGCATCTTGTCAAGGTTTGACACAAGACGTTCGTCATCATACACATGCAGATCAGGTGCGGCGAATACGATAGGTTCTTCACCTTTTATGTTGTCTATAACATCACATTCTCGGTTGGGACAGAACCATCCAATGCCCGGAGCATCTACTAAGTAAGTGCCGCACTTGTTGCAAGGTATAGGATCTTCGGGTGGCTCTGTTTTAAATGTTCCAACAGATTCTTTTAATTGATCAACTTGGTCCTTGGTTAGTGGACCATCATCGGGCTCGTATTTGGGCGCAGGCTCATCATGTATAAATCCGCCTGTGCCTTGTCGTGCCCATTCAAACTGTTTGTTGGCAGCCAAAATCAAAGTTAGGGCCAGTGGGTCAAACACCAGCACAATCATAATAATAACTAAGCGTACGGCTTTTTCAAGTATGTTGGCATCAGGATTGTCGCCATACACCAAGGCCGCAATGTACTTGATTGGACCTACTTCACTTTCAACCTTGCGGAACTCTGCCCGAAGTGGAGCGGCTTCTTCGCCAAGGGCGGCAATAGTTTTCTGTTCGGCCGCGATCTCGGATTGAAGTCGTTGACGTTCTTTTTGTTGACCGCGTCTAATGCCAACAGCCTTCTCGGCACCTTTTTCATCACTGCTTCGGCCCATAACTTGGTCCACAGCCTCATCCATTTGTTTAAGCGCCTTCCGGTTCGCATCGATATTGTCCTTTGCTGTTCGAATCTTTTCATCATAGATGGCAACTTTGGCCATAGAGTCGCCGCTGACTAGACTTTGATCTGAGTGCGCCTTGGATAATAGTCCAAATATACCAAGGCTTGTCAACAACATTAATACCACCACCGCTGGCACCAGATATGTTTTGTACAGCAATGATAATCTCTTCCAATTATTGTGCAAAAAAACTGTTGTAACTATTTTTGCTATTTCCAATGATCCTCCCATTATTATAATAGGTATTGGCATGGCTGAAAAAATAGCAATAAGACCCACAATAGAGTAGAATGCGGCAATTCCGCTTAACATTAATGATGTTCCTAATATTAGCAACCCGAATATCATTTTTTTCTTTCTTTACAATTATCAAAATGCCATCTTTTCATATTAGATCTTCCGTTAAATCCGCAATGCGGGCAAGTTACCACTGGTAAGGTATGTTTTCCTTTTAGTGCTTTTTTTATTGCTTCTCTTCTTGCGTCTGAACAAGGTCCAGTTTTTTTACCTTTTTTTGCCGCTGACATAGCACGTTTATGTTCATCCGTTTTATTTACACCTTTAAGAGACGCTGAAATCTTTGATTTATGATCATCTAGTTTTGGTTTACGTAATTTTTTAAGATAATCAAGGTCTTGTGCTTTTTTTTGATTAGCACGTCTATAATTCTCTCGTGCTTGTTCACTTCTAATTTTTCCCGAATTGCCTTTACGTATTTTTTCAACCCAGGCCTCGGGCATTGTTATACCTGTGGTAGTGAAATTACCGTCGCCGTTTTGTAGATTGTAACTGTTTAGATTATTTTTTGCATCTAGATTAGTTAAAATACACGATTCAAGTTTTAGCATTTCATCTGGGGTGCCTGTATATAATATTTCTCGTTGCCATTCAGTGGGGGAACTTTCAATCAATGGTTTAACAATTTTACTAGAACAGACATAGCCATCATCAGGGTGGCACCCGTTTTTAGTTCGAACACCAATGTACCATTTTGAAGTAGGAAGATGAACCCATTTGTAAATATATGCAATTGTCATGCATTTATTTATACGATTTAAATAAAAAACCAAATATCATAGAGTATTATTTACCGGTGGGTTCGACCTGTCTAACAGCATGTTTAATTGCTATCCAGGTACCAAACTTGGGATCTGGCACTTCAAACCAAACACGTTCTGTGGAGCCACCTATTCGCCATAGGCCAGCATGTTCTAGTCGTCGTTTGACGTGTGCTTGGCTACGCCAGTTCTTGCCAAACTGAGCCCGTGCTTCTCGCATGATAGTATACCATGTGTCAACATCACTCAGTTCAAAATATAATTTGTGCATGGGCAAAGCCGTTGTTTTAAGAGAGTCAAGGGATGGAAGCATGGCGTCAGAGGCTTCTATTTTAACAGACATTTAACGTTCCTTTCACTGTGATTTCCAACTTGAGCATACACCGGGTACCAGCCGGTTTTGATCCGTTGCCGGATCTTGGACAGTGTCTCAACCTTGTGGGCATTATATCTACCTGCCACGGTTATGTCGGGCCCGGGCGAATCGATCACCCCGCTCATACCATTAGATCGCCACCAATCTCCTTGCTCATGCACATGTACATTATACAAAGAAAGTGGTGGCGGTGTCAACTTATTGTTGTTCTAAATCTAGTGGGCCGTGGAACCAAGTCTCTGTGTCGTCGTTTGACCAGCCTTCTTCTTCCCAGGCACTATACGAATCTTCATCCCAGAGTTCATCCATGCGTTCTTGTTCTTCTTCGCTCATGTCGTCCGGATATTCAACATCACAGTAATGTCCATCATCCAAGTTGTCAAGTTCGAAGTCATAATCAGTAGCAAATACTTCAAGGCCATCCGGATTCTCTAAATCAATATTAGGCCGTTCATCACTTTCGCAATAGACTGTGCCCCAACGAAAACCAGTAGTGCGTTTGATTATCTTTCCGTCTTTGTGCCAAAATTCGATTTCTTCAACGTTTTTCTTTTCAGCAGTTGTTAGTACCCAAGTTGCCATGATTATTTCCTATCACCAAATAGTTGTAACAAGTTCAAGAACAAGTTGATAAAGTCCATGTACAAGGTCAACGCACCACGTACTTCTGCGGCATCACTAGTTTCGTACATGAGTTCTTCGCGGATCTGTTGTGTGTCATACGCAGTCAATCCCAAGAAGATTATGATTGCTAAAGCGGAGATCACCATCTGCATCACGGTGCTGCCAATAAAGATGTTCACAATACTGGCAATGCAGATGGCGATCAATCCTACAATCATGAACTTGCCAACACTATCCAGACTGCGCTTGGTAAAGTAACCATAGCCACTCATGACACCAAACAACACAGCCGCACCCATAAACGCATTAACAATTGATCCCATGGCAAACACAGCAAAGATCATTGAGAAACTCAGGCCCATCAAGGCCGCAAAGCCATGTAGGCATAACTGTGCCACTGATTTACTTGGATCGTTGCCTAGCACCATACTCACACCAAATATGGCCGCTAATGGTGCAAAGATCACAATCCATTTCATTACGCCAGTGAAAAAGAACTGTAGCAACTCTGGTGTGGTGCCTACCCAGTAACTGATCAGCATACTCACAATCACTGCCAGACTCATGTGTCCGTAAACACGACCCATGGCCGAGTTGATTTGTTCTGCTGAACGGTATTGTTCATCATTAAATATAAGCGTATCATTCATAGTTTTCTCCTTTAAGGTCTATTGGTTGGCCACTCAATGGCATCCGGATCTTGTATCAGTCCACGCCACTCTTTGATTTTGATCAACTTCTCTGGGTTGTCATAGTCTTGGGGTTCACACCAACTGCTGACCCAATTGGTCCCGGTCCACAGTCCGCGATGTTCCCACGAATTCTTACCGGCAGTTTTGATCATGTACTGACCCGCATGCACCGGTTTGATTCGTTTGGGAAACCATTCAGTCATTTCATACTCAATGTCATCCATAGTGGCATATTTTTCCCAGGTGTTAGAATCCTTGATCAAGTAAAGACCAAACTCACTGCCTTTACCATTGGTGTCGCCACCCCAGTTGTCAATCTGTTCGCCATCGTATTTAACACTATTGATGATGTCGTTGCCATCAATTTCATCGTAACCTAGTTCAAGTTTGGCAACGTCAAATGGTTGTTTAAGTTCGATTTCGCCTTCAAAAAATGTGCCTTTTTCACTGCTGACTCCAAAGAACACCACTGTGTCCACAGGATTCATACCAACCCAGTATTCTTCTCCACCGCCCCATTCGGGTTCGGGTTCATCCGCATCCGCACCCATGCCTGTGATGTCTTCTAGACGTTTTTCATAAATGATGTCGTTATTTTCATCCATGATTTGTAGTGTGCCAGCATTACGGTCAACACCGTGCTCATGGCAAATGTCATCGCAGTCATAGTAACTGCCTGGAGAGAATGGCCACATTTCCTCGGGAATATTGTTGTCCTCTGCATAGTCGCTTTGCCAGGCAAATTCACTAAGATCCAGTCTGCGATTGCGGAAGTAATCGTAAATCTTGCGATCCACTGTGCCCATGATGTACTCACCACCATAGCCCCACAATTGAATCTTGTAGGTACGTGGTGTAAATTTCAAAACTTCAATTAGTTTTTCTTGTTCGGTTATAGTAGCCATATTAGTCCTCTCGTAAAAAATATCCCGAAGCAGGATAATGTTGTTGCAACCATTCCAGTAGACCTGGTTCCCATGGTAACTGTATTTCAAGATTCCTGGATGAGATACACCTCATGTGTTCTCCTTCTTGGTCAGTTCGCATACCAACAGGAATTGTTCGTATGCACTTTTTACACTCTTGTGTTTCATTAATCGATCTGCTTCTGCTTGCAATGCTTTCAATCCTGCTTGGACAATGTCGTGAGCACTGGCTATAGATAGCGATCTAGCATCTTCACCAAACACTTCGATCAAGCGATTCCAGGCCGCCATTTGCTCAGGGGTAAGCGGTGTGCTACTTGGCTGTACTTCGCTGGCCTTGCGCAGAGCATCACACATGGCAAACTCGGCCACACGACTGGCCGCAAGCAAGGCCGCATGGTTGGGATTGATGTTGTAGCGTTTGCTTTGTCCGCCTGGGTAACACATCACAAGATGTGTGCCTTTGGGCAAGGCATCAAACATGTCATAATCGTTTTCTGCCACAGGCACATACCTGCGTCCGCGTTTTTCGTAGTAGATTTTTTTCATTTGCCAAAGTACTTGATAACTGTGTTCATTGCTTCAATCAACCGAGTGTTGATCTCAACATCTTCTGGGTGCATCCAAACGCCGCTAGGATTGGTTTCTGATCGAGGATTCTTTTTCCAATCACTAAATTCTTTCTTGAGGTACAATCTGTACTCTTTTAAATTTAGCACAGTGATACAATCAGCGGCGTCGCTGTCCAGCGTAATAGGTCCTACTCGTTTAGTCATCGGTATTCTCGATCCAGTTTGGTGTTGGTCAACCCTGCAATGGTCTGGAACTGATCCCAAGCATCTTTCACTGCGGGACGATTCATCATCTCTGAATCAGGTAGCACAGTTTCCAACCATATTTCAGGACGACGAGCAGGCTTTACGCCAAACTTGCGTGGCTGGTGTAACTTGCCAGTTTCCCAAAGTTCAATGCTGACACTACGGAAACGATCTTCATCGTGGTAGCCAGCCCATTCAGGATTGCTCTGACTAAAGAATCCTGTAGTGTATCCATTGTCCGTGCCACCACCGTAGCCAATCCAGATACCACGCCACTGTTCGTCGTCGTGCGGATCAAAATCTGTACGGGTAATTAGTACCAACACATCCGCAATGTCTACCGCACCGTCCACAATGTCGCGAACGCATCGACTATAACTCAGTCCAATTTTCATTTTTGTTCTGCTTTCTTTTCAATAGGTTGAGGAAAGTGTGGCTCAATCACATAGTGTGTGGCACTCCACCAACCAAATGCTGAGATAAAACCGTATAAAAATATTTCAAGTATCATCTGACAACCCTAATGTCATAGGTGCATGATCCAGTATCGCCTGACCATCTCGGTGATAAAAATACGCATCTGGGTCATCAATGGTCACACATAAGTCGCTGTTATGCAAATCATAATCCACAAAATTGTGTTCAGCATCATACACACGGAATACAATAGTCCCGTCAACTAAGTTTAGCAGGTGTCCTTGAACACCATTGGCTGATTTTGATGTCATTTTTAATCTCAAAGTATTATTGATATACTATTATATGCTATTGCAATCAAGTTGTCAACCTTCAAAAAGTCCATTGTGTGATAGCATATCCAATGTTGTGCTGACGGGTGGTGCTACCGCCAGTAAAAATCAAATTCCATTTGCCATCTATTTTAATAGGTAGTGCAACACCGTAATTTCCAACGGGTGTTATGTCAGTGTGTAATGCTCTAAAATTATCTAATATTGTAGACACTTTGGATATGGCCTGTTGAGCAAATTGTCCAGTTCCGTCATTGATCCAAAATTGATTGCTGTTGTTGTTTTGCCAGGCGTTCACACTGCCTAGCCAGATATCAGATTTGCCATCATTGTTAAAATCCATTACCTTGGGAGTATAACTGCTGAGAGTATTAGAATTATAAGTGCTGAATCCAGACGATTCTATAAACACATAATTGCCCTGATTGATATACACCTGTACATGACTCTGTGGCGGTGATGTTCCAGCAAGGATCGCCGCCGAATTACTGGCACTCACTATCACAATATCAGGTCGCCCATCATTGTTGAAATCGGCCACCACGCAACTCACATCATGGCTAAGTTCTTGCGTGGTACTATCTTTGTCGAAATATGATACAGGTAAAGTAGCAACTTTTGTTAGGTTGTTGAATTCTGTGTAGGTGGTATTGACTTCATAGATATATGTGTCTTGAATAGAGTCATACGAGTCTGTGAATACCAATTGACTGCGTCCGGTATTGTTAAAGTCACCAGCACAAACTCCCGAGGCACCAGAATTTGAATATTTTCGATGAGTGAATATTCCACTACCGTTATTTATCCAGGCATGTCCTTCATTGCTAATCACGTCAAGATCACCATCACCATCTAGGTCAACTGCAACACTGGCATGTGCCCATATAGGATCTGTTAAATCGTATCGCTGATGACTCTGACCTTTACGACTTATAAAAACTGTGCTGGGATTGTTTGGTGTGCCTGGCGCATCAGTGAATCCTGGAAAAAATATGTCATCTATTCCATCTTTGTTAAAGTCGGCTACCACAGGATACATAACCGAAAAAGAAAACTCCGAACCTAAAATAGCAACTGTTGCATCCAGGGACGAGCCATCAGAATTAAGTTTGTACACTTTTACCGGCGGTCCAGACAAATCGTTTACATACCATCCGCTGACAACTGCATACTTGCTACCGTCGCCAGCAAACTCACCAGACACCAGGGTTGGAATAAATGCAGACGAAGTTGAGCCAGTGGTACCGATTTTTGTTATCAGAATACTTGACGCTGATGCTGGTGTACTAGATCCAGAAGACCCGCCACCACCACCACCACAACCTGTTAGAGCCACTGCCAGTGCAGAGATTACAAGTGCAAGTTTCATACAACCCCTTTAGTTTCTATCAACTTTCAAACAAATGTATGCTGTTCTTTTATCTTGCTTTTGACTCAATCGCTGTTGCTCTTGGCGGCACGTTGCCCAAGAGTTGTAGTATTCAACTGATTGGTACTCCAACTGTGCAGGCCCAAAAGGGCTATGTGCTACCATAACTGCTACCAACACTATTTCATGTAAAGGTGTCATCACACTTTCTCCCCTGCGTCAAAATCTCGGAATCTCAAGAACCTTGGGAATCGGAGGCTGTAGGTTCCGTCTTGATTTTGGGTGACTGCGTCCGCTTGGACTTCAACCAAGTGACCAAGTAACTGATCCCTACTGGCCCAATACTCATCACGAAGAGTATCACTAAACCCACTACCAACATTAACACGAATTCTACGGTCATTGTCTTCTCCTTCACATATTATAGCACCAAGTCTATTTTCATTACGACCTGTTCCTTGCTCAAATCCCACAATAGTGAGATCAACTGAAATGGTGGGTTTCCATTTCATCCATGAGTCTGAACGTTTGCACTCATAAGGTGCATCCAGACTCTTGATCATGATACCTTCAAACCCTTGTGCCACGGCGTCTTGGGCAAAACGGTTCATGATGTCATGCCCTTCTGCTGTGTCTAAATCCACATTCAGGCCATTCATAATACGTAGGCAAGGTGTTTCCAACAAACGATCTCGGGCACTCTCGATCCATTCAATACGTTTGTACTGTTGTATATTACAATGCCCTTCTTGCAATGAATCTAGCGGAAGGATATCGAAGATGTGATATACCATGCCCGAAGTTTCAGCATCACTCTTGCGATGTGCTTGCTTCATGAGTTTCTGGAAACTCTCACCCACAATCTCACCGTCTAACACAAAGCGACCACCTGTGCCGCGACCCCACTGAAAGTGTTTGCGAGCATCTTCGATCGCATCAGCAATCTGCGGAAAGTTTGCAAACTCTTTGCCATTGCGACTGAACAAGGTGACATTGGCACCGTCAATCACTGCTAACACCCGCACACCATCCAGTTTGACTTCCAGGCGTTTGATGCCCTTGAGTTTCTTGGGTTGATCTGTAGAGTCTTGTGCTAACTGACAAGTAAACACAGGAATCTTGTATTCAGTCTTGCCCAGTACTTTGTTTAGTGTTTTTTCAGAGATGCCACAACGCAGATCCTTGATCATCACACGTCGAGCCAAGTTGTTCCACTCGTCTGAGTCAAACACCTGACTCATCGACTCAATGCTTTCACGAGCACGATTGCCTGTGATCGATCTTGTGCGTAGGGCTTCTAACAAGGCCCAAAACTTTGTCCAAGGGTTAGGCCTACCAGTCAGGCCCTCAGTCTCAGGCACTTGACGGATGTTGAATGTGTAGAAAGGATTGTAAGCCTGGTAGCAGTTAAAGAGGAAACATTGTGCATCGGCACTGCCCAGTTTGGCGGCCATTAATGCTTTTTCAATGGTTTTTTCTTTGTGTATGCGACTGTCCGAACTTTCTAGATCACGGATCCATCCTGCCGCCACTATGCTGTCAAACCTTTCGTTTGAGAAGTCGGTTTCATTCATATATTTAAGTGGTTACCACGATGAGTTATAAAACACTTTAAGTCCCATGAACAATTCTGCTCGGGCCCGTTTGATAAATGCAAGATCATCTTCTTTATAATGCTCGTCTGCTTCGTTACCAAAGAAGAATCCCTGCGTACTCGGCAGTTGACCATGTGTTACTGCACGTTCCAGTTCATCTAGATCCTCCCAGGTGAGTTCCAGTTCAACACCGTTGAATGTGCCGTACTTTACATTTTTAGATTCAGCAAGTCGTTCCATCCAACCGTGCAGGTTAGGATGTTTACGCCAGTAGGCAAGCTCACGTTGACCAGTTTCGTAGTCTGCCTGTTCTTTGGCGGCGGTGTATGCATACATATCGAGACCCATTACTTTACTCCTTGCCGATGTTTAAATTCACGTTTGAGCCAAAATTTATATCGGTTACAATATTCTTGTGCGGTAAACTGTGGTTCAAGTCCATAACTGATCAGTTCGTCAATGTGCTCGTACCATTTTTCTCTGCACCAAGAACGAAAGTTCATGCCGCCACCTGACCTTCGACGATCTCCAGCATGTTGGCCGGGATCTTCCACAGGCCACCGTCTCGGTCATTGCGGACTGTGACATATTTAATAGCAATCTTTTTCACTGTGCCTGTGGCGCCAGAAGGGTTCTTGGAACTTACCCAACGCACTCGAACGCCCACGTCCAGGTTACGTTTGACCTGCTTGCGAAGACTGATCTGATTGAAACGAATGGCATCGGCCATGCTACGAAGTTCCACATCGGTCCACGTACCAAACATGATAGCAGAGTTAATCTGCTGAATTGATGTGAGTTTTTCCATTCTGGGCTCCTGTTAAGTTTCTATACAAGTATTATAACAAATTGGGAATTTCTGGTCAATCAACGTAATAGTCTACAGCCTGTGTTATTGCAGACAACTTGTCCATGATATCTCGATAGACTTGACCGCATTCGGCAAGTTGGTCGCCACTGCAAGAGGATTCGTCTAGCATGGTTTCAACTTCGGCTAATTTTGCAAGAATTGCTTCGCGCATTTCTGACTCCTTTTTACTGAACATGTGTATATTATAGCAAAAGGGCCATTATTGGTCAACCAAAAAAAAGCCCCGCAAACTTGCAGGGCTTTTGTAGTACTAAAGTATTACTTTTTAGAAACCACGTGTGTATGCTACTGCAACGTTCTTTTGGTTGTTGTCGCCGTTGACACGGTCATACTTGACAGCAATGGTGTCGTTCTTGCTCAGGGCATAGGCCAATGAGTAACGGGCGGTGTGTGTTTGATCTCCACTTGCGCTGGAATCAAACGCTGAACGCCAGCGATAACCAACCTTGGCAGTCAAGCCATAGCCAACCGGAACAGCAATACCTGGCTCTACAGAGTAGTATGCAAAATCAGTTGTGTTAGAATATTTTTGTCCTGTTGCGGCACGAACATACAAGCCCATTGGTCCGGCAGCAGTTAAGCCTGCTTCCAAACGT
>Ga0247834_1005818_pt1 | contig 14307 bp, 16 predicted proteins | sample LaCruzMarch2015__8_FD_187118 | JGI IMG/M metagenome (GOLD analysis project Ga0247834, IMG submission 187118) | Freshwater microbial communities from meromictic Lake La Cruz, Castile-La Mancha, Spain - LaCruzMarch2015_12m | ecosystem: Environmental > Aquatic > Freshwater > Lake | place: Spain... | reverse complement strand
ACTAGTGATGACATTCCTCCAGCAGTTACGATGAAGCGGAAAACTTGATCAGAACGCCGCGGCTTCGTCGTAATCTCGCGGGCGGCGGGTATTGAACTTTGAGCACCTAAGGTTTGGGTCACGCGCCGAGTCTTGCCGTAGACGGGATAGAGTGCACGGACAGAAGGTGAACAGAAGGTGAACTCATGCTGAATTCACTCAGCGAGCGCTTCACCCCCTAAACTGCGCGATATGGCCACCGAACTCCCCCATTTAATCTGGATCGATTGCGAGATGACGGGTCTTTCCCTTGAATCTGATGTGCTGGTCGAGATCGCTGTCCTTGTCACCGACTCCGAACTCAATTTGATCGGTGAAGGCGTTGATGTCGTCATCAAAGCCACCCCTGAGCAACTTGGCGGCATGAATGAGTTCGTCACCCAGATGCATACCGACTCAGGGCTCATCACCGAGATCCCCAACGGCATCACCGTTGAAGCCGCTGAAGATGCGATCTTGGCCTACCTCGAATCCACCGGGACAACCCCAGGGAAATCACCACTAGCTGGAAACTCTGTCAGCGTTGATCGCAATTTCATCACGCGCGATATGCCGCGCCTAACTGAGTATCTGCACTATCGCACAGTCGATGTCTCAAGCATTAAAGAATTAGCTCGCCGCTGGTATCCAAAGATCTACTTCGCAGCCCCAGCAAAGACAGGCAATCATCGTGCCCTTGGCGATATTCAAGATTCGATCGAAGAACTCAAGTATTACCGCGCTAACGTATTCATCGAAGCCCTAAATCAGGGGCAGAATCCGCCCGCGGAAAAGGTAGACTAAGCCCGCACAGCACATGGTGGGCGTAGCTCAGCTGGTAGAGCACTCGGTTGTGGTCCGAGATGTCGCGGGTTCGAGCCCCGTCGTTCACCCCAAGTTTTCAACTCCAAGCACCACCCTAAAGAAAGTGTGAACCATATGATCTTCGATGTTGTCGTTGAGATTCCAGCAGGTTCACGAAATAAGTACGAGATCAATCACACCACCGGCGAGGTTCGCCTTGATCGCATGCTCTTCACATCAACGCGCTATCCCTACGACTATGGCTTTGTGAAGAACACTCTTTCGTTAGATGGCGATCCACTTGATGCACTCATCATGCTTGATGAGCCAACATTTCCTGGCTGCGTTGTTTCATGTCGTGTCATCGGAATGCTCAACATGACAGATGAAGCTGGCGGAGATGACAAGCTGCTCTGTGTTGCCGCAGGCGATGTTCGTAAGTCTTTTCTGCAAGATCTCAGTGATGTTCCCGCCTATGAACTCTCTGAAATCAAACACTTCTTCGAAGTCTATAAAACTCTAGAACCTGGAAAGTCTGTGCAGGGCGGAGAATGGGTTGGACATGACGAGGCAGAATTAGAAATCAACGCCTCATATAAGCGTTATAAAGAAAGCCACTAATACTTAGTTTTAACAAAAATTATTTTGGCAATAACTGTTTTGGACATGCGTTAAGTATTCGCACCATTGCATCTTTTTCTGCCTTGGTTACCCAAATCGCATACTTAGCCTTCACCGCTATCTGGCGAGCTATATAAGTACATCTATAACTTTTTAGAGGTGGTAACCACGTCGCTGCATCACCATCGCCCTTTTGGGAATTTAGAGTTCGTTGAGTGGTAATTAAATTGAGCGGATCATTGTAGAAATTCACTCGCTTGATCTCATCCCATTTAAAGGCGCCCTTCTGCCAAGCATCCGACACCGCAACCACATGATCTATAGGAACCAGCGCGCTTGTTCCCTGGCCTCGCGTGAAATCAATCTTTTTTCCAGAATATGGATCCACAAGGGTTCCAGAGAGAACTAAGCATTTATCGCGGCCCGTTCCAAAAACTTTGTTGGTGAGGTCGCGCGCAAGAACATCATTGCGAGCATCACATCCATTGCCATCAGGATCAGCCCAATCTCCGAAGAGCGCATCTCGGTCGTAGCCCGTCTTGGGAGCTCGACCTTTAACGGCCAATGTAGCCAGAGCCGAAGAGGCCGTTACCTCAGTTGCTGCTGCAAAAGGTGTCGCCTGGGCAATGTGCGGAATAGTCGAGACAGCAAAGAGCCCAATTAGACCTATGGCTACCCTGACTTCCCACCGACTCATATCTCAATGATTACGCGTGGCAAGTGGCAAATCAAGGGCAAACACACTGATAGGGTCGGCTCTGCATTCAGAAGTTCCGGCGGATGAATGCCCCGGGTTGTTAGCTCAGTTGGTAGAGCAGGTGACTCTTAATCACCGGGTCGGGGGTTCGAGTCCCTCACAACCCACATGTTGGCTTAACTTGTGGAACATTCTCCGAAAGTCGGAGGTGTATCCACTTAATTGAAAAAGGATATACAGCCCGATATGGGTGTATCCCGACAATCAGTTCGCATCTTGACCAATTTCTACACATTGGGAGATGAAATGTTAGTTAATGAATATTTGGATCAAGTTATCAAATCTCGACCATATAAGTACTCAACTAAGCAAACATTGATAAAAGATGTTAAGCGAATGGGCATCTGGGATATGGATACATCTGAAATCACATCAGCCTTAATTCGAGACAAAGTTGATTCTGAATCGAATCATAATTCTCGAAGAAGACTCTACATAACTGCTAGATCCATCTTTAAGGATTTAGGTGTGTGCCAAGACTTACCTAAGTTAGAAAGTATCTCTCGCATCTATGACTTTCCGTCCCAAGAAGATCTGCATGAACTCATTGATCAATCAAAGTACCGCCTCCAGTTGTTTCTTTGCATGTATGGCGGACTAAGAGTGGGAGAAGCATGTGCGGTAACACCAGAGAAGCTCTCGGGTGATTACCTCGAGGTAAACGAGGCTTACTCTCAGGATGGACTCCACTTGGGAAGTCCAAAGACCTACGGCAAAGTCCTTCTGCCCCACTGGCTTGCAGAGGAGGTCCGATCAATGCGTCTGGACCAGTATTGGCAAATCGGAATGACGACCAAGATGGTGAGCAACTCAATCTATAAACTTTCACGCAATAGAAAGTGGTCGACTAGAACGAGTGGCAAGGGAGTCAATCCCCACATGCTCCGACATTTCTATGCAACGGAAATGATCCGGAGGGGGGTCAACCCTGAAATAGTCAGGAGACAAATGCGCCACAAGAATGTCTCAACGACTCTGAGGATCTATACCCAAGTTAAGTCAGAGGAGCTTTTTGAATCGCTCCCACAAAGGCCTTCTCCCCAAAAGTCCGACCTTGAAATTCTCAAGACTCAAGAGGGGAATGTCATTCATTACGAGTTCGGTACGACGAGCTAGCAAAGAATCGATGTAGGGAGTCCCCTTTTCAAATTGAGAATGTAGAGATGGACTATTGAGTTGCTCCGAGTAGCTGCCGGTTTGCCCAGCAGAAATACGCGTTTGAGGTGTTGGGCTAAGGCGGCTTCTCGGGGTTCCTACGGCTTATAGGGCGACTCTTCTTTAAGCGCCTTTCTCCTTCTTGTCGTCTTTCTTGTCGTCTTCCTTGTCTTCATCGCTGAAGAATCGGAGATTCTGGCTAAGCCTGTTACGGCCGAACTTGTTTCTCCTAAGTGTCATCTTGGGAGCTTCTAACTGTCCTAGCGCTTCACGCATCCAAAGCTCTTGGAGAATATTGAAGGGCTCAACTTGGTATTTCTCTGCATCAACCTCGAGTCGATGGTCATAGGCGTAGTACATGGCGAACTTGCCTGAGTTGCGCTCGCCCTGTCCGCTCTCAGCCCTGTCCCACTCCTTGATTTTTGTGAGCCCTAGGCTTTCTGCCACTTTAATGCTGGGGACATTTTCCCGGTCGATGATCAATTCTGCATATAGGGAACCGTTAGCGATGGTTCGGCAAATGAGGTTGTACATGAAGTAAAGCCCATAGCCCTTTCCATGGAACCCGCTACGGATCCAATAAATGAGTTGAGTACCAAAGGATCTGTTGGCTGGGCTAGATGTCCCCACTCCAACAAGGGTCTTTCCTTCAAAGAGGGCGTAGACGTTGGTTTCTCGATCTTTGAGCATGGCATTGAAGAGGTTTAAGTAGTCCACAAGGTTGTAATACTCCATGAACTCACCTTTGCTGAGAAAGGCGGTTAACTCTTCTGGTGAAGCGAGACAAGCTCGCTGGAACTCATCAAAGTCAATGTAGGACATCATCCTAAATGTTAGTTGTTCATAATTTCTTTCTTTCATAGTTTCCTTTGACTATGGATTCTTTGAGATTTACTATCGATTAATTGAAGTATAGAATCCATGTAATTATTTGATATAAGACAAATTCTTAATATCAATTTCTTGCTTCCTGCTAAGAAATATAGGAGCTAATAAAAGCTCCTTGTATCGCTTCCTCTGAAGTTTCTACAGTATTGGTGCACTACTACCAATGAATGCGCTCAAATGTCATTAACTCTCAATAATCCAGGATGGGCATTGCGATTCACCCTGAAGGCTAATAACTCTTGTGATCACCATATAGACCACTTCTTTTTTGGTGTACAGATTCGGTCTGCTAAACCTGCAACATTCTGTGTCGCTACATGTTGCTGAAGCGTGTCTCGCAATAAATGCGTGTCTTACTTTGTTTCTATACCCAATTATACCGGACGTGAAATTCGAAGTCAAGACTTTTTGGAAAAAACATGTGCGGACTATCCAAAAATGAATGTTATGTTTAATTAAGTATTAATACATCTTTGATTAATATTAACATTTGGGAAATTCAGAAAACTAATAGTAGTAATGAACATGCGATGAATCCTGTTCCAGAATTTCATCTTTCCAACTCACAATTTGATTACGAGCAACACTGCTTCTTTGGTCAAATATGAGTCCAAAGGTTGCGCTAAAACCTAATCGTGCATACAGCGAGGTTTGGCCAATTGCTTTGGTCAGTGCACCACCAGGGTCACCATCTCTCAGAATCTTGACCTCAAACGCTAAATACTTTTCATGCGCAGATACGACCACGAGATCCGGGTAAAAGGTGATCCCCTCCCAGATCAGTGGTTGAACGGGTGGGCCCCCGTCGCCACGCACATATAGTTCAGGCTTCAATAATGTGGAGACTTTCTTTTGAAGCCATGGAAGTAAAACATCGCCCGTGAAGGCGGTCTCACCCCCACTCAGAGATACCGCTTCTACTTCAATCTCTTTAACCCAGCCTTCGGCTAGCCGTATGAGATTTCGAAGCTGCCTGTCATTTAGCATTTACTTCTGAGTTCCAAGATCATTCATCCAGAGGCGATTTATCCGGATCTATTAGAGCACCAAGAACCAAAGTTTTGTTGAAACCATCAAGTTTGGCTTCATTCAATTTTTGGAAGACAATCTTCGCACCAGAAAGACCAGCGTAACCAGCCCAAGCTGTTCTACTAAGGTCTACCTTGCCAGCAATGTGCTTCAGCACCACATCAAAATGCTGTTGGGTTAATTTCTGGGCTTCGATTTGCGCATCAATTACTACTGCACCAAGACGACTAAACGCATTCAATCCGATAGCTTGCATCAACACGAAGTTGGTGCGATCTTGCCACGCCTCTGGGAACGCACTTCTGACTGCAGTCCAATAACGATTCAGGAGAATAAGTCTGGTTCTCGCATCATGTAATCGAGATTCTTCGGATGGAAGGTCCGTTTCTTCTGAGTTCAGAAGCGCAGACATTTGCTTTGAATCCTTTAACGTCGTGAGAACGGCGCTCTTTAACGCATTGATTTTAACTGGAGGTATGGCCATTCCGGCTTGCTTGAATGCCTTCTTATCGCCACCAAAGAAAATTAGATTCTCAAATGGATACCCATCTGTAGAAAGCTGCTTAGCTATCCACAATGCTTGACCACCCTCTGTTTGCAGAAGCTGGCCAGGTCCTTGTAATCGTAGTTTGATCGTATCTAGGTGCGCAGTATCCATAGATTTTTGCTCTCCGTTAATGTCACGGAATAGAGCTCTTTCTTGATCTGCTGTTAAACCAACAAACATTGAGAATGGGACTGATGGGAATACTTCCTCAGGATCATCTTCAACTCTCTTGGCAACCATAAGAAGGCGGTGGTTTCCATCAACGCGACTTATCTGCGGATCTTTATCTCGATCATTATCGATCAAGTGAGCGTGGATAGTTAGAGTTCCGGTAAAGAAATTCTCTTCTCCGTTACTAGAAGAAAAGTCGATTTCGTTTTCATTGTGACCCATAGTTAAGGACACGACGCTCTTATCTCGGGCATTCAAAATAATCTCAGGAAAGGCTCTTGGGGAGGTTTCAGGCTCTTCAGATAATGATGTGATTGCATAATCAAGGACTTGTCTAGCGTGATTCAAGTCAGGATCTCTCTGTGTACCCAGCGCATTGGTTAGTTGGTTATAGACATCTGGGGCAGATATGAAAGCCAATTGATCCAGGGTTGCAAAACCACGAATTACCTGAACGTTTAAGTTTTTGCCTACAAGAACCTCTTTGATAACGATTTCTCGTCCAAATCGTTCAACTGTTTCATTATTCATGATTTTCCTTTCGGTGCTTGAGTAGGCGCATTGCTAAATCAAAATCATCCTCGCTCTGTGACTTTTCCAGACTGTTAAGTCCAGCAGTGACAATCAATTCTCCTTCTTCGCCTCTGGCGTCAGTTTTTGAATTAATCGAACGTCTTGCAGAAACAACTTCTACTCCCAGTCCCAAATCTCGGTACATACTTACCAAAGACGGCGAGAATGAATTTGTTAACATAAAATCAATTCCACGATGCTTCAGTGATACTAATTCGTTAGCTAATCGTTCATGGTCTGAGAAAGAGAAGGATTTGTCTTTTTCATAAATATTTGAGTCACGATCCTCCGAAATCAGATAAGGGGGATCTAGAAATATGAAATCACCCGCAGAGGCAGCATTCAAAGACGTTTCCCAAGAACAAGCTCTCAGATCTGCATGCTGTAAAACAGTTGAAGCGACGAAAATATCTACCTCACTTGGAAACTTCGGATTCTTTTCATTGTTTCCGAAAGGCACATTGAACTTTCCTGAAAGATTTGTTCGATAAACACCATTCCAACCGGTCGCCATCAAGAAAATAAATCTTGGTGCGTCACCTTTTGGATTTGAGAGATTGAAGTCTTCTCGAACCTTGTAATAAAAAGCTGATGCATCTGAGGATTTCTTGAATCCCTCGATGAGATCACTTAAGGACTCCCAAACTCCGTTTGGGTCGGACTTAACTTCTTGATATGTCCGAACTAGTCTTAAGTTTGCATCTGACAATCTGGCTTGCAAGGGAGTCTCGCTTTTTGCAGCCATCCAGAAATAAACCGCGAGAGAGCCGGCAAAGGGCTCATGGTAAGTCCCCGAAAATTCTGGGAATTTATTTGAGTTGCCAAGTATGAATCGGCGCTTTCCACCCGCCCACTTGAACAATGGGGCAGCCTGATAAGCCCAGTTCTCCCAGTCGTCAGAGCCGAACCGACTTTGTGGGATTGTTTTTGCCATATACGTATTGTAGGGGGGACCACTGACAAATCGACAGGCCTATACCTTGAGGCCCACCAAAGGCTCTATCCTTGAATCATGACAACAATTCGGGACCTCATTAAAGGGAACTTCCTTAAAGAAGGGGACCGATTAATCTGGAATCGAAGAAGTCTCAATCTCGTGCATATGGCCACGGTTTCGGCAGCCGGCACAATCTCGACCGAAGATGGGGCGATTCATAAGTCACCGTCTGGAGCAGCTAAGCATCTTGGCAACAGACCTGTAGACGGCTGGCTGGCCTGGAAGCTTGAAGACTCAGGAGAGTCTCTTGCAAGCGTTAGAAATCGATATCTGAACGGTCAATAGATCAAGCTCACCCTTGGGACCAAGCATAAATCGCTCTTTCTACCTCAAACACGACTTCGTCTTGTCCTAATTCAACTGCGAGATGACGAATCCTTCCTATTGTTATTGATGGTTCCTCGGTAAGCCCCTCCTCGATCATGGCTTCTCGAAATTCTTCATAATTACTGCATTCAAGAAGAATGTTCTGCACTTCCGATAAGACCATGATTTTTGAATTGACCTCATAGGCATACCTAGAAGACTTCCTTTGTATTTGTCTTATTCGTTCTCTCGTAACACCTAGTGTAATTCCAATTGAATCAAGAGTTTTAGGATTATCGGTTATCCAAGGCAACCGGTTTCTCCAAATCATTTCTTCTCTTTCACTCATGACTCTAATAGATTTTTGATACTCAATCATTGCTTCCGTCAGTTCTTCAATTGACTTCGCAGAGATTATCTTCATTCGCATAGATTCTAGAGAATCTAATTCATAGTTGGTCTCTAATTCATCCTCATCCTGACTCATCTCTGTTAAGGCACTTTGGAGCTCTCGAATAAGCTCTACAAGAGTTGATTCCCCAACACTATTCAAGTCTCTGACATCAGATATACGGAGTTGAGATATGTCTCGAAGCTCTACAAAATTCAGTTTCTTCATAACATCAAATCTCTTTGAATGTGGCTCCCACTCACCAGATTGTAAGAGCGCTCGCTTCAATGCGTTTCGTGGTCTAGTGCTTAATGAATTGAGATCAATTCTATATTTTAGTGATTCTTTGAACTGAATATGATCAACCAATAAATCATCATGCTCAAGCTCCATTAGAACCATTGCTGCTTTCGTCGAGTTGGAAGTCATCCGAGTCTTCGATTCCCCAGTTACAAGAGACGCAAATCCATTCAGGTTCACCTGGGCAACACCCACCAATGAAGTACTTTTCTTCCTCGACCGGAAACTCGGGTAAGCCATACAGCACTTCCCTTAGGCCAAGGCTGCTGGAACAAGAGGGGCAGGCTCCTGGAGGGGCTCCTTTGGACTTCATGGGTTGAATCTATATTCGGAGACCGACAAATCCGAGGCTAGACGCGAGGCTGACAAGCAAGGTAGCCCCCATAAGCTCAGGTAACACAGTTTCTCGCTTTGCCAAGTCTGAAAATAAGCCCAAGTCCCCGAGAATAAGTTCAAAATCTAGAAAATGTCAGACCACATCCCTACTATGGGAGATAGTTCAAGATCGGTTACATCAATGTATGGACCATGTGAGTACATAACCCCTATTGGGGTTCGAGTCCCTCACAACCCACTCATGGCAGTAAGGCCGAAATCTTTAGCCTTTAGTTCTAGCCGTAAATTTCAAAATGTTCCCTTCCCCAATGCGGGAGTAATTCCAACTTGTGGCCAAATCTGCAAACAACTTAGTGCCTAAGCCAGGTGCGACTTCGGTTTCTCTTCCAAATAAAGGAAAGTGGTCTGTCTTGGTTAAGGGATCAGTGGCTGTCACAAAGGCTATTGAGGCGCTCTCTGCAAATAAGGTGAGCGTGGCAGGACAGACGACAATGGTGCTCACTCAGTAAGTAAACGATTGAGATGAGATACTTCAGCCATGTTTGAAGCGCTCATTCTAGGTTTATTGCAGGGACTGACTGAGTTTCTGCCGATCTCATCGAGTGCTCATCTACGTCTTGCTGGGGAAATCTTGCCAAGTGCTAGCGATCCTGGTGCGACCTTTACCGCGATCACTCAGATTGGTACTGAATTAGCGGTGCTGATCTATTTTAGAAAAGACATCGCGCGCATCGCATCTGCCTGGCTATCAAAGGTCATCCTGCGTAAAGAAAACTCAGGAAGTTCGGCGCAGGATGTTCGCCTTGGTTGGATGATCATTTTGGGCTCACTTCCAATTGTTGTACTTGGGTATCTCTTTCAGGAAAACATCCGAAATACATTTAGATCCCTCTGGCTCATTGCAGTCGTGATGATTGTCTTTGGCATCATTCTTGGTATCGCAGATAAATTTGGAAAGAGTGGCCGAGATCTATCTACTCTCACTCCACAACATGGTTTCGCATATGGTTTTGCCCAAGCACTTGCACTCGTGCCAGGTGTTTCGCGATCAGGTGCCACGATTGCGATGGGTCGAGTTCTTGGGTACACCCGCGAGAGTGCGCTGCGTTATTCATTTCTGCTCGCTATTCCAGCAGTCTTTGGTAGTGGCTTCTACGAATTAAAGACTGCAATCGGCGAGAGTGACCCATCTGCCCCGTACACACTTGTCGAGACATTTGGTGCAACGATTGTTGCCTTCCTTGTGGGATATGCCGTTATTGCCTGGCTGATGAAATTCATCGCAACAAAGAGCTTTATGCCATTTATCGTCTATCGAATAGTTCTAGGCACGGCCATCTTGGCGTTGCTGGCTACCGGAACTATCAACGCTTAAGGATTATGCGATGTTAGGTGGAATCGATAACGCTCTCTTTTTGACCTCATTCGGCGGCTTTGTGGGTGTTGCGATTTTGATACTCTTTCTTAAGTGGGCATTCTCATCGAATAAGAAAATGATCATTATTCCAATCAAGGCAGGCAAGAAAGATGATTACGGGTTGCTTAAACCTCTACCAACGCCAGGAAATTACATCGAGGCAGAGATGGCACTATTAAAGCTGCAAGATTCCAATATCAAAGTAACGCTTACAAAAACACTACAGGGGCCTTCACTGATGGTCTTTGAACGTGATTATGAGATTGCGCTAGCGGTCCTCAAGAGCTAACTCGCTCAGTTCCGCACCAGAAATTCGATAGACAGTCCATTCATCCATCGCCTTTGCACCAAGGGATGTATAGAAATGAATCGCTGATGTATTCCAATCAAGAACCCACCATTGGAAACGGCCGTAACCGCGTTCTTTACAAATCTGAGCAAGGTGTTTTAGTAAATCTTTTCCATATCCAAGTTTGCGAAATCGCGGGCGAATAAAGAGATCTTCAAGGTAGATCCCATGAAGACCCTGCCATGTGGAGTAATTCAGGAACCAAATTGCAAAACCAGCAATCTGACCATCGTGTTCGATGATCTCGCAGAAAACTTTGGGGTCATCCGAGAAGAAAGACTGTTGGATCTGAGCCACAGTGGCTTTTGCCTCATCAGGAGCTTTCTCGTAAACGGCAAGCTCATAAATCAGGGTAAGAATTTCTTGCGTATCTTCAATCCGAGCCGGGCGAATCACTTATGGCCCTGTTTAAACTTTGGAAGATTAAGATCGAACTGAATTGAAAGCATGCGCACAAGTGCAACGACAACTCCCCCAGAAATCGTTGCAACGGATACATCAACGTTGAATTCAATCAGCACAACAAAAGCAATAGCGCCAAAAAGTGATGAAGTCGCAATTGTCTCTCGATGCAATAGAACTGGTTCTAGTTGGCAGAGAACATCGCGCAGTAAGCCACCCGTTACAGCCGTGATTACGCCCAAGATGATCGTTGCAAACCAAAGACTATTGAGATTGTGCGCGAGTTGAACGCCAGATGCCGTGGCAATTGCTAAACCGAGGGTGTCCATGATCAACAAAGTTTTGCCGATCTTGGTGACGCGTCGAACGCTCAGCGTGATTGCAACTGCGCCGATCACACTTCCAATAACCCAAGGGTCTGTAATCAGAATCGGTTTGAGTCCTAAGAAAATATTGCGCAGGGTTCCACCTGAGACAGATGCAACGATTGACACAAGTGCGATGCCGCCATAATCCAACCCACGATCTGCTGCTACGCGAGCTCCAACGAGTGCGAAGACAAAGACAGATAGCAGGTCAAGAATGTGGAGCAGCGTCACGCTTTGTTACCTTGACTTAGAAAACGGCGATGATGTCGATTGCGAAAATGAGTGTGTCCTTCTCCAGTGGATGTCCAGCCATTGCCCCGTAACCGAGAGCAGGTGGGAGTACCAAAAGGCGACGTCCGCCCACTTTTGCACCGGGAAGACCTAGCTGCCAGCCCTGAATTAATCCAGAGAGTTGGAATGTTGAAGGCGTTCCGCTTGACCAAGAAGATTCGAGAATACTTCCATCAGACCACTTCATTAATGTGTAGTGAAGTGTCACAGTTGAAGTTGCTACAACTTCCGTACCGCTTCCAACGATTACATCTTCGGCAATGAGAGCGGTAGGAGCATCACCTGAAGGTGGAGTAATTGTTGGCGCTTCACCAGCATTTGCGGTGACTTGAACGAGTGTATTTGATGACATGCTATCTCCGATTTCTGAACAGCCTGTAAGGCCAATGACGAGTGAAAGTATGAGCGCAACTTTTTTCATGGAGAGATCCTAATCGTCTAGAAGGTTTTATCTTGAATTACTGGTTGTCGATCTCGCGAATCAGCGTAAATTCACCCTGACCTAATTGCCCTTGAGAGCGATATAACTCTAATTTTTCACGAGTATCTGCGATATCCAGATTTCTCATGGTTAGCTGGCCGATGCGATCTGTTGGACCGAAGGCAGCATCTTCAGTGCGCTCCATCGAGAGCTTATCTGGGTGATAGCTCAGGTGTGGGCCAGAGGTATTGATGACTGAGTAGTCATCACCGCGACGAAGTCGAAGTGTGACTTCACCAGTGATCGCTGAAGCAACCCAGCGTTGTAGCGATTCGCGGAGCATTAATGATTGTGGATCGAGCCAACGTCCTTCATAAAGCAGGCGTCCTAAACGGCGACCTTCTGCATGGTAGTTAGCAATAGTGTCTTCATTGTGAATTGCAGAAAGTAAACGTTCGTAACCAATAAAGAGAAGCGCCATTCCTGGTGCTTCGTAGATACCACGACTCTTTGCTTCGATAATTCTATTTTCGATCTGATCTGCCATACCGAGACCGTGACGACCGCCAATGGCATTAGCCTCATTCATGAGTTCGACAACATCATCAAAATGCTTACCGTTAAGGGCAACAGGGCGTCCTTGTACGTATTCGATCTTTACATCTTCACTTGGAATCGCAACGGAAGCATCCCAAAAACGAACTCCCATAATTGGATGAACAATTTCAATTGATGCATCCAGGCTCTCAAGGTTCTTTGCCTCGTGAGTTGCACCGAGAATGTTGGCATCAGTCGAGTAAGCCTTTTCAGTGCTGTCACGATAAGGAAGATTATGTGCAACCAACCACTCCGACATTTCTTTACGTCCACCGAGCTCGCGGACAAAATCAGCATCAAGCCATGGCTTATAGATTCGAAGATTTGGGTTTGCAAGAAGGCCGTAGCGGTAGAAACGCTCGATGTCATTGCCTTTATAGGTCGAACCGTCACCCCAAATATCAACCTTGTCTGAAAGCATCGCACGAACAAGAAGTGTGCCTGTAACAGCTCTGCCAAGAGGGGTGGTGTTGAAGTATTGCTTGCCACCCGAGCGAATATGGAATGCTCCGCAGGCAATTGCCGCAAGACCTTCCTCAACTAACGATTGCTTGCAATCTACAAGGCGAGAAATCTCCGCGCCGTACTCTTTTGCGCGCACAGGTACAGAATCAATATCAGTCTCGTCGTATTGACCAAGATCTGCCGTGTAGGTACAAGGAATCGCACCTTTATCCCGCATCCATGCGACTGCAACGGAAGTGTCGAGACCACCAGAGAAGGCTATTCCGACTTTTTCGCCAACTGGCAGGCTTGCAAGTACCTTAGACATAGCGCTTAGTCTAATGGTTAAGCAGTCGTGCGAGCGCAGGCTTTACCTTCCACGCGGCAATCATCTGCTCATATCTAGCCACTTCAATCGCTTCAACAGGTGCACCAGTCTTTACTGCTCGGATCATGAGATTTCTCGGAGTGTGCTCTCCCCCGATAAATTCAATGGCCTCTACTCGATATCCACGTAGTTTGAGAATCTGCATACGCAAGGAGTCGGTGAGTAAATCAGCAAGTCTTTCGCGCATAATCCCATAGCGAGTGATCAGTGACCAAGGTTCGGGTGACTCAGATAGCTGAGATTGAATGTCATGGTGACAACACGGTGCGATCATCATTAACTTGGCTTCTGCCTTTACAGCCCATGCGATCGCATCATCAGTTGCCGTATCGCAGGCATGAAGAGCAATTGCGACATCTGCTTGCACCAAAGTGGTCTCCGCAATTTCTTCGGCTCTAAATTCGATGCTATCTGTAATCTCTAACTTCTTTGCTATCTCATTATTTCGATCACGTGAGGCACTACGAACATCAATTCCAATGACCTTCACATTCATTCCGATGATGCGCAGATACTGATGTGCTGCAAAAGTTAAGTAGGCGTGACCGCAACCCAAATCCACAATTGTCAGCGGGGTCGAACTGGTCGGCTTTTGAATATGCCCAGCGTCGATTGCGTTATTCAGAGTTGGCGCAAGCAACCGAAGGAACTCTTCCACTTGGCGATACTTATCGCTTTTGGATGGTTTTATCTGCCCGGATGCATCGCTAATCCCAACTTCTCGCAAGAAAGGATCT
>Ga0247834_1005815_pt1 | contig 14310 bp, 15 predicted proteins | sample LaCruzMarch2015__8_FD_187118 | JGI IMG/M metagenome (GOLD analysis project Ga0247834, IMG submission 187118) | Freshwater microbial communities from meromictic Lake La Cruz, Castile-La Mancha, Spain - LaCruzMarch2015_12m | ecosystem: Environmental > Aquatic > Freshwater > Lake | place: Spain... | reverse complement strand
CCCGGAAAATGCTGTGATTCTCGTTCATGAATGGGGGTATGGGTATAACTGGAAACACCTCAGGCAATATACATCTCTAATCATGCATCTTATTGAAAAACAAAGAGTAAAATCGCTTTATCACAAATATCACCCCGTGCACACCAAGGAGGCCATGGAGTATTTTAGTGCCACCTTGGCAAAAGCTGGAATTTCAGCCATCGAGTTGCCTAAGGGTGTTCCTCTCGAATACTACGCTTTCAACCCCAAGCCTTATAAATTTCTGGGTCTGAACTCCTCGGTTCTCCACTATGCGCGGATGTTTCAAAAAGAGGTCCACACCGTGTTTGATTTTGAATGGGGCACTCTATTGCCCTCCACAGACGAGCTTCTTTTGGAGTCTGGTTGTCTCTTTAATTAGTGGATTTATGAAAAATCTCATCAAACGCAGTCTTACTGGGATCGGTGGTTCCAAGCTCTTGGACAAGATCGTGGTTTCATACCGCAAGGTGTGTCCACGGAATCTTGCGATGGATTACTTTAATAAATATGGCGTAAAAAAATTGCAAATCGGGAGCGGCATCAATCACTACGAAGGTTGGTTAAACACCGATTACGACTCTGGAATCCCCGGAGTGCTGCAAATGGATGCTACAAAGGTTTTTCCTTTTGAAAGCAATGTATTCGATTACATTTTTTGCCAGCATATGATTGAGCACATCTCCTATCAGCATGGGCAGTTCATGCTCAAAGAGTGTTTGCGGGTCCTGAAGCCTGGGGGAAAAGTGCGAATTTCCACTCCGAATTTGGCGATGGTTTGCGGTCTCTACACCCCTGCGCCAAATGAGATTCAAAGGTCTTACATGGACTGGAGCAAGGCCACATGGGTGCCGGATGCCCCGAAAGCGAGTCCTGCATTTGTCATAAACAATTTTTTTCGGAACTGGGGACACCAGTTTATATATGACAAACAGACTCTGCGCGAGGCCATGGAGCGATCAGGATTCCAAAGGCTTCAAGATTTTGCTCTTAACGAGAGCGAAGATGTGGTCTTCCAGAACTTGGAGAATGAGCAGCGCCTGCCCAAAGGTTTTCTGGCGTTTGAAACCATCACCTTCGAGGGAACCAAAAAGCCTGAATGATCCGAAGCCAATTTGGAACCACGGATGACGCGGATATACACGGATGAAAACCAAGCAGGCCGGTGCTTGGGCAAGCCAAGCTGCGTTGCGTTTTCAAATCCCTTCACAAGCCAGCTTGCGCGGGGTTGTGAAAACACACCGCCCTCTCGCTGCGCGAGCGGCTCTGCTTTTTCGTGCTCTGCGCGGGATGAATGGAATAGGGGAAGAAAAAGACAGAGGGTTGCGATTGGCTTGCCAAGCGGGGAGATGTTTTGGGAAGGCATCCGAAAGCTCGCTTGCGAGTGTCTTTTGAAAACGGCTCCTGCATTCGCGTAGCGAATCAACCCTGGTTTTTGCAGTGGGTCCAAATTGGTTAGTCCCTATCCGTGTTAATCCGTGAAATCAGTGGTTAAGTTGTTGATTTTATGAAAATAGATTTGATCATCTGCACCCACAATCCGAGGCGGGATTATTTGATCCGGACTTTGGATTCGATTGCGCAGCAGCATTCCGTTGCTGGGGTGGAGCTGAAAAAGTGGCTGGTGGATAACAATTCGCCGCAAGAGTGTTCCGAGAAGCTCCGGTCGATTTGTGCCGAGCGGGGATTTCAGTATTTATTTGAAAAAGAGCCTGGCTTGGTGCAGGCGCGCATTTGCGGGCTGCGTAATACCTCTGGCGAAGTGATTGTTTGGGTCGATGACGATACCGTGCTGGCTCCCGATTTTCTTTCCCAAGCATCGAGGATCGCTAAAGAGAAGCCGTTTTTAGGCGTGTGGGGTGGTAGTGTGGTTTTGGAGTTGGAGAAACCGGTTCCAGATTATATTCGGCCATATTTGGTTTTGCTCACAGAAAACCATGTGGAAGTCGAGGAGTGGTCGAATTACCGGAGCTGCATGCCAGTGGCTGGGGCAGGAATGTGCACCCGACGCGTCGTGGGCAACCGCTATGTCGAAAACTATAATTCTTCGCCAATGAGAAAACTCCTCGGGCGAAGTGCCAATAATCTGTTTTCTGGAGAGGACTGGGATTTTTGCCAAACGGCCCCCGAGCTTGGGTTGGGTGTGGGACGAGTGCCGACGCTCTCGCTCACCCACCTGATTCCTGGGCGACGCACCACCGAGGAATACATTTTAAAAATCGCCGAAGGCCACAAATTTAGCGCCCAGATTGTCTTGGCTATTCGCGGAATTCCTTTGTTTGATGAAGGTCTTGTTCTTAAAATTTTTGAGTTGCGGCTTCGGCAGCTAATTAAGCCGGCATTCGCCAAAAGGGTCTTGCTGTCAGAATACAAAGGATTGAAAAAAGGCTTGGAATTTGTGCAAGCAAACAAAGCCCTTATCCACTCAAAGAATAATATCCAAAAAAGTTAAATATGATAACCTGGTTAAAGTGTTTCCTTCCTGCTGGTTTTTGGCCGAGCCAAGTGGCTCACAGGACACTGATGAAAGTCTACGAAAAAAGGGCAATTCTCGGTGGGCCCTTCCGAGGAATGAAGTATATCTCCGAGGCTCAAGGAAGTGTCTTGATTCCCAAATTGCTTGGGATTTATGAAAAGGAGTTGCAGCCTGTTATCAACAGCTTATCCGGAAAATCATTTGATTCCGTTTATGTGATTGGGGCGGGTGAGGGCTACTATGCCGTGGGGATGGCTCTAAAAATTCCGAAGGCCCGTGTTTTTGCTTACGAAGCAAATGAGTCAGCACACAAGTTGATCTCCGAAGTAGCTGCACAAAATGGAGTCTCAGCCCGAGTTTCGATCTTGGGTCTTTGCGCAGATGACGATATGCAAGCTGTCAAGCCGGATTCCCTTATGATCATGGATGTCGAAGGGGCGGAGGAGTATTTGCTCGATCCTATAAAATTTTCTGTTCTGCAATCATCAACCATTCTTTTCGAGGCCCACCAGTCTCCAGAGGAAACGCGATCCAAAATTCTCGAGAAATTCAGTCAAAGCCACTCGATACAGCGGATCGATTCCGAGGTTCGGATTTGGAAAGACATACGCAGTTTCCCCTCTCTGCTTCTTTTCTACATCCATCGAAATATCGGCTTTTGGCTGGATGAGCTTAGGGGGGGGGCAATGCAATGGTATGTGCTTTCCCCAAAAACCTCATGAGACTTTTGTTTGTCTTGCCTGAATACAGGCGAGAACCAGTGGGGGGAATTCGCACTTTTTACGTGAATCTCCTGCCAGCGCTTTCTCGGGTGGGTTGCCAGGTTAAAGTTTTGCTGGCGCGACGGGAGTTTGTCGGAAGGGAAGCTTTTATCGATGAATCAGGTGTGGAAGTGGAGTATGTGGCGGCTGATTTGCTGGCGAAGCATGACCGGGTTTATCAAGAGTCGCAGTTTGCCGGCAACTGGTTGATGGGCCAATTTGTTCCCGTGGCTAATGCCGCTTTCGAGCAGGCCAATGGCGGTGAAGGCTTTGATTTGGTCGAAGTGACGGATTGGCCGCTTTTATTTCTTCCTTGGATCGCGCAGCCAAAGCCGAAGGTGCCCTTTACGATTTCCCTGCATTCCAGCGTGGGCCAGATGATCGAATATGAAGCAAAGAGGGACAGCGGTCGCATGGATTTTGCTTTGGTGCGGATGTTTGAGGCCTTAGGTTTCGCGGCAGCGCAGTCGCTACATGCGAACAGCAATTTAAATGCAAGGTATTGGGAGAAAATCACAAATCGGAAGGTCGATGTGCTTTTGCCGCTTTTGAATCAGAAAGGGATAACCACGAAAGGCACAAATGGACACGAAATTTTAACCGCGGAGGATACGGAGAGCACAGAGGAGGATGCAGGGTTGCGCTTGGCAGGCCAAGCTGGCGTTGCGTTTTCAAATCCCTCCACAAGCAAGCTTGCACGGGATTCTGAAAACACATCGCTCACTCGCTCCGCGATTGGCCCTGCTTCTTTACCCGCTACTCCGCGTGTGCGCGGCGCAGTCTTCGCTCGGCTACAGAATTGGAAAGGGTGCGAGATCTTGGCGGAGGCTTTGGCGGAGTGCCCGGGTATCGAAATTCATTGGTATGGGGCGGACATGGGCAACACAGCAGAGGGGGGCAAGTGGTCGGAGAGTCTGGCGCGGAATTTCCCCAAAGTTTTTGAGCCGAATTTTCTCTACAAGGGAGTGCTGGATCCTGCGCGCGTGTCGGATCTGATGGCGCAAGCCGATTTTGTTTGCGTGCCGTCTTTGTGGGATGTTTTTAATCTTAGCGCCGTCGAGGCGATGGAAAGCGGGAAAGTGGTGCTCTGTTCCCGGCAAGCAGGTGCCGAGATGCTGATCGAGGATGGCGTGAATGGTTTTCTCTTCGAGCCCGATCAACCCGGAGATTTGGCCGCGAAGTTGAAACAGATTGTTCTGATGTCACCGGAGGAACGGGAACGCATCGGTCGTGTGGCGCGTGAGAGCGTGCGAGACAGGCTTCAACCGGAGCGGCTCATTCAACATAGAATTGCTTACTATCGAAGCGTTGCAGCCCAAAAGCCCGAGGAGAACAGGAATTGTTTCTTGCCCGAAATCTTGAACCCCAAACCAGTCGCAGCGAAATCGCTTGGCCAAAAAATTTATCGCTGGCGGAAAAAGATTGGAATTTGAGGCTGGCAATCAATGCCGCCGCCGCCGTTTAAGAATCGCTCCCTTCCTGCCCATGTGCTCCTGCCACGACCTTGGGCACTGCTGCTGCCCTCGACTCTGGTCACTCGACACTCGACTTCTCTTTGCCTGCCCTCGACTCCCGACGCTGGTCACTTGACTCTCCCGCACACAGAGTTGCGATCGGCTTGCCGAGCGGGGAGGTGTTTTGCAAAAGCATCCGCAAGCAGGCTTGCGAGTGTCTTTTCAAAACAACTCCGGCATTCGTGCAACGAATCAACTCTGGGTTTTTGGGGGCATCAAACTCTTCCTCATCCGTGTTAATCCGAGCTATCCGTGGTTAAAAATCTTGCTGTAAAAATTATAAGTTTTGAGCGGGGAGCGTAAATTAAAGTTGATGTTGGTGAGCATCGTGCCGCCGCACAATGATTGCGGGGTGCGGATCGTGATGTATCGGCATTTGGTCGAGCGGAGTCCTTTTGAGTTGCATGTGGCGAGCAATGCCGATTTCGCGGATGGCTTGTTGATCCACACCAAGCTTGAGTTGCCGTTTCCCTTCCAGAAAATCAAAAAATCCCGCTTTGGGCCAGCGTTGCGGAAATGGATTTTAGATTATGAGAATTTCGTTTGGCCGCTTGTGGGATGCCGACAGCTTGAAAAAGCCGTTCAGCAATTCCAACCAGATGTCATTTTAACATTAGCGGAGGCCAGTCTTTGTCACATAGCACGCAAGGTTGCCTGTAAACACAAAATTCCACTGGCAGGCCTTTTTTTAGACTGGTTCCCGATCATGAGTGCCCATTTCGGGCATCAATGGACTCAGTCGACATTAAGCAAGCGCTACCGGGAACTGTATGCAGCTTGCGACTTGGCCTTTTGCACCAGCGATGGCATGCAGGAGGTGCTCGGGCCCCATCCCAACAGCCATGTGATTTACCCGATGCCGGGCTGGCATAAGGTTCCTGAAAAAACTTTCCCGCCAGTGACCGGAAAATTTCGCATTGTCTATGTGGGAGCAGCTCAAGGGTTTTATGGGAGAATGCTCCGAGCCTTTATACACGAGATCGAGAAGCATCCGAACATGGAGTTGATTATCGTTGGCCCCACGCAAGACTGGCCGGATCAGGAAATTCATAGGGCGAAGGAAAAGGGCATATGTCTTGGCTTCATGCCGCCAGAGAAAGCCGCCGAGGTGCTGGCTGGCGCGGACGCCCACCTCGTGGTGATGAGTTTCGAGAAAGAGCATGAACTGTTCATGCGCACCAGTTTCACAACGAAATTTCTGGATTATGCAGCCTTCGCCAAGCCGGTAATTCTTTGGGGGCCGGATTACTGCACGCCATCTCGCTTGGCCAAGCGCGAAGACGCGGCCTTGGTGGTGGAAACCGAAAGCCCTGAAGGAGTCATCGCGGCGGCCAAAAAGTTAATCGACGAGCCTGCCGAGGTCGAACGACTTTCCGCCGCCTCGCGCCGATTGAACCAGACCGTGTTCAATCCCGATCGCTTGCAGGGAATCTTCGTCAGCGAAATCGAGAAGCTCGCCAAGCGAAGCTGATAGCTGACTGCGGAGGAGTCAAATGACGCCAGAGGGAATTCAACCACGGATTTCCCGGATAGACACGGATGAAAAGAAACAAAGCAGGGCTCTGTGCTTGGACAAGCCAAGCGGCGGTGCGTTTTCAAATCCCTTCACAAGCCAGCTTGCGCGGGATTCCGAAAACACATCGCCCACTCGCTCCGCGAGCAGCCCTGCTTTTGCTCTCGCCACTCGTCCCTCGAGTCCCGAAGGCACGGGGTTGCGATTGGCTTGCCAAGCGGGGAGATGTTTTGGAAAAGCATCTGAAAGCTTGCTTGCGAGTGTCTTTTCAGAACAGCTCCGGCATTCGTGCAACGAATCAAACCTAGGTTTTCGGGGCTACAAACTGGTTCGTCTGCATCCGTGGAAATCCTGCCATCCGTGGTTAAAATGATTTGCTGGTTTGAAAAGATTTGAGGTGGCCGTTTAGGATATGGAAAAGATACGAGTGATTTTTATTTCCTCGGTGCGGCCGGAGCCGACGAGTGCGGGGCAGATTATTCTCTACCGCCACTTCTGCAATCGGCCGGAATTTGATTTGGAGGTATATGGTTTTGAGCCAACAAAACTTTCTCTTCGAATGCTTCTTCGGCGTTGTCTGGGAAAAATCGCTCAATTCGGAGGTGTTTTCGAAACTCTCGTCAATTGTGCTTGGGTGCTCTGGAAAGGCCGATGGATCGATAAGGATTTGCCGACAACGGTGTCGAAGTCCCAAAAAACCATTGTGGGAACGGTTGCCCATGGAGATGGGTTTTATGCTGCCCAACGATTTGCAAAGAAGCATGGCCTGCCCCTTGTGGTGTTCTTTCAGGATTGGTGGCCGGATATGGCTGGGGTTCCAACGCCGATTGTCAAGGTTTTGAACAAACACTTTTTTTCACTGGCGCGATCCTGCAGCCTTGGAATCTGTGTGTGCGAAGGCATGAAGCGCGCTCTTGGCGGAGGAGACAATTTAGAAGTGTTGCCACCCATTCCAGCCGAAACGACTCCGCTCCCATTACCGGCTTCTGTTTCAACGCTGAATGGCAAATTTAAAATCCTCTACTCTGGGAATTTGGATTTGTATGGACCGATGCTTCTTGAGGCTTTGCGCGTTTTTAAAGGGCATCCCGATATTCATCTCCAAGTGCGGGGTTCCAATCCAAAGTGGCCGGAGGATGCTAAAAAAGAAATGCGGGATGCAGGTCTTTGGCTCGAATTTGCGCCGCGTTTGGAACTTAACTCATGGCTCCAATCCGCCGATGCTTTTTTAGTTCCAATCGTTTTTGAGGAAAAGTATCGTAGGAGGATGGAGACCAGTTTCCCGTCCAAATTGATCGAGTTTGCTCAATTCGGAAAGCCGCTCATTGTCTGGGGGCCAGAATATTGCTCAGCTATTCAGTGGGGTGAGCTAAACCATAAAGCATGTTGCGTTAAAACGCCAGATGTTCAGGAATTGAGAAAAAAGCTGTATACATTATTATCTGCGCCGATAAGAAAACATAAATTTGAACGAAAATCTTTTGATGTAGCTGAAAATGATCATAATTCTTTAAAAATCCAAATGAAAATGATCCTTATGCTAAAAAATCTTGTCTAATCGCGATGGCAAGAAATTCCGGAATTCTAAGCACCCATGCTCCCAGCTTCGGAAGATGGTTTTCATTAGAAATCAGTAACTTTGGATATTAATTTTGAAGCAAATCTTTCATTGGACCTCGGAACTTCACGGGGGCGCGGGGTTGTCTGCATTGAAGTTGCACAGGGTTTTGCGCCTTCAAGGTGTGGAGAGTCATCTTATCTACGGTAGTGGCTCCAGTTTTGTGCCGAAGTTGAAAAAGTTTTCTCCCTCCGGGAGCACCTTGCAGCGCTATGGCGATCGGATTTTTGATCAGGCGGTTTGGAACGCAAGGCACCCGAACGCGAGCCTTTTCACGCGCACACGCAGGTTTCTCCGGAGTGGTTACGAGGTAGCCTTAAATGAAGCATCAATTGTCCATTTGCATTGGATCGCCAAATGGCTCGATTGGCCTTCCCTATTTGCTGCGATCCCCCGCGAGGTGCCGATCGTGCTCACGCTGCATGATTCCAGCTTTTTTGCTGGGGGTTGCCACCAGACGAATGGCTGTGTGAAATATGAAAGCCAGTGCTTCAAGTGCCCAATGCTTAAGAGGGATTTTTTTGATCTTGCGTCGCGGGGATTTCGCATCCGGAAAAAGTGCTTCGAGGGTCGACTAATTTATCCAGTGCCGAATAGCCTCTGGATGGCAGACCATGCCTCCCATGCGGCGCTCTTTAAACCATTCTCCCTTGAAGAGCCCATTTTCCCGGGGATCGATACGACAGCTTTCGAGCCACTGGATCGGCCAACCTGCCGCCGCATTCTCGGGATTCCGGAAGACAAATTTGTGCTTTGTGCTGGAAGTGCCGACTTGAGCGATGGCAACAAGGGGATGCGGGTGTTGCTGGAGGCTCTGGCGACACTGCCTGCACGGATGCGTGCGAAACTGCTGCTTTTGACTTACGGGGCGGGAGCGTTACCAAACGAAGTTGCTGGCATCCCCGTGCACCAAGTGGGTTTTGTCGCCAACGAAAGGTTGCTTTCCACGGTTTATTCCGCAGCGGATGTTTATGTGACGCCATCCCAAATGGAAACCTTTGGGATGACGGCCGCCGAGGCAGGAGCTTGCGGCTTGCCGGTGATTTGCTTTGCCACTGGCGGCTTGCCGGAGATCGTCCAGCATGGGGAAACAGGCTGGCTGGTTGATTTAAATGCCGGCAGCCAAGGTTTGGCCGAAGCCTTGAAGGCAGCCTTCGAGTCTCCCGAGCAATGCCGCGATATGGGTAGGAAGGGAAGGGAACGCGTGGTGGAAAATTTCGAAATTCGGAAAAGCACTCAACAATATATCGCGCTTTATGAAAGAATAAGCCCAGGCGGCACTGCCTTCGTAACAGGTCACGAGTAAAAAGTGGCGGGACCAGAAGCGAAAAAAGTTGTAGAATCTTTGAAGATTCCTGCTAAACAATTGTAAAATAGCAATTATTCTTTTTCCGCAATTTTGCTAGCAAAAATGAAATCTGAAATAAAAAACGAAATTAAGCAGAAAAAAGCTAAAGTTCACGAACTTTGCAACGACTTGAATGTCCGCGAACTCAGGCTTTTTGGTTCAGCTCTTTCGGATCGCTTCGATCCAAATCGTAGCGACTTGGACTTCGTAGCGGATTTCAACCAACCGGATGCTCCTGGAATTGCTGACCGATTTATGGCCTTGGCCACAGGATTGGAATCTATTTTTGGCCGCCAGGCAGACCTGATTACAAGACCGGCAATCAAAAACCCCGTTTTTCGTCGAATCATCGAGGAATCGAGCATTCCGCTTTATGCCGCTTGAGCTGAACAAACTCCTTATCGACATTCGGACAGCGCTTTTGGAAATCCAAGAGTTTACCGATGGAATGAATCTGAGTTCGTATCGAGCCGATTCAAAATGCAAAGCGGCCGTCGAGCGGAAGTTTGAAATTGTTGGAGAAGCTTGCACGCGGATGAGAGACGATTTCCCGGAGACATTCGAGAAAATTGCCAATGGCCACCACATCATCGGGTTTCGAAATCGTCTCATACATGGATATGATAGTGTGGATGATGGGATTGTTTGGGATGTTCTCCAGACAAAGCTGATCGACTTACTCAAAGATGTGGAAGCCCTGCTTGCCAAGTGGAGTTAGAGAATTGAGAACTAAAAGGTCTCGCCTTATTGGGCCATTGCTCTCGCCGCCCGCCACCATTTACCCTCAACCCATGAGAGCTCTGAAAGCGCCCTGCACTCGACCCTCGACGCTGGCCCCTCGTCTCCTGCCCCCATGAAAACCGCTTGCATTTTTCCCCCTTGGGATTCCTGGCTGGGGAACCGCATGTTTTCCGATGCGGAGGGCTGTGTTTACACCAAGGCGTTTGCGCTTTGGCGGGAGGAGGCGGCCAAAGAGGGGTTTGCCCTCGATACTTGCGATGTGGTGGACTCCAAGCAGGCCGATATTCTTTGGTTCATGGACCTGCCGCGTGAGAAGCGGAAGTTTCTTGAGATCAAGCGATCTGCGAAGAAGGGAGCCAAAATTGTTCTTCAAATTTTGGAATCCCCTCTGCTTTTTCCGGCGGCGTTTGTGGAACCCAACCGGCGGGAGTTCGACGCCATTGTTTCGTTTGAATACGGGACTAGACAGGATAGTCAATTTTCCTACAAGCTCCCGATTGATCCTGAGCCGAGTTTCGAGGGTTTGCCTTTTCAAGAGCGAAAACTGGCGGTAATGGTCAATACAAACCGAGTGGAGGGATGGTTGGCGACGCGCAAACTTGGATTGGTTGGTTTGCCGGGGATGGGCGCGTATTTTTCGGGTTGGAAGATGCCTGCAATGCACTGGCGGCAGCCTGCCAAGGGTGAACTTTATTCTTGGCGGCGGAAAATGGCTCTGGCATTCGAGCAGCAGTCTCCTGTGGAATTTGACCTCTTTGGAGATGGGTGGGGTGGGCAAAAAATCTCTTGGTGCCCATTTCTCCATCGCAAACCGAATCGTTGCCAGCGACCTGAATCGATTGATTTGTCTGCCGAGGAACGATCGAGTGCCAAAAGGAAAAAACTCGGCAACTACAAATTTGTAATCGCCTCGGAGAATTACTCTGGCTCACAAGGCTACATATCCGAAAAAATCTTCGATGCCCTCTTGGGCGGGAGCGTTCCTGTGTATCTGGGCGAGCAAAACATCACGAAGTTTGTCCCCGCGAATTGTTTTATCGACGCTCGCGACTTTCAGAATGTCGGAAATCTTGTTAATACGCTGGCAAAGATGAGCGAGGAGGAGTGGCAGCAACTTCGATCTGAGGGCAAAGCTTTTATAAATTCAAAAGAGTTCCAGGAATTCACAAACGAGAAGTTTGCTCTCAAGCTGTGTGATCATTTGAAAACTGTAGCTTAATGCAAACCGTCGCGCCTTTTGGAATCATCACAGCCTGCCATGCGGGGGATTATTTTCTCGCCAAGGCGACTTGTGCCAGCATTCGGCATTACATGCCGGAGATTCCCGTTTGTGTGATTGTGGATGGTGAATTCGAGATCGAAGAACTCAAAAAATGCTACGGAGTTCTGGAGTTGAGAGTTTCCGATTTCTCGGACTCTCGATTGCCATCCATCTGCAAGGGCACAAGCCGCACGAAGTTTGCGGCCATATGGGAGTCTCCATTTGAGCGATTTCTATGTATTGATTCGGATGCCGTTGTTATCGGGGATTGGCAATCCATTCTCAAAGAGACATCGTGGCAATTTCTGGCATTGGCCAATCCTCAAGCCGCATGCCCGCCTGGCGAGGCGGTGGATCACTACTTCTTCAATCGAGAAAAACTCGCGCTTTTTGATCCGGAATTTGAATGGCAAAACACAGCTTATTTTTGCGCTGGTGCCTATGCCGCTCAAAAAGCGTGCTTGGATGTCGAAGAGTTTTTCAAGGCGGTGGACTTCGAAGCAAGCCACCCCGGAACTTTTCAGTTCGCCGATCAAGGAATTTTCAACTACATGGTGATGAAAGCGGCGTCTGAAGGTAAATTGCAATTGCGAGTAGCTAACAGGCAGTATTTGGTTCCAGACCATTCGTTGAGCGACTCAATGCGCCGCTTCGGTCCCGCGCGGCAATTCGTGTGCCAGCAAGAACTAGTGCCTGAAGTGGTTCATTTCTGTGGGCAAAAGCCGCTGATTCAAAATCGGAAAGCCTATTCAGCATTGTTTACTGAATTCCGCCTCAAGCATTACCGGAACCTGCATGGGACGGGTTTTGTGGCCCGAATTCACGCTTGGACGAAAATCCTTGTTGAGGAGTGGAGGGTTCTCAGACCGCGATTGGCGAGAAAGCTTTTTCCATCACGCTGCTAAATGGATTCCTATTCCTACAGTGTTATTATTCCAACTTATAGGCGGAATAATCAGTTGGCAGTCGCTTTGCAAAGTCTTTTTGCCTGCAATCCTGCGCCTGCTGAAGTTCTGATCCATGTCGATGCAGGGGATGAGGAAACACCCGAATTTCTTGAAAGAAATTTTCCCACGAAGGTCAAGTGGGTTTGTGCCTCAAGCACTCGTGGCCCTGGCGGAGGGCGGAATGTTTTAATCGAAATGGCGCAAACGCCTTGGCTCGTCTTGTTCGATGATGACTCTTGGCTGGAGAGTCCTGATTTTTTTGAACGATTGGAAAAAGTGATTGCTGCACATCCCAAGGCGGCGGTGCTCGCATTTCCCATCAATGTGCGCGGGCAAAAGCCCTCGCATTGGTCGCCAGAAATCCGGCCAGCGTCTTGCTTCGAAAATTGTGGATGTGCGATCCGGCGCGAGGCTTTCCTGCAGACAGATGGTTTTCTTCCGCTGCGCCATGCTTACGGAATGGAGGAAGCGGATGTCTCGCTTCAACTGCTGGACAAGAGATGGCAAATTTTGAATGTGCCGGATTTGTGGGTTTACCACGATACGGGCATGGAGCATCACGCAAGCGCGCCTGTGAATGCCGCCCAAATTACCAACACGGCCTTGCTGGCCTTCTTGCGATATCCCATCAACTTGTGGCCTCTGGGTATACTGCAAACAATTAATCGAGTAAAGTATGCAATCTCCATGCGGCGGTTCCGAGGAGTCCTCAAGGGGCTATTGGATATTCCCTTTGCCTGCTGGAAATACCGAGCAGCCAGAAAAACAGTAAAAGCGGAAACAATCCATCTAGCCAGAAAGCTGCGAGGCGCAGCGTAGCAAGGGCAGGGGTTTTTACCACGGATGACTCGGATATACACGGATAAAGCAGAGGCGCAGGGCGGTGCTTGGGCAAGCCAAGCTGCTCAGCGGTTTCAAATCCCTTCACAAGCGAGCTTGCACGGGTTTCAAAACACATCGCCATCTCGCTCCGCGAGCGGCCCTGCTTTGGAGCGCCTCGCGCCTGGGGGAACGGGAAGTTATGGTGGGAATCGGCTTGCTGTTTCCGGGGAGTTTTTGGAAGGCCAGTCGCAAGCTGGCTCGCAGATGGGCTACCAAAAACTGCTCAATCCTCGCGCAGCGATGGGCATCGACACTTCCGGGGAAAATTCTTTATCCGTGTTAATCCGTGAGATCCGTGGTTAAAAAAAACGCTGATATCCGAGGGGGGCGGTTGAGCAATTTGGATGTTTTTCGCGCAATCGCTGCGCTGGCTGTTTGTTTCCATCACTTCAATCGTGAGAGTTTAACAGCCGGAACTTGGTTCTCGGAGATTGCCAAATACGGGAACTACGGCGTTGACATTTTTTTTGTGATTTCAGGGTATGTGATTCCGTTCGCGCTCCTGCGACGAAATTTCCAACTCTCGCAAATCGGGATTTTTCTCAAAGGTCGTTTTTTGCGGCTTTATCCGGCTTATGCGCTGGCAGCGATTTTGACCGTAGGGCTTTGGTATGCTTCCACATTGGTGCCTGGCTTTCGGGGGGAGGGGCCGCCTGCATTTTCAGCCGCCGAAATTTTGACGAATACGACCCTCACATGTGATTTTTTTCAGCAAAAGTGGTTTGGTATCGTTTTCTGGACGCTGGCGATCGAGGCGCAATTTTATCTTTTCATTGTTTTGAGTTTCCCACTGCTTTTTCAAAACGCGGGCAAGAATCTGGTCCCGCGTTGGATTCTTCTGGGCGCTTGGTTGCTCTTGCCGCTTCATTTTCGTCAAGGCCCGACTGTTTTTGGGTGGTCTGCTTTATTTGCCATGGGATTTTTAGCCATTTTATGGCAACGAGGAGAATTAAAGCATTGGGTCTTTTTCTTGGGACTGGTAATCGCTGGGGTTGTTCAGTGGGAGGTTCGCAGTCCAGTGAGCGCGGTGTTGGGTTTGTCAACCGCTCTGGGCATTTTATTTCTGCCTAATTTCGCTTGGCGACCGCTTGTGTGGGTTGGAACGATTTCCTATTCTCTTTACCTTCTTCATGTGCCGATCGGAGGCAGGGTCATGAATTTTCTGGAATGCTTCTCTGAATTTGGGTGTGTGCAGCTTCTGTCTGTGCCTCTGGCGCTGGCAATTACCCTT